>Ga0164313_10003682_pt1 | contig 13643 bp, 8 predicted proteins | sample GuaBasSedimGuay4_FD_113735 | JGI IMG/M metagenome (GOLD analysis project Ga0164313, IMG submission 113735) | Subseafloor sediment microbial communities from Guaymas Basin, Gulf of California, Mexico - Guay4, Core 4569-4, 0-3 cm | ecosystem: Environmental > Aquatic > Marine > Hydrothermal vents >... | reverse complement strand
TTTGTCCAGGACCGGCCAGATGGACTCGACGACTTCTTCGACCGCCTGATGGAATTCCACTTCCGCGGGATTCTTGGCGATGACGTTTTCCATGAAGGCAGCAACGTTCTGAGCCATTTCGGTGTCTCCTTAGTTGACTGAACTTTATATCAGGTCCGAACCCAGGGGCCCGGAACCCATTTGCCTGAAAAACATGGAAATTCTCCCAGGGCGACGCAAGGAAATTCCTGCCCGGAACGAGGTTTTGTTTAGGGTTTAACAGATACCCATATGGTATGATCTTGCAAGCTGTTGCGGGTATTTGAATTGGCTCGAAAACCGGTTTGGGACATTCCCGCCCATCCACCATATGACAATGGTTTTCAACTGAATTCAGGCCCGCCCGGAAGCTCTCGGATCACATGGTTGACAGCGTAGATCTTTATCAATTCCCCAAGCATAAAAAATTGCCCGTGCAGCCTGATATTTTTGATTGTAAACTCTGAAGCAGGGAAATGATCCTATTAACCAGGAGGACAGCATGGAATATCATGATCTTCAAAAAACCCGTGTCGCCGACCTGCGGGAATTGATGAAAGAGCACCTCCCCGAGGTCGAAGGGGTTATCGGCCTCAAAAAAGATGAATTGGTTACTCAGCTTGCGAACAAACTCGGCATCGAACAGCCCCACAAACATGTGGCCGCGGGCCTGGGCAAGCGGGCCATCAAGGCTGAAATCCGGGAACTAAAGGTTAAACGTCAGGCCGCCCTGGAGGCCAAGGACGCCGATGAGCTGAAGAAGTACCGGCGGCAGATTCATCGCCGCAAACGGCGGTTGCGTCGGATGATGGATCTATCCTGATCCGATAGACCCGGACCTACATCAAGAGGGATTCGGATGTCCTCAGGCTGCGCCCTGCGGATTACCGAATCCCTCTTGATGTAGGTCCCAGGTCTTTCCGATCAGGAAAACTCCAGCAGCCGGGCAGCGTCTGTTACGGCGTTGATTTTGGCGGCCAGGCCTTCTCCAGACGCTACTTCCTCGTCGGACAGGTAGGTGACGTCCAGGATATGTTCCACCCGGACACCAGTCCTTGAATAGTTCATTTCCTGCAGGGCCTGGCACCAGCCCAGGAACCACTGATCCAGCAGCTCGCGTTGTTTGGCGTCGCCATTGAAATGGACCAGCAGGTCAATGTCGCTCTCAGGCTCTGCCGTTCCGTTTTTTACTGAGCCGTAGAGATATACCGCCGCGACTCCGAACTGCTCCGCGTCCATGGCCTTGACCATCCGTTCGGCCATCCGGAAACGCCAGCGCCAGTATTGGCGCGGCTCGTGTTCCGCGGCCGGAGCCATTCCCACCTTGAGGGTTCCGTCATCGCTCGCCTCGTCCAAAATGGCCACCGCTTCTTCCAGATCAGCGTTCATAAGGACCCGCAGGACCTGGCCACCGGTGACGGCCCCCACGTCGATGACCCTTATGCAATCCGCCAGATCGGCAAATTCGGGCACGAGTTCGCCCAGCAGGTTGTCCGCTCCCAAAAGGAATTCCTCATGGAACACCACGTCGGGCTCATCCGGATAAAGAGGCAGGTACCGGATCTGGGCCTCGACCAGATCCTGGAAAAAGTGAGTGCCGAACGAAAGGTCGGGCACGTAATTGCCCTTGCGCCGGGCCACTTCGATCAGCATGGCCGTGTTGTTGATGTCCGCGTACGTAACGCTCACCCCTAGTTTGATGTCGCCGCGGCTGCCCCAGCGGCCCGGTCCCATCAGGATGAACTTCCGTTTGGGCAGCAGCGTATTGAGGCGGCCGACCGCCCGGCCGACCTCCTTCATCTTTTCGGGCGTGGGCAAATTGCCGTATTTCTCGGGCACCACGTAGACGATGTGGGAAATGTCCGGCACCCATCCGTTGGAAATGAATTTCCGTGCGGAAAAAATCATCCGGCCCGGGTCGATGTCGCGGGGAATCGGCGCTGGAGCAGCATCACCGGTCATGGCCTGGGGACGGCACTGCAGCAGATAGAAATCCTCACCGTCGTGGGCGAACTCGATGTCCACCGGGTTACCCAGGTACTGGGCCAGGGTGGTCATCAGCGCGTGCAGTTTGGGGATCAATTCCGTATCGGTCAGCAAACCCTCCATATCCGCCACCAGGTCGTCGGTCTCCGGATCCATCATGAACCGGGAGGTCTTCTGCAGCATGCCCTCACGGTGAACGGAGAAAATCTTTTCAACCATTGGAAAGTCCGCACCCGCCTCGTGCAGAAGATCTTCCAGTTTCACCGTCTCGAAGCGGTTGGTCTCCAGGTTGATGACGTCGGCCGACCGGGGGCTGTAACGCAGGACCTCGTCGACCGAGGCGCTGGCACGCAATCCTGGCTGGCCGGGCACCGCCAGAATGGGAAAGTCATCCCCCACGCGGTCAACGGCCCGCGTGCCGAGGCCGGGCACCATGCGAATCAACCCGTCTTCGCGGTTGATGCGAGGCGACCAGCGGAATTCGTTGAGACTGAAGGCCACCCCCGCAAAAGCCGGCAGCCACCAGCGGCCCACCCTTCTGCCCACCACTTCCTGGATCAGGATTCCCATTTCCTCGATGAACTCGGTCAGCCCGCGTTCACGCCGGTATTCGATGGGGTCAGGTCCCAGGATAGAGGCCCACACCTCGGCCACGGCGTCCTGCAAGGCCTCCAGACGCTGCTCGCGGTTGCCCTGGTTGGCCAGGAACAGGCTCTTGTACTTGCCTGAAAAAGCAGTGCCGAAGCGGTCTTCCAGAAGACTCGAGCTGCGGATGATCAGGGGCGTCTCGCCGAAGAAATCGAGGGCCCTGCCGAGCCCCTCGGTAACTTCGGGAGGGAAATTACTGTTCTTGAACAGCTGGATCATGTTGGGGTATTCGCGGCGGACCTGGGATATCTCCTTGAACTTCTGATCCATCACGTCATCGAGTTCGTTGAACTTGATGAAATCCATGATGGCGTCCGAGAGGATAGACCAGGTGCGGGGCATCTTGACCTGGGTGATCCCCCGGTCATCGGCCTCGGGCTGGCCCAGGATCCAGTGGGCCAGAAGCAGCCCGGCGGCCTTGCCCCCCAACTTGCCGTGACTTTCATTGGTCATGATCATCTGATCGAGCAGGTCGTGGAAGTCCGTTATGCGGACCACTTCCTTGGCTACGTTGATGTAATCGAGCTGTTCGGTAAGAAAGCGCTGGATCAGGGACACGCGCAGGCTCTTGAGGGTACTGGCGGTCAACCCGCTGCGCCCGCGCAGGACATCGTTGTACCGGCGGATGGCGTCGGCGATCTCGGGCATCGTGCGACGGGGATCGCCCACGACGGTGCTGAAGAAACTGGCCTTGCCCTCCATGATCCACTTGAGCACTCGCTCGGTGATTTCATCGTCCCCGAGGAAATCGGCGGCAAGTTCGAAAGGACCGCCGGACATCAGGTGGGAATCCTCCAGACGCACCCGCGCACCGGGAACGTTGGACCCGCCGGACAACGGGGTGGCCGGTAATCCAGCCGCCCCGTCCACTTCGGCAAGCATCTCCTGCGCTCCAGTCAGACCTATGGAACACAGGTGGTTGAGCATCTTGCGCGAAATACGCAGGAACCGTTTTGGGTAGTCCTCGCGCATTTCGTCAATCATCAGCCGCCATTCAGGGACCTGGTTGCCCGATCCACCGTCAAGGTTTCCGTTGTCGGTGGATCCGGTCATCGGCTACACCCAGCCCCTGTCGCGACAAGCGGACGCAACTTTATTTATGGCAACCACATATGCGGCATCCCTCATATACATCTTCTGCTTGGACGCCAGATCGCTGATGGAGTGGTAGGCCGCGGTCATCTTCTTGTCCAACCTGGCCAGAACATCGTCCCGCTCCCAAAAGTAGTTCATGTTGCACTGCACCTGCTCGAAGTAACTGCAGGTCACACCGCCGGCGTTAGCAAGGAAATCCGGAATCATAAAAATGCCGCGCTCCTGGATGACGGCGTCGGCTTCGGGCGTGGTCGGTCCGTTGGCGCCTTCGGCGATGATCTTTACCCGGTCCGAAATCCGGTTCACGTTATCACCGGTGATCTGGTGCTCCAGGGCCGCAGGCAAAAGGATGTCCACCTCGCGGTCGATCCAGTCGTCGCCCGGAATCACCTCGTAGCCCTTTTCCTTCGCCTTGGCCTTGTCGATACCGCCGAAGCGATTGGTGATCCCCTTCAGTTCCTCGAGATCAATACCCGCTTCCTTGAAAAAGGCATAGGTGGTCTGCTCTTCCTGATCCCAACTCGAGACACAGACCACGGTACCGCCCATCCGGGTGTACAGTTCGATGGCATACTGGGCCACGTTGCCGAAACCCTGCACGCTGGCGGTGGTATTTTCCGCCTTCAGGCCCAGTTCGGCCAGGGCCTCACGCAGACAATAGATCACGCCGTAACCCGTGGCCTCGGTGCGGCCCAGGGAACCGCCCATGCCCACGGGCTTGCCGGTGATCATTCCGGGATAATGCCCCCCGGTAATATGTTCGTATTCGTCGAGCATCCAGAGCATGTGCTGCGGGCTCGTCATGACATCGGGGGCGGGCACGTCGGCCACCGGCCCGATATTTCTGGCCAGTTGCCGAACCCAACCGCGGCAGATGGACTCCTGCTCCCGGGCGCTCAGGTTATGCGGATCGCAGATCACGCCACCCTTGCCTCCGCCCAGGGGAATATCGGCCACCGCGCATTTCCAGGTCATCCACATGGACAGGGCTCGCACCGTGTCGATGGTTTCCTGGGGATGGAAACGGATGCCTCCCTTGCCGGGACCGCGCGCGTCGTTGTGCTGGACCCGGAAACCCTGGAACACCTTGACCGCACCGTCGTCCATGCGCACCGGGATGCTGAAGTGATATTCGCGTAGGGGACTGCGCAGGAGATCCCGGGTGCCCTGGTCGAGGCCGATCAGATCGGCGACCTTATCGAACTGCGTCCGGGCCATCTCGAACGGATTGAATGTGGCGTCTTGGCTCATGGGTTTTTGTCCCCCCTGGGTTGAACAATGTTTCCTGGTTTTAGGACCACGCCCCTGCGGGAGCGGCCGTCGATCAGAATCGTCAAAGGTTCGTCCAGGCGGATATGCCGCACGAACTCACCCTCTTTGTGCGCCGGTTGGGCATCGAGCCAGTCCCAGTCGAGACGGCTTTCCCCCTGCCCCGCGTTAACCGTCAGATACCCCACCTGGAAGCTGGTCAGGTTCTGGAAAAAATGAGTGCCCTGGCTGGGAGTCACCTTGAAATCGTCGAGGTCGGTTTCGACGATGACCCTCGCGCCTGAAATCTGGTCCCAGCGGACGGGAATTCCAAGCCAACGATCCGATGAGCCCCAGCGTCCGGGTCCCAGAAGCAGGAAAGGCGTGGCCTCCTTCACGAATCCCCTGTTGAATTTTTCGATTTCCAAAGCGATGCCCTCGGTGCTGCCGCGATCGAATTTTGACCTGGGGACGTAGAGGATATCCCTGATAATCTCGTTGCTCCCGTTGCCCAGGGCCACATTGGTTGCCACCACCGCATCGTCCGAATCGAGCAGTTCCTCGGGAATATCCGGCGCCCCGTATCCGGCCGCCAGGGGCCGGATCTGAAGAAAACCGAATTGATGGGAATTGAGTTCGCCGTCCCCGAGCACCACCGCGAATTCGATTTCCACTTCTGAGCTCATGGTCCGCCGGCCCAGTTCCAGAAGCAGTTTCAGGATTTCCGCCAGGGGAAACAGGTCGGATTTCAGAACATGTGCAAAGGACACCAGCCGCGATCCGGGTCGGTGGATACCGTCGTAGATGGCGTTGTTCTCCGGCGAATAAACCGAGCCGACGGGCTCCAGGGTGCCGTGACGTTCCGCGTCATCGAGGTTGAGCAGGGCCAGGTTGAAATCGTCATGGGCGTTGGGGTAGGCATCAGGATCACTGACATCAACCGCATAGAAATTGCGCTGGCTGATCTTGAGCCAATCGTCGACGGTGCCGAACTGGGGCAGGACTCCCGGCTGGGCGGGACTGAATCGCAGGGACTGGCCGCCCTCCACCACCATCCGGCCAAGGCCAAGGGCCACCGCCGCAATCCCGTCTTCGGGTTTCATGCCGGCGGAGGGATAGAAATTAGAGGAATGGGCCACCCCCGAAAAATGGGGATAGTCGAAATTCTCGTAACGCTGGCCCACCATCTGCTGGACGATGACCGCCATTTTCTCTTCTTCGATCCTGTTGCTGGTTGCCTCGATGTAACCCTTGGCGGCATGCGAGTAGGCCGAGGCGTAGACCAGCTTGATGGCATCGCAGAGCTGGTCCAGCCGGACTTTCAGATCCTCATGGTTGTTGGCCAGCATGTAGGTGGCGTAGACCCCGGCGAAGGGCTGGAACTGGCTGTCTTCCAGAAGGCTTGAGGACCTTACGGCCAGGGGATAACGGACCTGTTCCAGAAAGGCTTCCAGATCCCCATAGATTTCCGGCGGCAGCTTCGCCTCCAGGAAATTGTTCACGACCTCGGCATCATCCACGTCGCCGAGGGCCATCTCGCGCAGATCCCCCTGCCGCATGAAGGTGTCGAAGACGTTTGTACCCACGACCGCGGTCGGGGGAACGTTGATCAGGGTGCCCGGGAAACGGTTGTTGACGCCATAGCGGTAGAGAATCGAGTTCATGAAGGCCAGGCCGCGGCCCTTGCCCCCCAGGGAACCGCCGCCGATCCTTACGAACGCGCTGCTGGTATCGAAATGCCTTCGTGAGAAATCCGCCACCACGCCACGCTGGCTCTCGGTGCGAAACCGGGTGATGGATTGGACCAGATATTCCCGCAGTTCCTCGTTGTCGTTGAACTCCGAAACCTTGCGCGGCCTCAGCGAAGCGGCCAGACCAAACTCGGTGCGCGCCCTCAGCCAGTTGGAAAAATGATCGTTGCTCGCGTGGTGATGGATGGATTCCGCGGGTACCGTACGCAGAAGCCTTCCGAGGGTCTTCAGGTCCGGGGCCCGCCCGATTTCCCGGCCATCGGGCATGCGGAATACAAAATCCCCAAAACCGAAGTAGTCCAGCATGAACTGCCGCAGTTCCTTCAGAAGCTTGCGGGAACGCTTGTGGATGAACCCGGCGCCGATTTCCTTGGCAACCTCGGCAAGATCCGTATTGGTAGACTGGAGTACCGCCGGAGTATGGGGATCCACGTACTTGACCCTCTTGATGAACTCCACCCCCGCGTCCTCGCGCTCGACGCCCTTCCAGGGAAACCGGCCGTCGGAGATGACCCCCAACAGGGAATCCTTGTAGTCCTTGTAGAAAGCCCAGGCTTCCTCGTAGGTGGTGGCCAACAGGATTTTGGGCCGGGCGCGCAGCCGCAGCAGGCGATGGCTCAGGTTGATGCCTTCTATCATCAGCGACTGGGTCTGCTCCAGAACCTCGGTATAGAGCATGGGCAGATAGGAGGAATAAAACCGGACCGAATCCTCGATCAGGAGAATACAGCGGACATCCCCGTAGTGGGTATCGTGCCCCACGTTCAGATAGTCTTCGCAGTACTTGATGATCGCCAGCAGGAGGCGGACATCACCCGACCACAGGAAATAGCGGTCTATCTGGCAGGCACTGTCCTGTTCACGCATGTGCTGAAGTTCACGGGGATTGAAGGCCAGGTTGAAGATGGGTAGTTCCGGGTCGTTGGCCTTCAGCTTGCAGGCCAGATCCGGGGCCGCCATATCCCCCAGCCGGGACATGGTGATTACCATGTCGAAGCGGCGCACCGCAGTCAGTTTCAGGGCCTCTTCACCCGTGGAAGCCCGGGTTACATGAGGGGGGAAACTCAGGTTCATCTCCCTGTATTCACTCAACAGCAGCTCGGTCAGACGGCCCCCCTCTTCGAGGGTGAACGCGTCGTACATGCTGGCCACCAGCAGGATTTCCTGCACACGGTGAGGCATCAGGTGCTGAAAACCCGTAAAGCTGCCTCCGGCCCGTAAATGGGTGCTTTGATTAGTTGGATTGGCCATTAGGAAAGGCTAAGTCATTAACCTTGGTTAGGCCAGTGGAATCAGGGATTCACTCCTCATTTCAAAACCCCAGGGTGATCCCCAGGGTCATGCTTCGGCGGCTTTTATCACCGGCGGGCCCGCCCGGACCGTCTCCCTCCAATTCATGAAGAGTGGGAACCAGGTAACCCACGAAGGCCCCCATCGCCGCGCCGACCAGAATATCGGTGGGATAGTGCCGGCCCGCCGCGTACCGCAGGTAACCGGTGGTGGCCGCCGCGGTCATGCACCCTCCCCAGACCCAACCCCGGGCGCTGGAATCGGGGTACAGACGTTCAAAGACACTGGCCAGAAAAACCATCGAGGCGAAAGCGGCCGAGGTGTGGCCGGAATAGAAAGACCGCCGCGAGGTCTTCTCCATTTTCAACTCGAGCGGGATGTCCGGATTGTCGTTGTAGACGTAGGGCCTGGTGCGGCTGAAGAGGTTCTTGGCCAGGTAGGTCAGCCCGCCCTGCAGCGCGTAGGTTTCGAGGTACATCAAGCCCAGGGTTCCCGCGTCGCGGGAGCCCTGATCCGTCAGGCCCAGCGACAGGGGCGCGGCCATGGTGGCGTAGAGCATGATGTCGCTGGCCTTGGCGGCACCCGGCGAATACCGGCGTGTGGCTGAGCGGTCGAACCAGTTGATGGTTTCGGGATCGAGGGCCGCAATTTCCTCGGGGGTCAAAGGCGCGTAGCCCTGGTCCGCCCAGAATCCCAGGCCGAACAGGATGGCGGTGCTGCCCAGTACGGCCGCTTCCTTGCCGCCTTCGAGTTCGTAGGGAAAGGGGTCATTGTCGGCGGCCAGGACGGGGTGGGCTCCCAGAAAGAGCCCGATAACCATCAACAGGGTGGTGATTTTTGCGGATGTCGTGGTCACTGTGGGACCGTATCCCAATGGCCAACGGTGGCTATGATCCGGAAAGAAGCATACTGCGGATATTCAAAAGGGGAATATTCCTGGTCATAAAGTTGCCAGGTCTGATTTTCCCTTAGATAAGATGGGTTCCAGACAAAGGCCGTGGTGTCGGCAATTGCGGCATAAACTGCTTCGGCGGCTTGGTCCGCTGGGTCACCATCATCTTTTATGCGACCACCCGGAGCAAAAGGCATGGGGAAATCCAAGGGAAATATCAGCAGACCTCTCTGCAGGTTAATAATGGACGGATCCCACCAATCAACCAGTCCGTCCGGAAAGCCGGTTCCTTGGGGGTTGTCCCGGTCCAGACCGAATATGCGAATGTAGTCCAATCCTGTTTCGTCCTGCTGGGGTTGAATGACGCCAGGTACGTTGCGTTCTATCCGCAGGGCGAAGGTGGTGTAATCGATATTATTTGCGCCCAATGAGTAGATGTTGCGCAACACGTATTGGAACGAGTGAGGTTCCTGATCTGACACCGGGGCTTTCAAGAGCTTCATCCGGTAATAGAGGCCCTCGCCTCCGGAGACCTCCTGTTGAGGGTCATCCAGACCGGGAATATCACCCACCCTGACGATGGTGCCATCGGCCATCTTTACATCGTAGATGACTGCCATCACATCCTGGTCGGACATCGTGTTGCGCAGATCCACGGCAAACCAATTTCCTTCCGGGTCATACAGGACATCCCTGGCCCATAGTTCCCGCCACCTGCGGCCGAACATATGGGGCTCGCTGAAATCGTTAAAATCCCAATTGCGGAATCCCAGGGAATCCACATAGACCGCCACGTTGGTAATGTCCCCGGGCTCGGGAGTCCCGCCCGGCAAAAACTGGAAGATCTTGACGGATTGCAGCAGGATCCGGTCGCCCGGAGACCTGCCGCCAGGCGCTTCCACAATCGGCAGGTCCAGCTTGAAAAAGCGATGGTTCAGGTAATCAGAGGAATCGATAACGAACTCGGTAAGGGAAAATTCGGGTTTTTCGGGTGTGACAACCGGGTCGTCGGATTCACAGCCGGCAATCAACAGAAGTCCGGTACAAAGCAAGGCAATGCGAATTAAGTATTTCATCATATCTCCATTAATAGCGGCAGCCATGTGCAAATGTACCGAATATTCATCATGAGATCTATTCCGAATCCCCCCCGCCATCCAGAATTCCCCGGAACCGCTTTTCCTGGTTGTGATAATACTCGTTGTCCGGATCCAGTTCGATGCAATGCTCGACGAGACTCAGCGCCTCCGCCGTTTCACCACGAAGATAGACCAGCTCGGCCAGGGTATCAGTGAGCATGGCGACATGTGCAGGGTCCCCCTCCATGACGACGCCTTCGCGCGCCTCTTTTTCCGCTTCCTCGAGACAGACGCGGTGCTCAAAGCAGTACCACACGTAAATATTGATGGAATAGGGATCACGATAATATTCCAGGCCATCACGGCGCGCGTGAGCCGCCATCTCGAAGTCGCCAAGTACATAATGGGCGTAATCAATCCGCAGTTGGATATTTTCCTGAAATTTTCCGGACTCCTTGGCCTCCTCAACCGCCCGCTCCAGATAGGGATGCCGCAGGGAATCGTCCTTGGCGAATTCGGCCACCTGGCTCATGGAATTGTAGAGCCTGTACCAGTAGCGGTCAGTTTCCGCGGGATTGTTCAAGGCCTGTTCGGCCACGGCCCTGGCCTCATCGACGGTGGACCAGCCCTCACGAAGTCCCACCAGGGTGGCCCAAAGAAGGTCGAGGCGATTCTCCCCGGGAGCTCCCCGCTGCAATCCTTCGACGAAATACGGAGCCGCCTGCTCGTACTCTCTGCGCCCGGCATGATGTTTGGCCAAGGTGATGGGTCCCTCCCATCCCTCGTCAGCCCGCGCGCTGGCCAGGTATTCATCCAGGGCTATGGGGTTTTCCAACAACTGCTCAAGGTCGGCCATGAAACTCTCGGTTCCCCCATACCCGGAGATTCGCCCGTGCTCCACGCCGTCCGGATCAAGGAGAATGAACTGGGGAACACTGGACACTGGGTATTCGTCCTTGAACTCCACGCTGGTGGAATCCTCCAGGTCGATGGATATGAAAACCACGCCCGCCAGGGATTCGCGCAGTTCGGATTTGGCCTTGTAGTCTTCCTGGAATTGCTTGCAGGGCCCGCACCAAGTGGTGAAGGCGTCGACCAGGACAAAAGTGGACTGTTCTTTGGCCTTGGTGAAGGCATCGGCAAGGGCGGCCGGGGTGGAGACTGCTTCATCCGCGGAAGACACCGAAAAACCAAAAAGGATGGTAAGTGCCACCAAAAAAATTACCGGCTTGGAAATTCGGACCCACATTTACCGACCTCCGCTTGATTGGTTTTATCTCAAATTACAGGCACGGCAGCCCCTTGCAGCCTATCACTTTTATCACTGCAAAAAGTGTCCCCGGGGACACTGCTCGCCAGTCTATTTGAATCGATCATCTGATCGTGTTCCCGGTGCCGTATTATTGGATTTTTCAAGCCAGCCCGTTCGAACTTCTCCCCGAGGATCGAAAGCCGGTACATACGGCTTGATATCAATCAATGGCGTGCCATCCAGAATGTCTACTCCGTCGACGTGGAGAACCCGGCCCACAACCTTTTCGAGCCGGACTACTGACATCCCAATGGGGCAGGGCCGTTTGGGCGCTCGCGTTGCAAAGACACCCCGGAGCACCGTATCCATGAAAGGATAGACCCTCAACTTGAATCCCTGGCTTTTGTGGAACACATACAACAGGATTATATGCGAAAAGCCATCAAGATCCTGCAGGCCCTCTGCAAAGTCTTCAAGGACTTCGACCGTTCCTTTGATATTCGAAGCACCCGTGGGCTGGATAGGCATATTTTCCAGCTTCGTGAAGGGGCTGTGGATGGTGCCGATCGGTTGAATTTTCACGCTTCCCCCCAGTCTTGTGGACGTTGGCTTCACCTGCGATTGCGCTTTTGGGTGGCAACATACAAGTTCTCCACTTTTGTCCTCGCCCACGGAGTCTTCCGCAGGAATTTCAGGCTCGACTGCACCGACGGATCGCTATTAAAACACCGTATTTTGATACGTCGGCCCAACTCGTCCCAGCCAAAATATTCTACCAGACTATTCAGGATCGTCTCCAGGGTTATCCCGTGCAGTGGATCATTGCCATGCTGTTCACCCATGTGTTCGGCGGTGCCTTTCCTTGGGGATTCTCCTCGTCAGCCTAACTCGATTTCTACCGCTCTAAAAAATTAGCCAACTACCCAGCCATCAGAAAACTGAGCATATACCGTCCTCAGCGACAGATCAATGACAGGACCAATTACAATCCCACACCAAAAAAAGCCCCACCCGGCCGAAGCCAGGCGGGGCTTTGTAAATGAAACGGCCCAACGCCGAATCTACGACTTGAACTCCACCCCCTGGGCCAGGTGAACTTCCCCGCCCCAGTTGATGGTGTTGGTCTGCCGGCGCATGTACAACTTCCAGGAATCCGATCCGGACTCGCGTCCGCCTCCGGTTTCCTTTTCGCCGCCGAAGGCGCCGCCGATTTCCGCGCCGCTGGTGCCGATGTTGATGTTGGCGATCCCGCAGTCGCTGCCGAGGAAGCTCAGGAAGGCCTCACCCTCGTTCACGCTGTCGGTGTAGATCGCGCTGCTCAGGCCCTGGGGCACATCGTTGTGCAGTTTGAAGGCCTGGTTGATCTTCTTGTACTTCATCACGTACAGGATCGGGGCGAAGGTTTCGTCCTGGACGATCTGCGCCTTGTTTTCAATCGCAATGATTGTGGGCAGTACGAAAGTAGCAGCCCCAAACGGTTTCATCACCTTGCCTCCGTACAGCACCTTGCCGCCCTGCTCCTTGGCCGCCTTGATGGCGTTTTCGTAATCCGCGACGGCGCCCTCGTCGATCAACGGCCCCATCAGAGTGCCAGGATCCAGGGGATTGCCGATGGCCACGCGCTTGTAGTTCGCGACCAGCTTCCTGACGAATTTATCGTAGACCTTTTCCTGGATGATCAAACGCCGGGTCGAGGTGCAGCGCTGTCCGGCCGTACCGACGGCGCCGAAAAACGCGCTGGCCAGGGCGCCGGTCAGGTCGGCCTTTTCACTGATGATGATGGCGTTGTTGCCACCCAGTTCCAGGATGGAACGGCCCAGGCGCGCTCCCACGATCCCGCCGATGCGCTGACCCATGCGGGTCGAACCGGTGGCACTGATCAGGGGCACGTTGTGGTCGTTGACCAGTTTCTCGCCGATGGTCGCGCCGCGGCCGATGGTCACGCAGCTGAGCCCCATGGGCAAATCATTGGCCTTGAAGACCTCGTTCACGATGTTCTGGCAGGCGATGGCGCACAGGGGCGTCTTGCTCGAGGGCTTCCACAGGGTGCTGTCACCGCAGACCCAGGCCAGGGCGGTGTTCCAGGCCCAGACGGCCACCGGGAAGTTGAAGGCGCTGATGACGCCGACCACGCCCAGGGGATGCCACTGTTCCATCATCCGGTGCTTGGGCCGCTCACTCTGCAGGGTCGGGCCGCTCAGGTTGCGGCTCAGACCGACGGCGAAGTCGCAGATATCGATCATCTCCTGCACTTCACCCATACCCTCGGTGTAGATCTTGCCCATTTCCAGGCTGACCAGGGCGCCCAGCATGTCCTTCTTAGCGCGCAGGGCCTCACCCACCTGCCGCACGATCTCGCCGCGCAAAGGAGCGGGCAGTTCACG
>Ga0164313_10003681_pt1 | contig 13644 bp, 10 predicted proteins | sample GuaBasSedimGuay4_FD_113735 | JGI IMG/M metagenome (GOLD analysis project Ga0164313, IMG submission 113735) | Subseafloor sediment microbial communities from Guaymas Basin, Gulf of California, Mexico - Guay4, Core 4569-4, 0-3 cm | ecosystem: Environmental > Aquatic > Marine > Hydrothermal vents... | reverse complement strand
GGAACGGCAGGCTGGCCTCTAAACGTATTTTTAACGCCCGATGGTTATCCCGTGTTGGGTTTTACCTATTTGCCGAGGGCGGAATTTAGCAATGTGCTGATCCAGTTACAGCAGCAGTGGCAAAAACGCAGCGATGAGCTAAGCCTGGCGGCACAGAGGTTTTACCTGGAATTACAGGACAGGGATTCGAGTATCGAGGATTCGGCTATGCAAAACTGGCCGCTCGATACGCTGGTGCGAGATTTTATAGCGCAGGCGATGTCAGTCGCGGATGAGCTTCAGGGTGGATTTGGCGAGGTAAACAAATTCCCGCAGTTTCCGCAGTTATTTAGCCTGATGAATTTAATCGACGCGAAGCAGGGGGATTACGATCAGGTTGAAAAATTCGTACATCTCACCCTGCAAGCAATGGCCGAGGCTAACTTGATCGACCATGTTAATGGCGGGTTTTTTCGTTATACCACCGACCCGGACTGGCAAACCCCGCACTACGAAAAAATGCTATACGACAATGCGCAAATGGTACTGTTATACCTGCGCGCGGAAAAGCTCTGGCCAAATCGGGGCTACCGTCAGGTTGCCGAATATACGCTGCAGTTTTTACAGTCGCAGATGCGGCATTCCCGGGGCGGCTACGTTGCCAGCCTTTCCGCCGTCGATGTCAATAATCAGGAAGGCGGTGGCTATCTGTGGAGCAGGCAGCAATTGGCGCAAATTCTATCCGACGATGATTTTGAATACCTGGTGGACATCTGGCAACTTGACCAGATCAATTCGCCGGCAACAGAATTCCTCGCAAAGCCGCTGATCGGTCCTGGCAGCAGGGGAGAAGCGATGCGAAATAGTAAAATCCGGCAACAACTTCAGGCAGTCGATAAACCAGTGATGCCGATCGATGACAAGCGGTTGGCGAGCTGGAACGCGTTGATGTTGCAGGCGCTGGTTGCGGCGGCTTCATTAGATGAGCAATACCGTGAACCGGCGTCACGGCTGTATGAGGTTATGCGCAATAAGTTTGTCGAGGGTGATATCTTGGTCCGCTTCGCCGGTAATGCCGCCCTGGCCGAGACCACATTCGAAGACTATGCCTATGTCAGTCTGGCCTTTTATCGATATGGCCAGGCATTTCAGGATCAACAGGCAATTCGCCTGGCCGAGAAGCTCGCGACCCGTGCTTACCGACAATTCTTTGCACAGGATCGCTGGCAATTAACGAGCCGCTCATTACTTCCCGGCGAGCCGGGCCTGTGGGTAATCCAGGACAGGGTAACGGCTTCGGCTTTAAGCGCCTGGTTAGACGTGGTGATACAGTCGCCCGGCATCGATTCGGCGATAAGCCAAAAAGGCAGTGAAATATTGCAGCGCGTGTCGCAATCTATGATCGCTACGCCCTACTACTACGGATCATTTATTCTTTTACGGCAACAACTGGGGCAAGGACGCACTATCCAATCCGCGGCCCAGTAAAGGCGGCAAAATCCAAAAGCCGTAAGTCCGTATAAAATGATAAACTCGGCTTTTTTCGTTAGTCCCGTGCCAGTTTATGATTCGATACCAGCTTAGTAGCAGTAATCCCGCCACCCACTATTTCGAGGTAAAGATAATTATCGAGAGCCCGGATCCGGCAGGGCAGTGCCTGCGCATGCCTAACTGGATACCGGGCAGTTACATGATAAGAGACTTCGCCAAAAACCTGCTGATGTTGCAGGCCAGTAGCGGTGACGAGCTGGTCGAAATCAAACAGCTGGACAAATCCAACTGGCGTCTCGAACCCTGTAGCGGGCCGGTGTCCATAGAGTATCGGGTTTATGCATGGGATCTGTCGGTGCGTGGTGCGCACCTCGATCAAACTCACGGCTATTACAATGGCACCAGCCTGTTTTTGGAAGTCATGAGTCAGTCGCAGCAACCCTGTGAAGTATTAATCGAGCGGCCCGCGGCCGATTATTGCAAGCGCTGGAAGTTGGCTACCACGCTGCAACGAGTCGATGCCAATCCGTTCGAATTTGGCCTGTACCGGGCCAGTGATTATGACGATTTGATCGATCACCCGGTAGAAATGGCCGATTTTACCCCGATACATTTTGAAGCCTGCGGTGTTCCGCACGATATAATCCTCAGTGGCCGATTTAGCTGTGACGAAGAGCGGCTGCGAAGCGATCTGAAAAAAATCTGCGAGCATCATATCCGTTTTTTCGGCGAGCCTGCCCCAATGAATTACTACCAGTTCCTGGTGATGGTCGTGGGCCAGGGTTATGGCGGGCTCGAGCATCGTTCGAGCACCAGCCTGATGTGCGCGCGCGACAGCCTGCCGCAACCGGGGCAAACCGAAGTCAGCGATACCTATCGTGAATTCCTCGGACTCTGCAGCCATGAATATTTCCACACCTGGAATGTAAAACGTATCAAGCCCACGGTTTACCAGCCTTACGACTTACAGCAGGAAGTCTATACCGATTTGCTCTGGGCTTTCGAAGGCATCACCTCTTACTACGACGACCTTGCCCTGGTGCGCTGCGGCCTGATCGATGAAGCTACTTACCTCGAATTACTCGCGCAGACCATGACCCGGGTACAACGCGGCAAGGGCAGCAGTCGGCAGTCTGCGGCCGAATCGAGTTTTAATGCCTGGACCAAATTTTATAAAGCGGATGAAAATGCGCAGAATGCAATCGTCAGCTATTACGCCAAGGGTTGTTTGATAGCCCTCTGTATAGACCTGAAAATGCGCCAGCTAAGCCAGTCCCGGGTTAGCCTGGATGACGTCATGCACCAATTGTGGCAGCTACGACTCGAGAGCGGCGCTGGCATCGAAACACATACAATTCAGGATTTGATCTGCTCGATCGTAGACGCTGATTTACACGATTTTTTGCATCTTCTAATTTATACCAGTACCGAACTGCCACTCGAAGAATTACTCGCCACGGTCGGAGTTGAGCTGACCATCAGGCAAGCCGGTAACCAGAAAGACAAGGGCGGAAAGCCTCATGAAGGACCGTTGCCGGCGGTCGAACTGGGTGCTTTCCTGGAGGAGAAAGAGGCTGGCCTGGCAATAGCGCGCGTGCGCGAGGACGGTGCGGCCCAGCGTGCAGGACTGTCGGCCAACGACGTCATTATTGCGGTAAATGGGTTGAAATTAACCCTGGCCAAACTGGAACAACAGTTGTTACTGGCCGGTGTCGGCGAGTTATGGAAAATTCATGCTTTCAGACGTGATGAGTTAATGGAGTTTGACCTGGAGCTGATTGCCGCACCGAAGAATACTGTCGTATTGCAGGCAGGTGAACAACATCAAGCCCGTAAGGACTGGTTGAAGGGTGATTGACAAGGTCTCACATTCCCGCATAGTAGAATTGTGTTCGCAGGGGAAACTCGATCGTAATCACCTGGGCGATGATGAATCGACCCTGCTCGGAACCCTGGACTCGTTGGGCGTCGGCGTTCGAACAGGGGCCCAATTCCTGGAAATCGATTCGGCTATCGAATTGTTAGATCTGGAAGCGATTCAAACTCAGATTGGTGATAAAGAGGTGGTCGCTGCTTTTCACTGGCAATACCGCTTGCTAACGGAATCAACCAATGCCGACGCCCTGGCGCTGTTTGACACCCATCAAAAACCCTGCATAGCGCTGGCGGAAATGCAGAGCGCCGGGAAGGGGCGTCGCGGGCGGCAATGGATATCGCCATTTGCCAAAAATATATACTGCACCATCGGCATTCACAGGGCGATCGAGGCGCACAACCTGGGCCTGATCAGTATTCTAACCGGGATCGGGCTCTGTAAGGCGCTCAGTCGAAGTACCGGCGATGCTGTACAACTCAAGTGGCCCAATGATATTTATTATCAGAATCAAAAACTGGGGGGCATATTGATTGAGTCGAAGCCAACCACGCAGGGTAATTATTACTTCGCGATCGGGTTTGGTATTAACGTATCGATGACGGCGGAAGATCTCGAGGCCGTACCGCAGGCGGCGACCAGTGTGAATTTGATTAGCGGCGATCCGATTTCTCGTAATCTGGTACTGGCCGAAGTCATCCGACAGGTGGTGCGGATGATCCATGGTTTTGATGAGTCCTTGATTTCAAAGCTGGTCGAAGAATTCAACCATCATGACGCTTTTCACAATCAGCAAATCCGCGTGACAACTTCCAGCGAGTCGATCTACGGTGTGAATAAGGGTATTAACCATAGTGGGCAGTTGGAGCTTGAGACGGAAGCGGGTCGGCAGTGGTTTTCGGCAGCGGACATATCCATCAGGGGTGTAGATTAATGTTATTGCTGGATCTGGGTAATAGCGCGATCAAGGCTCAGTGGTGGCGTGAAAATGAACTGCAGAATAGTTTCAGTTGTCGTTTCAGGACTGGCTGGTTGCCCCGCTTCGAGGCCTATCTGAAACATATCGAAGCGGGTCATTGTTACTATTCCTCGGTACTCGGGGAACAGGCTGAAGCCGAGTTTATCGCTAGCCTCGGGCAGGTTTTCGATGCCGGAAAGATTGAAAAGCTTGCCGCATTGAAGTTATCTCACGGCGTACGCAATGCCTATCCGGTAGCCACAGGGCTCGGTGTCGATCGCTGGTTATGCCTGCTCGGCGCCGCCGCACGGGTAAAACAGGATGTTGTGATTATCGATGCCGGCAGTGCGATTACGATTGACCTGCTACGAGCCGATGGGCAGCATCTGGGAGGAGCGATTCTACCAGGATTTAATACTTCGCTTGCACGTTTTAAGGCGATCATGCGTACAGCTGATTTTGATCACCCGGATATTGCAAAAACGGATGAACCGGGCTGTTCTACCGAGGCCTGTATTAATATAGACTACCTGCCGACCGACGTGGAAATCGTAAGACAGCTGGTAGACCGATGGTTTGGGCGGCTCGCGGCTGACGCGGTGTTGATTGTTAGCGGTGGTGATGCCGGCCTTATTCACAGGCACGAAGGACATCGGCACCTGATAGTGCCCGACCTGGTGTTTCACGGCATGCGGCGACAACTGGGAAGCCAGCAATGAAAATATTTTTTAGCCTGTTACTACTTGCTAATATTGCCTTCGGCCTGATGCAATGGCTGCTGCCTTATGATCAACTTTTCCAGGAAAACAAGAAATTCCCGGTAGCCGAAGAACTACGCCTGTTATCCGAGCCGGTTGAATCCAGACTGATTGAAGAAGCCAGTATCAGTGAACCAGAACAGGACACCGAACAAGCCATGGAGCAAGTCATGGAGCAAGCCAGTGAATTCCTCGTAGCCGAGGAAACTATCGACACACGCCTGTGTTACACCATAGGTCCTTTCAAGGAAAGGACGCGTGCACTCGAAGTCAGCCGCCGGTATTCCAATAGTGATGTTAGAACAGAATTAAAATCCAGCCTCGAAAAGGAATACCTTGGCGTGATGGTTTATCTGACCGGGAATAATAGTCGGCAGGACGCGATAAATACCGCGGAAAAACTCGCGGTGAGGGGTATCCGTGATTATCAAATCATCAATGAACCAGGTAAAACAAATGCTTTATCGCTAGGTGTGTTTGGCCTGAAGAAAAATGCAGATCGACAGGTAGCACGCCTGAAAAAATTAAAATACCCGGTAAAAACTGAACTGCGCTATCGGGAACGCACCATTTACTGGTTGTACAACGAGCAATCTAACGACAGTGAATTACTCAACTTACTGGATGTCGACGATGCTGATAAGGGTATAGGCCAAATCCCGCAGCAGTGCCCCTGAGACCGATTAGTACTTGCCAATATCAGGCAAAAACACTAGAATTCGCGCCTCTCGAAAGAGAGGGTAAGGGACGTTAGATCCCACCAACCTGGCACCGCGTAAACGCGGTCCAACAGCAAACCTATTATGCCGGCGTAGCTCAGTTGGTAGAGCAACTGACTTGTAATCAGTAGGTCCGGGGTTCGACTCCTCGTGCCGGCACCATTTTTCCATTTTGAAGTGGACCCGGGAGTGGACTAAAGCATTAGTCCCCGAATTTGTATTAAACATCCCCCCAATCATAATATAAGTAATTTATAATATACCCATATTAGGGAGGTTTCGTGCGATTCTATAAAGCTGCGATACGGCAATAAAATCAATGAGTCTGACCCCTTGATTGATCCCTTGATTGTACCCCCTTACTTTTTAATTATTTTGGTTTTGTCCGGGACACACTCAGGCGCCGACGGGAAGTACGCTCTCAATAATTTCTTCGATCCCAGTCATCCCTAACCCTTCGGCATACTTGACTACGGTTTGAATGGAGGCGCCGTGTTCGATTAATTCTCTGACTAATAATTTATCGTTTCTGAACACGGCCAAAGCAAGTGGCGACATGCCATTGACGTCGATATAGTTGACTTCAACATTGGTACGAAGTAATGCCAACGTTGCATCGTAATTCCCGTTCGAAACCAGATAACCAAGGGCTCTTTCACCTTTGCTGTTCTGTGCATTCAGGTTTGATTTTTGCGCCATCAGGATGTTCACGAGTTTAATGTTGTTGCCCAGACATGCCATCATGAATGCCGTGTTCCCCTGGCCGTCGCGAGTTTCAATATCACGAATAACCTGCGCCTGTAGCAACGCTTCGGTTATACCGGAGGTCGCCTCGTACCGGGCGCTTTCGACAAATGCTTCTTCAGGCGATACAAAAGCGGTGCGCAAGAGCCTTTTTAAGTCTGCTGATTCGTCGCCTTGGAGATAAGCCTCTGCCCAGGAGAGATATTCTGCAAACGATTGCAGGCGTATTGCCGCCACTGACGCGGCCACCCTATTGGACTTTCTAGCCGCATTCCTGGCGGCTTCGGCGTTGCCAATCAACAGCAGTAATTGTGCATGGGCCAGGTAGGGGGCTGGATTTCCAGGGTCCATTTCAATGGCCTTGTCGTAACCCCTGGCTGCTTCGGTGTAGTCTTTTTCCATGGCGTGCAGAAAGGAAAGCTTAAGCTGCATTTCCATACTGATCTCCGGGGTTGTCAACACGGAATCGGATGCCAAGGCGTTGGTGAGAATCGTCCTGGCATTGGCAAGGTTGTTCCGTTCCTCTTCGATAGAAGCCAGTAGCAATGCCAGTGTAGGGCTGTCGGCCTCGAGCTCAACGGCACGTTCGGCTGCCATATCGGCACAGACCAGGCAACCCATCAGCACATTAACCTTGCCGAGAGCAATAAAGGCATCGGCAATTGGCGGTTTGATCTTAGATGCCGCTTGCACTTCACGGAGTATTTCATACAGCGGTTTTGCCGGTAGCTTTAGCTGACGTTTTTTAATCTCGAGTTCAGCCGAACTAATCCGTGGATAGGCGCTCCTCGGGCTGAGGATTAGCAGGGTTTCAATAACTCCTTCTGCATCTTTCAGGTGGTAGTTATGCCTTGTGGCTTTACGGATTATTCCTCGGACATAGGGGTAACAGATGCTTGCATAGCGCGGATTCATCTGGGCGATTTTTTCGGCCCCGCCGAAAACCCTTCGGCCGTTGCAAAACGGACGCTCGGTATCACTCGCAACTTGGGCCGGGACTTCAAACGCATAAGAGGTCGACAGGACCGAGATTGACAGAAACAGAAGTAGGTATAGGCGTATCATCTAGTTCTTCCGTGTACCTAGTCCTGATCAAAATCCGGTGGTTTCGGGAACGACTTTCTGGCTTCCTGGATGAGTGCGGCGTTTTCCTTGAATGCCGGGAACTTTTGCTCATTATGACCAGGGGTAAGCAGGTATGTCACGATGTCCTGATTGTATTTCACCCAGGGATTTGCGCCGTTGTCGAGCAGTACTTTCAACATCTTCTGCCCCATTGCACCGCTCGACACGGCCGCCAGGGCAAGAATCGGGGTATTACCCGTGCTACGGGCATTTACGTCTGCATCGTACTCGGTAATCAATAATCTGAAAGCTTCGAGGTTTTTACTGATCAGGGCCGAGACAATCAGCGTTTCACCCCATTTGTTGGGAATCTCTGGATCGATACCTTGCTCTAGCAAATAGCGTATGATGCTGATGCGGTCGCCAGTTTCCCGGTTGACCGCGTACTGAGCCAGGGGAAGGCCTTGATTGTTGATCAGGTTGATCCTCGCGCCGTGATCAACCAGAAACTTGACCATCTCCAGGTTTTGACGCTGAACCGCATAGAATATGGGGGTTTGATTATGGTCAGAGTCCCTTGCGTTTACGTTAGCGCCATTTTTGACCAGCAGCTTTACCAGTTCCATGTGGTTGCCATAGGTCGCCGAAATGAGCGCAGTGTTCACCGTGCCCTTTGGTACTACATCGATATTTTCAATATAACCGCCCTCCCAGAGTGCGAAACTTGCCGAAGGCTCGGCCCGGGATAATGGATTTTGCGTAAATACATACTCGGGGCTCACGCCTGTCTTTGCGGTTATTTCCTCGGGGCTAAGCGGTTTCCGCGGATTGTTGCGGTACTTTTTCGGGTATCGTAATGCATCGCCCCATTTGTAATATTCAGCCAGACCGAGGTCCCAACGGGCTGCCCTAAAATTGGCCAGCGATAAAGCCTGCTCCGCGTAGTAAATAGCCAGGTCGAACTGGTCGGTATTCATTAACAGATGATGGGCCGCGTTTCTCACCTTCCAGGCACCGGTATCAAATACGAGGTCGGCTGCCTTGATTTTTGCCAATGTTGCCCCTTCAATATCTGCTGGTATTTTTGTCGCAAGCATTGTTCCCAACCAGCCGTAAATATTCGACTGACGAACATTGTCGGTGTGTGACGAGATACACTTTCGGTACCAGTGTTCCGATTCGTCATATCGCTTTAAAACCTCCGCCGCTCTTGCCATAGCAAACATCGCTTCCGGTGAATCGGGAGCAAGCCCGATGGCCCTTCGGGCCGCGGCAAGGGCGCCATGGTAGTTATTGTTGTTTATCAATACCTTTGCGACGATGACATAGGCGTCTGCAATTTTTGGGTCAATTTCCAGTGCCTGTTGCGCCACACTCAAGGCTTCCGAGTAAGACGAATCACCCCCCAGTGCCTGCGTGTAACGAAGCTCTGCAAAGGCTACGATCGGGTAGCCACTGTCAGGATTCCTTTCCGCCAGGCCCTTGATCATCCCATAAACTTCCTCGAGATTACTGCGATTGCCTCCGAACTTGTTCAACAGGTGTATCGTCTCCCTATATATTTTATAGTCTTCCGTACTAAATGGTTTTGGCGAGGGAGGTGTTGTCGATGGATTCTGGGCTAAGACATTCGAGCCGGTCGACTTGATGACCCTATTAAAGCTGGTTACCGTTCCAGCAGGCATCGAAGTCAATTCCAACGTATTGCCATCATTAACAAATTTGTAATCGAAAAGGGTTTTGTGTTGAAGCCAGCTAGTACCGCCAAAATCGCTTTCCCAAGTTTGCACAAGAACTTCTCCGGGGAGTTGATGGATTGTCGCCACCCAGGTTGACGCGGGATGAACGGCTAACAAGATTCTATTATCTACGTTTGGGTACTCCAGAAAGCCGATGAACTCGTCGATTTTATAACGGTATACCTCAGTATCTGACAATCCTGCAAACCATTGATCCATGACGACCCCATTGCCAATTTCAAAGGAATGTACACGCCCATCTCCCGATCTACCGCCTCCGGTCGATACGATAACCTCATCCGTGAATTCAAGGTACAGTTGACCATTCTCACCATTTCGCTGGAATTCACTAACCCAAGTGCCCAAAATATTAGGACTTTCTTCAGGGTTATGTTCATCAGCTCTACCATTATTTACGCAGCTAATAATGCTAGAGAATAATGCCACTACAAATAATATTCGAACAATCAATTCTATTCCTTATAGTGAGACCATTATCAATATTTACTTAACAACTACATCTCCATATACCATCTTAGCGTTTACACACTATACAGAGCATAGCGCAATGTTCTTTTTTTTCTCTGACTAGATATTTTTTCCGCAGCCGTTTTCCCCTTGCATCTATCTCAGCAGAGCGATACAAATCTCTACCAAGTTTAGATTGATCCTTCTGGTAGTACTTGTAGTGCCATGCGTAACCATGTTTGATTTGTAGCAGGTTTATATCCTGTCCGTTCTTTAACAGCTTGCCGATAATTCGCCCGTATCGATCAAGCTTATTATATTCAACTTCAACTTGTTTTCTGGCAACGAGGTTAGCCAGGTTCTGTTTCGATTTATTACCAAAAGCCTGTTTCTTTTCAGGGGCATCGATACCGCCTAATCGTATCTTATGCTTTACGGTGGACTGGTCCAGTACGTGAACGGTATCACCATCCGTTACCTTTACGACTTTACAGGGGCAGTTGAGGTAATCGGATATTGAAAGACCTGGAACAAAGAATAGGGAAAAGGTAAGAATCCGCATCCGGAATGTTCTATAAAGATTCAAACCTGGCTATGCCCTTGCGAGGAGTACCACTTGAAGGATTGGTTGTCCTTTTCGACTACCGGAACCGGCCTGGCATCCTCCAGCATGAATGTGCGTTTCACACTGCCAACTTCTAGCAAGGGGTAAGGCACTGTGAATTCGAGTTCTTGCCCACAGTGGCTACATTGATGTAACCAGGTGTATCGGCAGTCCGTGGTGTAAGGCTGTTTGTATTTAAGCCGATAAACGCCCTCACGCCAAAGCAGCCCATGATAAACTTTGATGTTGTCACATGGCTATGATTCGACCTGGGCATTCGATTCTCGAAAGGAGGCCGCTCGCCAGTACCAAAACTTTTTTTGGTTTTTACCAGTGATTGATTGCGTGTCGCTGTTAATTACTTAAAATAAGGCATTATCCATATTAGCCGTGTCGAACAACGGTACTCTCATGTCAAACAGCCACTCGCCCGAAACACCTGTCCAACCCGCCGGGCCTAATTACACGGAGTCCGGTGTTGACCTTACGCTTATCCGGTGGCACATTTCGCTAACGCCCGCGCAAAGACTGGAAGCGCTGACCAATAATATTCGAGCGATACTCAGGCTCAGAGATGCAAGAAAACGCGCCTGATTTCGGCGTCATACTGGAGGTACTCGCAAAACACGAGGTCGATTATATTGTCGTCGGCGGGGTATGCGCGGTACTGCTAGGGGCGCCAGTAACGACTTTCGATCTTGACATTGTGCATTCGCGTAGTGCTAGAAACATTGAGCATTTGAATGCGGCGTTAGAAGAGCTCGAAGCCAGCTATCGCGAACACCTGCCACGAAAAATGATGCCTGATGCGCAGGCATTGCAAAACACGGGGCATCACCTGTTGTTAACCCGGTATGGGCCGCTCGATATCCTCGGTGCAATCGGCGACAACGATGGTTACGAACAGTTGATTGCGCATTGCGAAATAATCAATCTTGGGCAGGAACGTATCATCAGAATACTTGACCTCGAGACCCTGATTCATATGAAAGAAAAATCTGCCAGGAGTAAGGATCAGGCGATGTTGAACATCTTGAGAGCAATGCAGACGATGTGAAAATCTGACCGAATCTGATATGAAAAGGGGAACGGTGACGGAGGGATTATTTTTTATTATCTGCTCAATAACCTGATAATTCTGCTGTTGGGTATTAGGAGGAACGATGATACAGCATCAAGGCGGGTGTCACTGTGGAAGAGTCCGGTTCGAAGTGCTAGCACCGGCAGTCATCAATGTATCTCAATGCAATTGCAGTATCTGTTCGAAATCGGGTTATATAGGAATGATAGTTCCACAAGATCGATTCACCCTTCTGTCCGGCGAGGAAAGCCTGACGGAGTACAGGTTTGATTCCGGTGTTGCGAAGCATCTATTTTGCAAGTTTTGTGGAATAAAATCATTTTACATTCCTCGATCACATCCGGATGGAGGCTTTATAAGCGGCAGAGGGTTGATAGCGGGGTTTCTTAGTGTTGACTGGATAGCTTTAACGGTCGAATCTCCGCGGTTTCGAGGTGCTGTTGCGAGCGGTGCCGTGAGGCATCTTGTTTCTGGAAGGCGGTTTGCAGTATTTGCAGCGCGTCGCCGTGGGAGACCAGTAACAGGGTTTTGCCGGAGAAATCGGTTTCATATTCGGCGATGAGAGCGCTGACCCGCCGCATGACCTGGTTGGGGCTTTCCACTCCCAGTAGCTGGTTGTCGGGATTACTCTCGTCCTTGTTCCATACGCGCGCATAGTTGTCATCGTCAGACAGTTCGAGGCTACCAAAATTGCGCTCCCGCAAGCGCACATCGGAACGGATTGCGGTTTCACAATTCAGTATTTTGTAAATTACTTCAGCCGATTCCCTGGCGCGTTTGAAATCGGAACTGATAATCATGGTGTTCGTATTCAGCAGGCTGTCCGGGGATATAGCGGTCGATACCTGTGATTCACCGCGTTTACTCAAGCCGAAACCGGACACTCCGTTTTCGGGATGGCTGACAATGATTCCCTGCTGATTGGCAAGGCTATGCCCGTGCCGCATCACGAAGTAGTGGTTGGATAACCGGGTTAAATCAAGCAAGTAGTTCACGGTCTATCCTGTCGATGCTGAATCAAAACATGGGGTCGTTAAACAAATTCTTCCGGATTCATCATACCAGTGTCGGCGGCTAGATCAAGAAACGTATAGCGATTGCGGATTGCCCTGGCGTGGAAAATTCAGCTGGAATTACAGCACAGCGATAATTGCCGCGATCAGTGAGGCCAGCAGCAACAGGGCCGCCATTGCTACACAGATTGTGGAACCCGCGGCGATAGACTGGTAAGGAAACTTGCTGTAACGGCGACGATACAATTGCCTGGCGGCACTTTCATATTCTCCGATGTCCGCATGATCGACCACTTCTCGTAGCGGGGTAACCCGCGTATAGAAATGCAATGCTTTACCCTCCGACCAGACCTCTTTATGGTACTTGAAGTAAGGGTTCGAAGCTTTGCTGGAACACTGTTCCTCAGGGATTTCAGATGGATACAGAACATCGATGTAGTGTTCCAGCTCACCATCGGCGCTTATCTGCAACTGAAATTTTTTGTCGTCCGGATAGGGAAAACCCCGGTGAAAGGTAGTCGTTACAAAAACTTCATCGTCTTCATCGTCTTCATCGTCAGAGTCCATATTAGTGATTTCGTATTGTTCCTCGGTAACCAGCAGATTTGTGTTTGCATCGTCCTTAACCACCGTGAATGGTTTGACGGTGAGAAGTTCCAGCCCGCAATCTTCTTCCGCCCGCTCGAAGTAATCCTTTTGTACGTCAGTGATTTCAGATGAGGCAATGTAAGATCGGGTGCGATCAGCGTGTTGTGCAAGGAATTTCCGAGTAATAGTAACACTGCCGTTACCCTTCCCGGCTTCGCGAAAATCAAAGCGATGCCTGATCTCGAACAACTTGCGCGAAATATCCCGCGGCAATTTGACCAGGTCTTCGCCCGCAGCGGTCAGGTTGAGGCCGTAACCAAGATCGAGATGCGCGGCGTGTTCAAAATCGCCCGCCTGATGCTGCATAGTAGGATCGAAGTAATAAGTTTTTCCAGCCATCTCGACACGAATAATGACATGGTTAAAATGACACGCAGACGGCTTGTAATGACTGAGTGCATTGCCGATACGAGTATTAACCAGTACAGGGTTGGCAGTGACACCGATCGAGTTGAGTAACACAATCAGCAAGTTCGACTTGCCCTTGCAGTCGCCAGCGCCTTT
>Ga0164313_10003680_pt1 | contig 13645 bp, 13 predicted proteins | sample GuaBasSedimGuay4_FD_113735 | JGI IMG/M metagenome (GOLD analysis project Ga0164313, IMG submission 113735) | Subseafloor sediment microbial communities from Guaymas Basin, Gulf of California, Mexico - Guay4, Core 4569-4, 0-3 cm | ecosystem: Environmental > Aquatic > Marine > Hydrothermal vents... | reverse complement strand
GACTTTCTTATGTTTAGCTGGGTCGAAATGCTGTTTCACATAATCAGGAAACTCGCGGAAACTATCAGTTTTAGGGTTAATGGCATTCTTGAATGTGCCGACTTGCACTTCATAATCATTACGCGTATCAATGAGTAACACATCAGGATCGCTGATCAAGGTATTCCAATCTTTTGGCTTAATATAAGTGCCCACACTTTGTTTGGGGTCAATACCCTCAACACCCATAGTGACAATTTCTTTTTTCAATTTAACGCGGGTACGTAAAAAGGGCATGTGTTCGGTAAAAGATTCTTTATAACTAATGGTTGCCAGCCGCGGATCTTGAGCTAAATAAGCCAGTAAATGGTCAATATTGTCACGCGATGCCGCCACAGTACCATTGATGCCTTCGTTGGCTAATAACAATGTGCCACGAATATCATGAGTTTGCATAAAGGCGAGTAGCGGTGTTTTTAGATCTTGATAATTATCTAAACGAACAAATTTATATAGGGCACAGACAACGATTTGCGACATATTACTTCCTGAATTATGAATAATAATTTACGGGTATTTTACGTTGAATTTAAACACTTGTCCTACTTGTTCATAATTCTATAGGTCGTGGACATGCAGGCTGAAAATTCAGACAAGAAAAAATTAGTGACACTAAGGCTGGTTTTATTGCTTATCTATGTTTATAATAGCCGACTTTATTCAGATAGAATGATGTTCTGAAGCACAGTTTTTGCGAGAGTGGCGGAATTGGTAGACGCGCTAGATTTAGGTTCTAGTGGGGTAACCTGTGAGAGTTCGAGTCTCTCCTCTCGTACCATTATTTGAAAGGTGTTTAATGACGTAATAGAAAGTCATCAAAACCTTTTAGTGAACTATCCCAATTTTGAGGTCAGCAATGCAAGTTACTGTAGAAAATGTTAGCGAACTTGGTCGTCGTATGACGGTGACAGTAGAAGATGCCAATATCGATCAAGCAGTACAAGATCGTTTAAAAGACATGCAACCATCGGTTAAAATGTCTGGCTTCCGCCCTGGTAAAGTCCCGATGAAAATGGTGGCACAATCACATGGAGGCGAAGCACGTCGCGATGTTATTGATACGCTTGTTCAATCAAGTATGCAAGAAGCATTCACGCAAGAAAAAATAAACCCCGCTAGCCGTCCTCATATTGAAACAATGAAAGAAGATGATGGCGCACTTGTTTATGTGCTGGTCTATGATGTGTTTCCAGAAGTTAAAGAAGTAAGCCTGAAAGGCGTTACATTAGAAAAAACAGTGGCGCAAGTGCAAGATGCTGATGTTGATACTATGTTAGAAACATTGCGTGAACAACGCATGACATGGGAACCATTGAAACGTGCTGCCAAAGAAGAAGATGGCGTAACTATTGACTTTGTCGGTAGTATTGATGGTGAAGCCTTTGATGGCGGCGCAGGTACTGATGTATTAGTTGTGATTGGCGATGGTGTGATGTTGCCAGAATTTGAACAACAATTGATTGGCAAGAAAATAGGCGAAGAAGCCACCGTTACTATGACTTTCCCTGATGATTATCGTGCCGAACATTTACAAGGTAAAGTAGCCACTTTTGCCATTACTGTTAAATCAGTTGCGAAAAAGAAACTGCCAAAATTAGATAAAGCCTTTGCAGTTTTATGTGGTGTTGAAGCAGGTTTAGCCGCATTGAAAAAAGAAGTGCGTGGCAATATGGAACGTGAACTTGAAACTAAATTAAAAGCAGAAAACAAACGTGTTGTGATGGATAGTATTGTTGCAAACAATGAGGTTTCCTTGCCAGAAGGCCCTGTTGAACGTGAAGCTGAGTTCTTGATGGATCAAGCAAAAACAAACTTGCGTAATCAAGGTGTGAATGTTGAAGGTATTCCTTTTGACATTGAAAACTTTAAAGATTCTGCTAAAAAACGCGTAGCTTTAAGTCTACTTGTTGGCAAGATCATTTCTGATAACGACATTACACCTGATCAAGAAAAAGTGAAAGCCGTGATTGATGGCATTGCAGAAAGTTATGAAGATCCAGAAGATGTTGTGAAATTTTATATGAATGATCAACAAAAACTATCTGAAATTCAAATGATGGTTGTTGAAGATAATGTTGTTGAATGGATCTATAACAATGTTAAAGTAGACGAAAAAACATCTACATTCAGTGAGGTAATGAATTCTGCTGCGGCATAATTGATTATAACGGGTATACCTAAGCTACTAAAATAGCCCGCACTCATTGGATTGGGTGTGGGCTATTTTGTTTTATAAAACGTTAATAACTTAAACAACTTAAATCGAGAGTAACAGTATGACAAATACTATCCCTTCTGATATAACAGATGCACTTGTACCGATGGTAATTGAACAAACACCGCGCGGCGAACGTTCATATGATATTTATTCACGCTTATTAAAAGAAAGAGTGATCTTTCTTGTTGGTCAAGTTGAAGATCATATGGCTAATTTAGTGGTTGCTCAGTTATTGTTTTTAGAATCTGAAAACCCTGATAAAGATATTCATTTATATATTAATTCACCTGGTGGTTCAGTGACTGCGGGTTTATCAATCTATGACACTATGCAGTTTATTAAACCCAATGTCAGCACATTATGTATTGGTCAAGCAGCCAGTATGGGGGCAGTATTATTAACAGCAGGTGCAGAGGGTAAACGTCATTGTTTGCCGAACTCTCGTATCATGATCCATCAACCTTTAGGTGGTTTCCAAGGGCAAGCATCAGACTTTGAAATTCACGCACAAGAGATCTTATCTATTCGTGATCGTTTAAATGGTATTTTAGCCAAACATACCGGTCAAGATATGGATATTATTCGCAAAGATACAGACCGAGATAACTTTATGGATGGGTTACAAGCGACCAATTATGGTTTAATTGATTCAGTATTAGACCAGCGCCCAACAGACAAATAACACCAACAGCCTAGTAGGAATAGTTGATATGAGTGACGATAATAATAACGAGAATGATGCAGCTTTACACTGTTCATTTTGTGGAAAAAGTCAGCATGAGGTTAAAAAGCTAATTGCAGGCCCATCAGTTTTTGTTTGTAATGAATGCGTTGATTTATGCAATGATATTATTCGTGAAGAGCTGCAAGAGGTTGATAGTGTTGATGATAATGCTAACTTACCAACACCTCATGAGATTAACGAAGCACTCAATAGTTATGTTATTGGTCAAGATCGTGCTAAACGGGTGTTATCGGTTGCGGTTTATAATCACTATAAACGGTTACGTTTTGGCAAACAGAACGATGATGTTGAGTTATCAAAAAGTAATATCTTATTGATAGGACCGACAGGTAGTGGTAAAACATTATTAGCAGAAACATTAGCAAGACAACTTAATGTGCCTTTCACAATGGCAGATGCCACCACATTAACCGAGGCAGGTTATGTGGGTGAAGATGTTGAGAATATTATTCAAAAGTTATTGCAAAAATGTGACTATGATGTTGAAAAAGCCGAAACGGGCATTGTTTATATTGATGAGATCGATAAAATATCTCGTAAATCAGATAATCCATCGATCACTCGTGATGTATCTGGTGAAGGGGTACAACAAGCCTTATTGAAGTTAATTGAAGGTACCATTGCATCTATTCCACCACAAGGTGGACGCAAACACCCGCAACAAGAGTTTTTGCAGGTAGATACCAGCAAGATCTTGTTTATTTGTGGGGGAGCGTTTGCTGGTTTAGATAAAGTGATTTCTGATCGTTCTCATAAAGCTGGCATAGGTTTTTCTGCTCAAATGAAACAAGTTGATGATCGTAAAATCAGCGAAGTATTGAAAAAAATAGAACCAGAAGATTTGATTAAATATGGGTTAATTCCTGAATTTGTAGGTCGTCTACCGATTGTTGCTACATTGGAAGAACTTGATGAGACGGCATTAGTACAGATTTTAACCGAGCCTAAAAATTCATTGACTAAACAATATCAAAAAATGTTTGAAATGGAAGGTGTTGATATAGAGTTTAGAGAAGATGCCCTGAATGCTATTGCCTATAAAGCAATGGAAAGAAAAACAGGCGCGCGTGGTTTACGATCAATTATTGAAAATGTGTTACTCGACACTATGTTTGATTTACCATCAACTAATAATGTCTCAAAAGTGGTGATTGATGAAACTGTTATCAATGGTGAAAACACACCTATTTTGATTTATGAAGATAAGGCTGTTGATAAGGCTAGTTAGCTTGAATTTTTGCTTTTAGTCCCCATCTTTATGAGCAAGATTTTAAATAGGAACACAGTAATGGAAAATAATATAACAACCACAGTAGATAATGCACTTATTGCAGTATTGCCACTCCGCGATGTTGTTGTCTATCCTTATATGGTTGTGCCATTATTTGTGGGACGCAAACAATCCATTAAAGCATTGGAAATTGCGGGGAATAATCAACAACCCATTATTCTGGTTGCCCAAAGAGATTCAACAGATGATGAACCCAATTCAGATGATTTGTTTGAAATAGGGACTGTTGCTAATATCTTACAACTCCTTAAACTACCAGATGGCACAGTTAAAGTATTAGTTGAAGGCACGCAACGTGCCAAAATTACCGGCTTTGATAAGTCAGAAGGTTATTTCCGTGCCAGTATTACTGAATTAGATAATATTGCACCAGCAGAACAAGAATCAGCTGTGTTGATGCGTTCATTATTGGGCCAGTTTGAACAATATGTGAAACTCAATAAGAAGATCCCACCAGAAGTGATCGATTCACTTGCCAGCATTGATGATGCTGCCAGAATGGCAGATACTATTGCCGCACATATTACCTTGAAACTCGAAGATAAACAGTTATTGCTGGATATGACAGATGTGACTGCGCGTATTGAAAAGCTAATGATTTTTCTTGAAGGTGAGATTGATATTCAAGAAGTTGAAAAGCGAATTAGAGCACGTGTTAAAAAACAAATGGACAAAAATCAACGTGAATTCTATTTGAACGAGCAGATGAAAGCCGTGCAAAAAGAATTAGGCGAGATTGATGAATCAAACAATGAGTTTGAAGAATTAGAAAAGAAAGTAGCCGCGGCTAAATTCTCTATTGAAGCAAAAGAAAAAGCTGAATCTGAGATGAAGAAACTCAAAATGATGTCGCCCATGTCAGCCGAAGCAACCGTTGTTCGCAACTATATTGAATGTTTATTAGACTTGCCGTGGAAGAAGAAATCACGAGTAACCCTTGATCTTGATCGTGCACAAAAAATATTAGATGAAGATCACTTCGGTTTAGAAAAAGTCAAAGAACGAATCATAGAGTTTTTAGCCGTACAACGTCGTGTTAAAAAGCTTAAAGGCCCAATTCTATGTTTAGTAGGCCCACCAGGTGTGGGCAAAACATCGGTTGCCGAATCAATTGCACGCGCAACCAATAGAAAGTTTAGTCGTATGGCATTAGGTGGTGTACGTGATGAAGCTGAAATTCGCGGACATCGTCGTACTTATATTGGCTCAATGCCCGGTAAAATTATTCATAATTTATCAAAAGCAGGGGTGCGAAATCCCTTATTCTTATTAGATGAAATTGATAAAATGGCTCAAGACTTTAGAGGTGATCCTGCATCGGCATTACTTGAAGTATTAGATCCTGAACAAAACTCACACTTTGCTGATCATTATCTTGAAGTGGATTATGACTTATCAGATGTGATGTTTGTTTGTACGGCAAATAGTATGAATATTCCTGATGCTTTGCGTGATCGTATGGAAATCATTCATCTTTCTGGTTATACCGAAGATGAAAAACTGAATATTGCTACACAGTATCTATTGCCTAAAGTGACGAAAGAAAATGGTTTGAAAACAGGTGAAGTAGAAATCACTGCATCGGCTATTATTGAAATTATTCGCCGCTATACCCGTGAAGCAGGTGTGCGGAGTTTACAAAGAGAAATCTCTAAAATATGTCGCAAATTAGTGACTAAGATTTTAAAAGAAAACCCACAAGATAAATTGATTGTAACGGCTGAGAATCTTGAAGATTATTTAGGTGTTTATCATTATCAATATGGTGTTGCCGAAGAAGCAGATCAAATTGGTCAAGTAACAGGTTTAGCATGGACAGAGGTCGGTGGCGAGTTACTGACCATTGAAACAGCCATTATGCCGGGTAAAGGTAAGGCAAGTTATACTGGTAAACTGGGTGATGTGATGCAAGAGTCGATTCAAGCTGCCACCACCGTTGTCCGCACCCGCGCTGATGATTGGGGCATTGCCAATGACTTTATGCAAAATCATGATATTCATATTCATGTACCAGAAGGGGCAACGCCTAAAGATGGTCCAAGTGCAGGTGTGGGTATGTGTACGGCTATTGTTTCAGCGATTACGACAATCCCTGTGCGTGCCAATGTGGCGATGACAGGTGAGATCACGTTGCGTGGTGAAGTGTTGGCTATTGGTGGTTTGAAAGAAAAACTATTAGCAGCACATCGTGGTGGAATTGATACTGTTTTGATCCCCATTGATATGTTAAAGATCTGAAAGAGATCCCCGCGAATGTGAAACAAGGTTTAGATATTATCCCTGTTAAGTGGATCAATGAAGTCTTGCAAGTTGCTTTGCAAACAATGCCTGAAGTTAAAGTGTCTACAGATAATAACGAAGAACGAAGAAGTAATGATGAAACATCTTTTCATCAAACAAGTTCATCAAATCATCATTAAATGAATGGCAGGAAGAGCAAATGACAGGCCAACAACAACAGCGATTATTGGGTGCTATTTTAGTATTAGCTCTGATTGTGAGTTTGGCATTTTTTTTAATTAACAGTGCGAATAAAGATCTGCTAGTTGAAGATGATGTTGTCGTTATTGATAATTTCATGACCCTTGAAGAAATATCTGATGGCGATATTGAAGTTGTTGATTATGGCTTAGAGGCATCAGTAGATCCGCATCATCTATTGGCAGAACAAGCACCTGTGATTGAAGAAGTCATTATCGAAGAAACTGTTATTAGCAAACCCGCACCACAAAGTGTAGAAAAGCCAATGATTGTTAAAACTCAGCCGCAAACAGTGACAAAAGAAGTTAGTCCAACAGTCATAAAAACGGATAAACAAGTTGTTGAACAATGGGTTTTGCAACTGGCCAGTTTCTCAGTTAAAGCCAATGCAGATGCTTTGGAAAAAGAGATAACCGCTTTAGGTTATCAACCCAAAGTTGAACAAAGCCAAACAAAATCAGGGACTATATATCGCGTTCGTATAGGTCCAGAACAAGATAAAACACTCCTTGAAAAAACTGCGGCTAGTTTGCAAAAAAAGCAGGGGCTTAAATCACAACTTTTATTGTATCGCCCAGCTATAAAGTAAAGCGAAATAAACAAAATAATAATGGGGTCGATGCTGTCATTCTGATAGAATTCATCCTTTATTTCTCACATTAAACTGGACTTAATATGGTTTGGGTTGATTATCTGATCATTGGTATTATTCTGCTTTCGGCAGGAATCAGCATTATTCGCGGCTTTATTAAAGAAGTATTGTCTTTGGTAAACTGGGCAGTATCAGGTTGGGTTGCCCTTACATTTCACCCACATTTAGCCACCTTATTAGTTGACTATATTCCAACACCCTCAGTGCGCATATTCGCCGCATTTATCAGCTTGTTTATTGTGACTTTGATTTTAGGTGCATTGGTTAATCATCTGATTGCTCAAATAGTAGAAAAAACAGGCTTAACAGGCACTGATCGTGCATTAGGTATCATTTTCGGTTTACTCCGTGGTGTTGCCATTGTCACTATATTAGTATTGCTTGGAGGTGCAACACCTATGCCGAATGATCAATGGTGGCACAATTCATTATTAATTGAATATTTCGAGAAACTGGCAATCTGGTTGCAACAATGGTTGCCGAGTGATCTTGCTGACTCAATCAACTTTGGCAATGGCTTAATTTAGGGTATTACTATGTGTGGAATTATAGGTATTGTTAGTCATTCAGAAGTCAATCAAGCCTTATATGATGGCTTAACGGTATTGCAACATCGTGGTCAAGATGCCGCAGGTATTGTGACTTGCGATAGTGATGGACAGTTCTTTTTGCGCAAGGCAAATGGCTTGGTTAAAGATGTCTTTCATACTCGCCATATGTTGGAACTTAAGGGCAATATGGGCATTGGTCATATTCGCTATCCAACAGCAGGTTGCTCAACATCAGCAGAAGCACAGCCTTTTTATGTGAATTCACCGTTTGGTATTTCATTGGCACATAATGGTAATTTAACCAACACAGCCCAACTGAAAGAAGAATTAGTCACGATTGATCGTCGCCATTTAAACACCAACTCAGATTCAGAAGTGTTGTTGAATGTTTTGGCACATGAATTACAACAATCAGACAAATTAGTACCCGAAGCAGAAGATATATTTAAGGCGGTTGCCGAAGTGCATCGTCGTTGTAAAGGTGCGTATGCCGTGGTTGCTATGATTGCAGGTGTGGGTGTTATTGGTTTTCGTGATCCTTATGGTATTCGCCCCGTAGTGATTGGTCAACGTGTTAGCGAGCAAGGTAATGACTATGTTATTGCCTCAGAAAGTGTTGCTGTTGATTCGCTTGATTTCAAATTGATGCGTGATATTACGCCAGGTGAATGTGTATTTATTGACCTACATGGTGATATTCATTTTCAACAATGTGCTGATAAAGTTGTGTTGAAACCTTGTATCTTTGAATATGTTTATTTTGCGCGTCCTGATTCAATTATTGATGGCATTTCGGTACATAAAAGCCGTATGAGAATGGGCTCACAATTAGCTAAAAAGATTGAGAGAGACTATCCAGATCATGATATTGACGTAGTTATTCCTATTCCTGACACCAGTCGTAGCGCGGCATTACAGCTCTCTTATGATTTAGGTGTGGTCTTTCGAGAAGGGTTTATTAAAAACCGTTATATCGGCCGAACCTTTATTATGCCAGGGCAACAAGAGCGTAAAAAATCAGTGCGTCAGAAATTGAATGCCATGGACTTAGAGTTTGAAGGCAAAAATGTATTACTGGTTGATGATTCAATTGTTCGCGGCACAACATCTCAACAAATTGTCCAAATGGCACGCGATGCTGGTGCTCGCAAGGTTTATTTTGCCTCCGCGGCACCGCCTGTTCGCCACCCCAATGTCTATGGTATTGATATGCCATCACCAGAAGAGTTTGTTGCTCATGAACGCAATGTGGAACAAATTTGTGAGGCGATAGGTGCAGATTGGTTGATTTATCAAGAATTAGATGATTTAAAACTCGCAGTCAATAAGCATAAAGACGTTGAAGGCTTTGATACATCATGCTTTGATGGTGAATATATTACTGGCGATATTGATGAAGCCTATCTGCAACATATCGATGATTTACGCAATGATTCAAACAAAGATTCTCAGAATAAAAGCAATGCAGTCATAGAGATACATAATAACGCTTAAGTTGTTTCAAGAGCACGATAGACAGTAAGGGTTATTGTAATAAGGTGAATGTTGTAGCTGACAGATAAAAACAGTAAAACTAAGCACGGGTTAATTTTGCTATTCAACTGATTTTTCTATATAATTCCGTCGATTATGAGCCAAAAACTACCTATAGAAATCGATCCATTTAGATTGGCTCGCAACAAATTGATATTAGAAGGTGATTTAGCATTAGCGACAATGAAACGCTTATTGCCATCACTGGCTAATAATGATGGCAATGTTCATGTCAAAATGAACTTTGATCTGGAAAAAGTAACCGGCGCAGCTCATATGAATGGTGTGTTTACAGCATCATTATCTTTGTTGTGTGAGCGATGCTCAAAACCTGTTGCTTATGATATAAATATAAATTGTTCATTAGGATTGGTGAGCAATGAGAGTGAAATTGAACGTTTGGCTGAGCAGTATGATCCTTGGCTTATCGAAAGTGCCGATCCAATCAAGCTCAGTTTGATTGTTGAAGATGAATTGATTTTAGCACTTCCTTTAGTGGCGAAGCATAATGAAATATGTTTGCCGAAAGAAGTGTGGCAGGCTGGCGAAGAAGAAGAGGTTGTAGAAGAAAAAGCACCATCCCCTTTTGCTATGTTGGCATCGTTAAAAAATAAATAATTGTATTAATTTTAGTTAGGAGCTTAAAAAATGGCAGTTCAAAAGAGCAAGAAAAGTACATCTCGTCGTGGTATGCGTCGTTCACATGATGCATTAACAGCGGCAACATTATCAGTTGATTCAACATCAGGTGAATTGCATTTGCGTCACCATGTGACTGCAGATGGTTATTACCGTGGTCGTAAAGTTGTTGCTGATAAAAGCGAATAAGGTTTAAATCCTTGAGCTTAACAATATCAATAGATGCAATGGGCGGGGATCACGGACCAAGTGTCGTGATCCCCGCTGCTATTTCAGCCCTTAAAACATATCCTGATGTTCGATTTATTTTAGTCGGCGATCAAGATGTAATTAAAGCTGAATTAGAAAGCAACAATATTGTGGGTGATGAACATTTTATTATTCATCATGCTTCACAAGTTGTTGAAATGGATGAGTCTCCTGCTACGGCTTTGCGTGGCAAAAAAGATTCATCTATGCGGGTATCGATCAACCTTGTTAAAGATGGCACAGCCGATGCTTGTGTTAGTGCGGGTAATACTGGTGCTTTGATGGCAACAGCCCGATTTGTGCTTAAAACCTTACCTGGTATCGAACGCCCAGCAATTATTTCTGAATTGCCTACGATGAAAGGGCACACTTATGTGCTTGATTTAGGGGCTAACGTAGATTCTAGTGCTGAACATTTAGTGCAGTTTGCCGTGATGGGTTCGGTGTTATCGCATTTGGTCGATGATATTGATAAACCGCGTGTTGCCTTATTGAATATTGGTTCAGAAGAAATAAAAGGCAATGAACGTGTGAAAGAAGCAGCACGACTTTTAGCTGAAACAGACTTGAATTATGTTGGGTTTGTTGAAGGCGATGGTTTATATCGTGGCGAAGTTGATGTGGTTGTTTGTGATGGTTTTGTCGGTAATGTTGCCTTAAAGTCTAGCGAAGGGGTTGTTCATATGATCAGTCACTTCTTGCGCAAAGAGTTTAATCGAAATATCTTCACTAAACTAGCAGGTTTAATTGCTTCACCAATATTAAAACGCTTTAAAAGTGAGCTTGACCCGCGCGCCCATAATGGTGCTAATTTTATCGGTCTGCAAGGCATTGTAATTAAAAGTCATGGTGGCACTGATTCAATTGGTTTTGCCAATGCGATTAAGGTTGCCATTATTGAAGCTAAACAAGATGTACCTAATAAAATCAGTCATTATTTAGAAGCTTTATTAGAAGGTCAGGCTTAAACGGTGACTTATTCACGAATAGTCGGTACAGGTAGTTATTTGCCCGAAACAGTTCGTACGAATAAAGATCTTGAATCGATGGTTGAAACTAGCGACCAATGGATCACGGAACGTACAGGCATTAAAAAACGTCATATTGTGGCAGATGATCAAACAACCACTGATCTTGCTTTTAATGCTGCCGAAAAAGCCATTGAAGCTGCTGGCATCAACAATAATGATATTGATTTAATTATTATTGCCACAACAACCCCAACACATATATTCCCCAGCACCGCGGCTTTAGTACAAGAACGCTTAAACATTAGCGGTTGTCCTGCTTTTGATATTCAGGCAGTGTGTACAGGTTTTGTTTATGCCTTAACCATTGCTGATAAGTTTATTAAATCAGGCAGTGCTAAAAATGCTTTAGTGATTGGTGCAGAGTCTTTATCTCGCATTGTGGATTGGACAGATAGAAACACTTGCGTATTGTTTGGTGATGGTGCGGGTGCTGTTATATTGCAAGCATCAGAAGAAACAGGCATTTTATCAACCCATATTCACTGTGATGGTCGCTATAATCAACTATTACAAGTGCCAACCGGTGTGGGTTCAATTGAAAGCGACACGCCTGCTTATATTGAAATGCAAGGTAATGATGTGTTTAAAGTGGCTGTTCGTACTTTAAGCACCATTGTTGATGAAACCTTGGCGGCCAATGATCTTGCCAAACAAGATATTGATTGGCTTGTGCCACATCAAGCGAATATTAGAATTATTGCTGCCACCGCGAAAAAACTAGCCATGCCAATGGAAAAGGTCGTTGTTACCGTGGCAGAACATGGCAACACTTCAGCCGCTTCTATACCTTTAGCACTTGATGTTGCAGTACGCGATGGTCGGATCCAACGTGGTGAAACCTTATTACTTGAAGCTTTTGGTGGTGGATTCACCTGGGGTTCAGCCCTTCTTAAATATTGAGATTTAATCTATGAGTTTAGCCTTTGTCTTTCCTGGTCAGGGTTCACAATCGGTAGGCATGTTGTCAGAGTTGGCAGCAACTAATCCTATTATTCAAACTACATTTGCCGAAGCATCAGCCGCATTAGATTATGATTTATGGGATCTTGTTGCTAATGGTCCTGCTGAATTATTAAATCAAACAGATAAAACCCAACCTGCCATGTTAGCGGCAGGGATTGCCATGTGGCGTGTTTGGCAACAAGCAAGCCCAGTTCAACCCGCATTTTTTGCAGGACATAGTTTGGGCGAATATACAGCCCTAGTTGCGGCAGGGGCTTTAGACTTTGCCGATGCCATTAAACTGGTGGCACAACGTGGTCAATTTATGCAACAAGCAGTACCTGATGGTGAAGGTGCAATGGCAGCCATTCTTGGTTTAGATGATAGTGATGTATTAGTGGTCTGTGATGAAGCCGCCACATTAGGCGTTGTTGAAGCGGTTAACTTTAATTCACCCGGTCAAGTTGTTATTTCTGGTGCAGTTGATGCTGTTAAACAAGCCTTGGTATTAGCAACAGATAAAGGGGCAAAACGTGCCATATTGTTGCCTGTTAGTGTGCCTTCTCATTGTGCTTTAATGAAGCCTGCGGCAGAAAACTTAACTAATGCAATGGCTGAGATTGCCGTACAAATACCACAAATAACGGTTATTCATAATGTTAGTGTGATGAGCAGTGATGATCCTGCTGAGATTAAAACCTTATTAGCACAACAGCTTTATAACCCTGTTCGATGGGTTGAAACAATCCAATATTTAGCAGAACAAGGTGTGGATACTTTAGTGGAATGTGGTCCAGGTAAAGTGTTGGCTGGCTTAACTAAGCGCATTGATCGTAGTCTTACTGCACAAGCCATTTTTGATACAAAAACATTAGATAAAGCATTATCACTATTAGGAGAAACAGCATGAGTTTAGATGGTAAAGTTGCCTTAGTAACAGGTGCAACACGCGGCATAGGTCGTGCTATTGCTTTAAGTTTAGGTGAGCAAGGTGCCACAGTTGTCGGCACGGCAACATCAGAATCTGGCGCGCAAACTATTTCGGACTTCTTAAAAGAAGCAGGGATTGCGGGGCAAGGCTTAGTGTTGAATGTCACTGATGCGGATTCAATTGAAGCCGTTGTTTCAACAGTTGAAGCTGACTATGCCGCACCTGCTATATTGGTTAATAATGCAGGCATTACCCGCGATAACTTATTGATGCGGATGAAAGATGATGAGTGGAATGACATTATCGACACTAACTTAACGCCGATCTTTAAACTCAGCAAACG
>Ga0164313_10003679_pt1 | contig 13645 bp, 7 predicted proteins | sample GuaBasSedimGuay4_FD_113735 | JGI IMG/M metagenome (GOLD analysis project Ga0164313, IMG submission 113735) | Subseafloor sediment microbial communities from Guaymas Basin, Gulf of California, Mexico - Guay4, Core 4569-4, 0-3 cm | ecosystem: Environmental > Aquatic > Marine > Hydrothermal vents >... | reverse complement strand
GCTAAGATACTGTTTTGCCCCCACATTTTTTCTCATACATCCAAATTCACCAGCCACTATACGGTTTTGGGGAATGTTGTTTACTTTTACCCAATGCATAAAAGACTCAAAATACGTCACCAACATTTCTTTATCCCAATACACAGTATCATTCCCAAAAGGAACTTTTCCAGGATAGACATAATTGTGATTTTCTTTAAAATTTTTATTGGAAGTAAACTCATACGGTTCATACATATGAAAGGAATATAAAATATTTTTATCATCAAAAGCCTCTGGCCAGTAACAAAAGGCGCCTGGCTGACCATACCAACCGGCATCAAGCATGATTGGTTTGTCAGGATCAATTCTTCTGATCTCAGCTATAATACGCCCATAGAATTTATAAATATCCCTTGGAGTATTCCGAACCATAGGATACCAATCAATAAACCTTGAAATATCCCCTGGATTCTTATGCTCCTCTACCCCACCAGCCCCAAATTCGGGAAAGGGTTCATTAATAATATTATACGCCACTATATTGTCGAAATCCTTTAGCTCTTTTGCCAGGTCCTTCCAAAAACTAATGGTCTGATCCCAATAATCATAAGATTCCCAAAGTCTTATATCATGTTTATAATCATTGTTTTGTGTATATCTGGTTCCAGGCAAACTTAAAGGTGCGATAACTATATCAATCTCATATTTATTTGCCCATGATATAACCTGCTTTAGTTTCTCCAGATCTTCTCTGACAAGCCCTTTGTAGTCGGAAGCATCACCTATCAGGAAATCTCTTTGTACAGAATCCCATTTATCATACGTCATCCGTACCCATTCCAAGCCCAGATCTTTTGCATCACGAAACCACTGTTCTGTAGGCACTTTATTAAAATAATTGGCTCCTTTTCTCTGTTGGTCCCAAAAATTTCCATCCACGGCAAAAGTCATTGATATAGAACAATACAATGTCAGAAGTAATAGTTTTATTTTCATTACTATTTCATAATTCGCCTATTCTATAGTAAAACAATCACATCCGGGGTAGCACCTATCCAAAACGATTTTCAACAAGATTTTGACTTTGCTCAACTAATATAGCTCCAGATAGAGATCTTCTCCTATCCATAGGTTTTATAAAACAAACAAATGAATTTAGTTTCAAAACAAAATACTTGAAATTGATTTTAGAAGTGAGAAAAAAGAATTAAATGTGCCATATCCCTTGATATTAAGTTTCTTATACTTCATAATTCTTCAATCGTTAATCTTTGTTCGAAATTCAAAAACGAAATAATAATTATAGAGGCTAAAGTAACTGCAATAAATCCGATAGCTATTGGACGCAGGGTTTCAACAAAAAATTTAGATAATGAATGGTTTTTTTATAAGAACCCAATTACAAAGTATTCAGAATTTTAGGTTTGGGCTTGATTACGGTTATACCTATCTCATCAAAAATGTTCGTGGCAGAAGTTATTCCTTCCAAGGGTTGGATCAAGCCACCATCTGACGCGCCCGATACACACATACCGACGATTTCAGGTATAATTACAGTACCTTCAACAGCCTTAAATTTGGCTTTATAGATCAATGCCGGTTGTCCGGATCCAAATTCATCTTCTGCCAGTGTGATTTGATTAAATGACGGGTAATAATCATTATAATCACCCGACAAATTCACCTCAATCCAACAGATCCACTCACTACCTGAATTTACTCTGGCCCTTGTAGTAAAATAACCTGGTTTTGGGGTTGCTCCTGTTACAGCCAGAGATGCCGGCTTTTCAAAATTGGGTAAGTCTTTTGTTTCATTTTCTGTCTTATATACATCAAACCAAAGTGGCAAGGCCACGGGAACTTCTGCTTTACCTTCCCAATCGCCAGCACCTGCTCTTCTTGTGACAAATACGGTTTGTTTAATACCTGTAACAGGATCTTCAAGCCAGATGGCAAATGAGGGTGACTCACCAAAAACTGATTCCTGGACTAATTGCTCATTGATATGAATTCTGAATTCAATATCTGTTTTACCCCAGGTATCTCTGTAAGCAAATAATACAATACTCACAATAATGATGACTAATGAAAAAATTAATAATAGTGTTTTGTTCATATTGTTAATTTCATGATATTTTTAGACAATTGTAGTTTTTTATATTTGATAATGAACATGTTGAGAATAATGGAATGATGGAATAAGAATTAAATCTTAATATCTTTATCTAAACGTTTTCAGGCAACTCAAACCCTTTTCTATATGTTCCCACTGCTAATTCTCTTGCCTTCTGATCATTGGTGATTGTCTCATGCTCTTCAGAAAATAACAGTTGTTTTTTACCGGAACGATAAGACAGGTTAGCCAGATGCATGAGTGCTGCACTTTTATGTCCTTCGACAATATTTCCATTTGGTTGATTCCTTGAGCGAATACAATCTATATAATTTCCCAAATGGGCCTTTAGTGGGAAAAGCCCTGTTTCCTGGGCGACTACCTGCCGGTCTTTATCATAAACCTGCCAACCACCGCCCATTCTACCAACATACATTTTTCCTTTAGTACCATAAATTTCTATTTTAGTGGAATTCTGTTTCCATTCGGGAAAACCATCTCCATAACGGATCTTAGATTTTGTCTTTAACATATAGGGTGTAGAATCACCAGCTTGCAATGTCAATACGAAATTTCCATAATCGTAAGTAACCATTTGATAATCAGGTATATCCCTCTGATCATCAAAAAGATATCTGCCACCTGTACAATAGACGGATTGTGGAAATCCTGGATCTCCAAGTACCAAACGTGCTAAATCCATTTGGTGGATTGCTCCATTTGCCAATGCCAGACCTCCGGAATAATCCCAGTAAGACCCCCAGGATTTATTCCGGGATATATTATAGGGAACTTTGGGGGCTGGCCCCAGCCACAGATTCCAGTCGATTGTGTCAGGAGTTTGTTCATCTTTCTTTTCTTTAAAAGGGACAGGACCATTCACCAACCCCATTACATTAACAGTAATAACATCTCCCAACTTACCACTTTTGATATAATCTCTCGCTGAAATGGCATAATCAGAGCTACGGTTTTGTGTTCCGCTTTGAATGATGCGTTCGTATTTCATAGCAGCTTCAATCATTTTCTGTCCCTCAGGGATAGTGAATGAAATACACTTCTCAATATACACATCCTTACCTGCCTGACAGGCCCAAATAGTGGCAAGCCCATGCCAGTGCTGGGGTGTAGCAATGATCACACCATCAACCTCCGGGTCATCAAAAACCTTGCGCATGTCCCGTACCCTTATCGGCTTAACTTTTTGGGTCTTTTCAAGTTCCTTTATAGCCATGCCACCACGTGTATCATCTACATCACATATATACTTTACTTCAACATTCTTATTTAATTGTACAGCATTTTGGATCAATACTGTGCCCCAGCCACCTGCTCCAATTAATGCCAACACGACCCGGTCATTCGAGCCACGTACATTGCCTCCGGAAAATGTGGTTTTTATCTTTTTCCGGTATCCAGGTATTTTGTCCAGTGACAGATCAATTGCAGGTTTAGTGTTTTGTAGGGTATCTTCTTCCTTTGAATTTGAGCAAGAAGTGGTTGCTAATCCAAGCCCGGCCATACTCCATGACAGGCTGCCAAAAAAATGTCTTCGTTTCATAATTTAAAAATAAAATGAATGTTATAAAATCATATAGCTATAAAGATAATGAAATATAACTAGTTCATAAAAACATACTATTCATTGTAGGTTTCCATGTTTTGCAAAGCGTAAATATTACTTCTTCAATAATTTCTTATAAAAAAAACTTACTACTATTCAAATGCCAGCCGAAATTCGGTAATTTATAAGAAATCATTCAACAGCACAAAAAATAGCTCCTATTTCATTAATTTTAAAAATGCCTCTGATATTAAATGTATTTTTAAAACAAAGAGTTGTTGATTAGCATATGCCTGTCCATGACTTTTTTTTGAAAAAGATAAATAATGATTAAAAATTAAAGCAATGAAAAAACGATTGGTTGCAATTATTTTATCCTTTATGGTTACTTCTACGATAACATTTGGACAGAATAATACTAGTGAAAAACAATTAAAAGAAGAGTGGCTCCGGACAAACCCGGATGTTATTGTATATCTTCCAAAAGGAAAAAATGACGGAGATAATGAACATTTTCTAGTTTTTGAGGCCCCAAAAAGCGATGAACTACTTGCTATATGGACGCAAAGCAGTGTCGAAGGTCGTGGCGACAACCGTGCCGTACTAGCCAGAAGCAGTAATGGCGGGGAATGGTCTGATCCTGTTGTTCTCGCTGGGAAAGGACCTGTAAGAGATGAGGCACAGGCAAGTTGGGCGTTTCCTGTAGTGTCTGCAAAAGGACGCATATATTGTTTTTTCAATAAGGAAATTGATCATATTGACAGGAAGCAGAGTTCAGGCGTTATGGGTTGCCGCTACTCAGATGATAACGGTTATTCCTGGATTGCTGGGAAAGACATTACTGTACCTAAAAACAAATTTGATAACCCTAATCCGGCCACTCCAGTCAATTGGATAGTCTGGCAAAAACCCATTCGTGACAGCAAAGGGCGATATATCGCAGGATACACCCAATGGTCCAGCGAAATGGCCATCAAAAAGCCCGGGGAAAACTGGTGCGACATTGACAGCCGTTCTGCATTTATGCGTTTTGAAAATATCGATGATAACCCCTTACCGGAAGATATGATTATTAGTTGGTTTCCCACCGACAAAGAAGGCCTGGAAGTGCCCCATAAAAGTTATCCTGCTATATCAGTTTGCCAGGAGCCGGCTCTTGTGCTTTTACCTGATGGCAGACTCTTTACCATCATGCGGACCATGACCGGAAATATTTGGTATTCAGTGTCCGATAACGGTGGCGAAACGTGGATAGATCCTGAGGTCTTGCGTTATAAAGATGGAGGAGAAAAAGTGAATAATCCTATGGCTCCAAGTCCAATTTACTCACTTTCTGATGGTAAATTTCTTCTTGTTTTCAATAACAATAATGGTAAAAAAGGCGAGTACGATCAATTTAAGAAAGTATGGGATAAGAATCAGGCCAATTACTTGCGTAATCCGGCCTTTATTGCTGTTGGGGAATTTCGGGCTGATGCTCATCAACCGGTCTGGTTCAGTAAACCAAAACAGATACTCGATACTCAAGGCCTTATTTATGGCCCGAAAGGCACGGCCTCGGTTGCCATGTATCCAAGTCTGACTGAAAAGAACGACAAACGTATACTCTGGTATCCTGATCGAAAACATTTTCTATTAGGAAAATACATCACGGATGATATGCTCCAGGATATGATAGTTCCAGAATGAAAATAAATTAAAATTAGTAGGGAAATTTTGGATATAAATTAATTATAAATTTTACATTGAGAGTTATTAAATATTTTGTAAAAAATAAAAATTAATAAACGGAGAATATTATGAAAAAGGAAATAAATGTTGGAATAGTTGGGACGGCATTCATGGGCAAAGCACATAGCAATGCCTGGGCAGATGTTTCACATTATTTTGATTTGCCCGCAAAACCTGTTATGCGGGTTGCGTGTGATACAAATCCTGAATCTCTGGATGGATTAGTAAATCAATACGGTTGGCAGGAAAAAGAATCTTCCTGGGAAAAACTTGTCCAAAGAGATGATATTGATATTATCGACATTTGTACTCCGAATATTAATCACAAAGAAATTGCTATAGCTGCAGCAATAAACGGGAAACATGTGATTTGTGAAAAACCTCTTAGCATGGATGCAGATGAAGCCCGTGAAATGTGGAAGGCGGCTGAAAAGGCGGATGTCAGGAATATGACAGCTTTTAATTACAGAAGAGTTCCCGCTATTGTTTTGGCTAAAAAATTAATTGATAGTGGTAAAATAGGAAAGATACATCATTTTAATGCAGTTTATTATCAGGATTGGTTAGTCGACCCGAATTTTCCTTTTGTATGGCGGCATGATATGAAAGCCGGAGGGTCAGGTGCTCATGGCGATTTAAATGCACACACTATCGATCTCGCAAGATTTCTTGTTGGAGAAATCGATTCAGTAAGCGCTATGGATAAGATATTTATTAAGGAACGACAAAAAAGTGATGGAAGTGGAACAGCAAATGTTACGGCTGATGATGCCATGGTATTTCTTGCAAAGTTCAATAATGGCACATTAGGTAATTTTACTGCAACAAGATTTGCAACGGGTAGAAAGAATTTTCTACGCCTTGAAATATTTGGCAGCGAAGGAGCAATTATTTTTAACCTGGAAAATCTAAATGAACTGGAATATTATTCGCGTAACGATAATTCTGATATCCAGGGATTTAGAAAAATTATGGTTACAGAGAATCAACATCCCTATATGAATATGTGGTGGCCACCTGGTCATATCATTGGATGGGAGCATACATTCATTCATGAGATTGGTGATTTACTCCTTGCCATTGACAAGAAAGAGTCAGTAAAAGCTGATTTCTATGATGGTTTAAGATGTCAATTGGTACTTGATGCCATAATTCAATCAGCTTCAAACGATCAATGGGTCAAAATACCAGATTCATAAAATATGAGGCAGAGTAATTAATATAGACCAGGAGCAATAATATATGTAGCTCTGTGCTTCAACTGTAGGAAGATTTTTACCTAAAATTTGATCAGAAAACTATACTTGTTGTTAAATTCTTTTTGTTAATAAAAATATTTTTATGAAAAACCTGATAGCTATCATTTTTATCGCATTTGTGATTTCAGCAAATGCCCAAACCAAATCCATTCAAAAATCTGAACCACTTTCAGCTGCGACCCCCGAAAGTGTAGGCATGTCAACAGAAAGATTAAACAGGATTGATGCCATGTGCAGGGAAGCTGTGGATAATGGAGAGGTCCCTGGCATTGTGGCACTCGTGGCAAGAAATGGAAAAATAGTATTTCATGAAGCATACGGAATGGCGGATAACGAATCTGGTAAATCAATGAAGAAAAACACTATTTTTCGTATTGCCTCACAATCAAAAGCCATTACTTCAACAGCTGTAATGATGCTTTGGGAAGAAGGTAAATTCAGGCTGGATGACCCTATTTCTAAATATATTCCGGAGTTTAAAGACCCACAGGTTTTTAATTCTTTTAAATATGAGGATACAACTTATACGTCTGTACCTGCAGACAAAGAAATCACAATCCGGCACTTGCTCACTCATACTTCTGGTATCGGATACGGCATCATTGATGGTGACGAACGTTTTCAGATGATTTACCACAAGGCGGGAATTACAGATTTGTTTACTACCGAAAACATCACCATTGGCGAAAGCGTACGCAAACTAGCCAGATTACCTTTACACCATAATCCGGGTGAAGCGTTCACTTACAGCGAAGGTCTCGATGTGTTGGGTTATTTTATTGAAGTTGTTTCAGGAATGCCTTTTGATGAGTTTCTCAGGAACCGTTTGTTTGATCCATTAGGCATGGAAGACTCCTGGTTTTACCTTCCCAATTCAAAAGCGAAAAGACTTGTTTCTGTACAAAAACAAGAAGATGGAGAATGGGTTCGTTATCCGGTTACATTTTATGATACAGATTATCCAATAAAAGGCGCCAAAAGTTTTTTCTCCGGAGGAGCAGGATTGTGCAGCACTGCCAAAGACTATGCCACCTTTTTGCAAATGTATCTGAATGGTGGAGAGCTTAACGGCATCAGAATTCTAAGCAGAACGACTATCCAATCGATTATGGGTAATCAATTTGCAGACTTATGGGAGGATAAGGACTCTTATTATGGTTTGGCCTTTGGTGTTGTCACGCCCAAAGGTCAGGCTTCAGGTGGTCAAGGAAGTGAAGGAACCTTTACCTGGGGCGGTTATTTCAACACGAGTTATTTTGCAGATCCAAAGGAACAGACAATCGGAGTCATTATGAAACAAACCCGTGGACCTGTTACAGATGAAACAGGCTGGAAATTCCGTATGATGGTTGGCACGACTGTTGATGATTGAACCAAATGCGGCAATGCAATGATGAATTAATAATAGCTATCTATAAAGTCAGACCCCTGGATCATAATTTCTATATCAATATGATATACTGGATTGCTTCGGCATCGTAGTATTAACCCGAATTATTCATGTCTGCAACATGAATAGTGGCGATACCTAATTGGCTTTAGTTTCATTTCTTGAATACCAATATTTTGACACGGCACCTGGACGTTTTCCTGTTTTTTCATAAAAATATTTTTCGATGTTGTAAGTGAATGGATAGTGCTTCCATTCAATCTCGTCCCCGGAAACGGAAAGTATTAAGTAGCCCTGGTCTGCATTATTCAAATAGGTTGCGTCGTTTACATTCCGTACAACTGACCAGACACTACCAGACAAGGAGCTACCTACTACACAAGGAATTCCGTTCCATATAAATTCCCTATAACCGTGTGCATGACCACAAAGACCCAGCTTTACGTTGTAGTCTTTCAAGACCTTCCCAATCTTGTCGAAATCATCCTGAATGCTCTCCCTGTCAAAAGGCACATGGGCAACCAAAACAACAGGTGTTTTCCGGCCCGTTTTATTAAGGTTATCCTTAAGCCACTTAACCTGTTCATCCGATATGCCCAGCCATGCACGGTTATTTATTTTCTTTTTGTCATGAGTTGAGAGAATGATGAAATGCCAACCATTCATGTCGAAAGAATAATATGCCCTTCCGTCATCTCCCCAGTATTTATTGAACCACCCCTGTCCATACAATGGGTGGTCCGGTTTTGCAGGAGGATACTCGAAGGATTGATGATTGCCAATAGTGTGGTAAAAAGGCAATCCAATGGATTTCTCGATTTCCGTCATTTCCTTCACACATTCATCGAGAGCATTAAAATCTTCGGTAACAGGATGTATTCCATTAATAGGAGGAAGTTCATATGTGAGCAATTCAACATCATCCCCTCCGGTAATGATAAAATCAACTGATCTTCCCTTTATTTCATCCAGCACCCTCTGGTATCCAACGAATGGAGTTTGTACTAATGATTCTCTGGGGGCCACCAGTTCCCATTCACGGATAGATCCCAAATTGGGAGCAAGATGGGCATCGGTGATAAATGCAAAAGAAAAAGAATTCTCTTCAACTTTCTTTTCACATCCAACAATTATTAGAATACTGATAATACTTATAAGAATAGCTTGCTTTTTCATACGGTAATTAAGTTTTTAAACATTTACTCAGGGTCAGTCCAGAATGCCCTGTTCTCAAAAAAATATTTTATTGTGACATTTACAAAATTGATTAATCCGCCAACAAGAACACCCGATCGTATGTTCCAGCATGATCAAGGCTTTTAAATACCCGAAAAGCAATGGTATTCGTTTTTCCCGGCTCAAGCATGTTGCTTATGTCAAATTCAAGTTCATGATTATAATCATACCAGAATGTAGGAGGACCTCTATATATAGTGTCTTCATATTTATCATGTTTAAATTTAACCGGTTCTCCATTTATCCAAATCTGTAGTGCACGAGCAATGATACTTGGGAAAAATATGTTCGCTTTCTCACTTTTAAAGTCAGCTGGTATTTTCACTTCACATCGGTAGAAAAAAGCAGCAACCTCTCGTTGAGTGCCATATTTAACATCCGGCACTATCGTCACATCCCATTCATCAAGCTCTGCTACCGAAACCCCTGGTTTATGCCAGCCCTTTGTCCAGGCAGTATTATCTGTGTCAAGTGCTACCCTCATATAGCGGGGAAGAACAACATGAACAGTGGATGATTCAATTTTTTCACTATATGATTTATATTTATTAAACCATCCACCTGCTTCATATCGTTGTAAACTCTCCCTGTTTACTGTTCCAGGATTTACAAAATGGGAATAGAGTCTGTTTAGTTTTTTTTGGATCTCAAAACTTTTTTCCATCACCTCCATTGCCCTGGCATAATCGCCTTCATTCCTTGCTATTTCAATACCATCACAAAAGGCATCTGTACTGATCTGCATATCAATCAATGTTTCCAAATGTGCCTTTTCACGTTCTCCCTCAACAAGTTTAACTGCTTTTTCAAGTGCCCCACGGCACTTTTCTCTAACCTCGGGAGTGAGAACAAGATGGTTGTCCCAAATCTCATTAGAGCAAAGATCAGGTATCTCTGCCATTCTTTTTTCTAAAATATCGCAGTATTGCATGACGGCAGGAGCAGCTTTTCCATAGCGAATCTTACAATAATCGGCCAGTATGTCTTTGTAATCCTGGTCTGCATTCCAGTAAAGACGAATTGCCATCCAGTTATTGAAATGTGATGAACCCCAGTCATCAAATCCCTGAGTTGTATGACCATTAAGTCCAAGCTCATGAAAATAGGGATAGTTTTTCCCGATAATTGCCCATTGTGGACAAATCATGGTAACATTCCACTGATATCCTAACGGTAAATAGTCGTAGTAATAGCTTTCAGCCCCAACAGCTTTTGCCTGCTGCGCCCATGCTTCCAGGGATTTTCGATAAATCCTATTCGATTTACATTTATCATCTCTTACATCGTGTAAAGGACATACAGATAATGGAGCATAAATAATGGCCATGTTGGGATGAACCCTTTCGAGTCTGGGTGCAAGCGTATTATTTGAATATATATAAACCCCAAACTTTTTATTTGGAAAGACTTTTGCAACTTTTTCTATAACCCTGTTATGAAAGAACCATAATCTATCCGTCGCAGAGTATCCCCCCTGCAATCTGTCATACTCCATGCTCGATATTGCCCGTGATGCTTCCCGGGAGTCACGCACCAAACCATCTTCTGCTGATATTGAAACATAATCATGCTCTGGATGATTTTTAAACCAATCAATGTAATACTCAGCGTACATGTCCCAAACTTTAGGATTTGACATATTGGGTGTGCTGTGAATAAGATTGTTGTTGTATATCGCATAGTACTCTTCAGGAAGTTCAGACACTATTTCATAGATTTGATTATTATTTTCATCCATTAGAAACTCTTCTGTCTTAGGATCTCGCTTGTATTTTTTTACCTTAATTCCATACTTAGGATTGTCAGCTCCCCATTTTAAAGGTTTTGAAAGTGCATGGGACTGAGAGATCATCTGGTCACCCAACCCTTTTATAAAATTCCCTTTATTTCTTAGTGACCACACCGCAAATTCCTTTCCTTCACCTCCGGTATTCCACCAATATCGTTGGCTATGCGAAGGATTTTCTATTTTATTTATGCTTGTCGCAATTGTCTTCCTGCTCGGATAAATCTCTCCAAATTCACCGGGCATGACCCAGCGGACTCCAAGGGATTCCAGAAAAGTATATGCTGCATATAATGTGCCACGGGCGCGGCTTCCAGCGATAATGACTTTATTGCCCTTTGTTGTCAGCAGGATACCATCGTTATTAAGATTTTCTATTTCACTTTTATACCCAAGAGTTTTTGCAAACTCTACCCCAACAAGCAATGCAGGTGTAGTTGGAATATTTTGTGAAGACATCCTTTTAATTTCTAAAGTAGCTCCACTAATTTTTTTTATAAATTCCTGCAGTTCGGTAGCAGCCAATAGTTCTTCATCCTGTAATGGTGGTTTGCTATTGCTAACCTGATTGGCATTCCATTTTCTTTCAATCGATTTAAGGGCTTCAGCGCGTAAAATTTCATAAGATTTTCCCTGATTGCCTTGTTCTTTTAGCAGGGTTTGAGCGGTTTTTTCTATTAGCTTTTCCAATTCCGTTTTCTCAGGCAGCACTATTGCACTAACCGCCTTACCATTCTCTACAAGTGCAAGCTGCAGTTTTTCTTCGACCGCACAACTACAAATCAACACCAAAACAATAATTAAAGTCAGTGCAGGGATTTTTTTTAGAGATAATAGATGCTTCATTTTGTTATTTTAATATTGGGATCAGACGAATTAAAAAAAAGCACATTTACTAAAAGTATAACTATATAAAAAGGCAAAAGAAAAATACCATCCCATAGCATGTTGTGCTACAAAAAAACAATATACTTATAAATAAATATAGTCCAAAATATTCAAATCAACCAATTCCTTACCAGCTATTTGAGTGCGCCAATAAATGGTGAGAGATTGATCCATGAGATGTAGAAATAAAGAAAACCATAGCGTTGTTCCCTGATACTCTTTTCAACCTCTGGTAAAACCATGTTCTGAAAACTGGCGGGTTAATAATCATTCGACTCAATTCCCATTCCATTCGCAATTTCCACAAGTTTATTGTCTGTTGCTACAAATAAAGATTTAGCTTTGGTAATACGTAAATAAATTTGATGCTGATTGGGTGATAAATAAAAGCACAAATAATGAATCGCTTTGATTCATTGCCAGGATTGAAGATCCTGACTCAGGAAGGATTATAGACCAATTTCCAGGCACAGTTCTACATCCCGATGAAGAGTATCGCTCGGTATGCATCTATAAGTTTAGTACATAAGCACATCAATTAATAAAAAATTGATAGAATATAAAATACAACTGCTATGAAGAAATTTTTCAGTCTAATTGTAATGATGCTTTTTTTTAGCAGCTTTTTAACAAGCCGTAATCAAATCTCCGGTGAAAAAGCTTCAAAAAAAATCTATATGAGTTATATACTGCATGGCAATATGAATTATGACCGGTATGTCAGACCAACTATATGGCGGGATTTCCCTATTATTTACAATAACCTCCTGGATTTCATGGAGGAACATCCTGATTTTAAAGGACAGATACAATTCTCAGGGCAAACATTCAAGTCATTGCAACAGACAGCCCCTTATGTTATTGAACATGCAATGAAGCTTCACAAAAGAGGGCAGTTGAATTTTACAGGAACCTTTTATTCGGAGCCGGTAAATATCAATATGGATGGTGAAACAAATTTTCGATGTGCCAAACTCGGCACATCAATTATTGCTGATGAAATTGGCTCAACAGATGGGTTTTACCTTCAGGAAAGGGCCTATCACCCTCAGCTTCCCTGGATATTGAATCATTCGGGTGTTTCATGGGTGCCTGTTATTACAGGGGATAAGACCTATTACCCATTTAAACTTAAAGGAATGGATGGTTCGGTTACAACTTGCGTTCCGACTACTATGAAGAGTGCTATTTTTAAAACCATTATTAATGCACCAAACAATAGCCTGCTTGTGATAGAAGATGACTATGAATGGCCTCAGGGATTCAGTGATATGTATCAAAAAGTCAATTCGTATAACCAGGAAAATAAGAATGTCGTGATCGAATGGATTACTGTCAAAGAGTATATCAAGAAATTTGACGTGAAAGGAGAACGGTATGTCGATCATACGGCAAAAGCAAAAGATATAATTCATGGTACTTATTCACGCTGGACCATCGATCCTCTGGATATCATTGTTCAGAACTATACAAATAGTTCCATGTCGGATTTCAGGGCAGCTACAATCCTAAATTCGTTGACACAGCTTTATTTTCAAAAAGAAGTGGATGAGCCATTTAGCAGTTCAAAGATCACACTCAAACATGATCCCTTAATATGGAACATCGAACATGCAAGTACCTACCCGGATATTGAACCGAAATATCTAAGTAGAAATGGCGAAGTCACCATCATGTCAAAAGCAGAACACCTTTT
>Ga0164313_10003678_pt1 | contig 13647 bp, 10 predicted proteins | sample GuaBasSedimGuay4_FD_113735 | JGI IMG/M metagenome (GOLD analysis project Ga0164313, IMG submission 113735) | Subseafloor sediment microbial communities from Guaymas Basin, Gulf of California, Mexico - Guay4, Core 4569-4, 0-3 cm | ecosystem: Environmental > Aquatic > Marine > Hydrothermal vents... | reverse complement strand
TTTCTTCAATCCCAAGACCATTATCTATAATCTCAATTTCGGCTGTTCCATTTTTCAAAACAACATTTAATTTTATTTCCGGTTCACGACCATAAGCTTTATACCTGATACTATTAGATATCAAGTTGTTGAGTACCATTTTCAATCTCTCATAATCAGAATAAAAGGGCATATCTCCTTCAATATTAATTGATGAAGAGGCAGGTCCGGGTAACATGTATTGAACATGCTCGAACGATTCATTGAATAGTTTTTCAAAATCAATAAGGTTAGCCACCGTATCTAGCCTAAGGTTACGGGAATACTCCGTAATGTCTGCAATAAAGCGGTCCATGGTATTAATACTCCTGGACATCAGGCCAAGGTATTGCTCTGTTGAATCTGTGTTTTTCTCACGGGAAGTAAGATCCAGTAATCCCAGAAGTGATGCCAGCGGTGCACGGAGATCATGAGAGGCACTGTAAACAAATCTGTCCAGTTCTGTATTTAATTTAGTGAGTTGTTTATTTTGCTCTTGAAGTTTTTCTTCAGTTTCCTTGATCTTGCTGATATCGATATTGATAATAATTATTTCAGTTACCTTGCCTTTTATTTTTACCGGTGAGGCAATGCTATAGAATTTATAAGGCTTACCATAAATCTTAACATCATCTTCACCTTTAACGGCTTCCCCTTTAAGGACCCTGGAGAATATATCTTGCCATTTTGATCTTGACCTTTCATCTACATCGGTGTAGTCGATTGGTTTTCCTTCGTTATCACCCCAGTATTTTTTACTTAAATCACTTTGGATAACCATCTTTAAGTTGGCATCCCTAACTGAGAAGTCAATAGGAATTTCACGAAGCATCGTTTCTAACAAGGCATCTCGCTCTAGTAAGCTCTCTTCGTACTGAGTTCTTTCCATAGCAGATCCTATCCATTGTGCCAGCATTTGTACAAAGTCAAGATCTATTGGACGGAACTTATTAACCGGCTGTGACGACATAAATGCCAGTGTTCCATAGCGCTTACCTTTAATCCAATATGGAGCACCAATGTATGATTCCATCTTAAACAGTTCATAACAAGGGTGATTATGATGATCTGAAGTGCCCATTTCACTTATTGCCACCAGACGGTCCTTCTTAAAAGTAATATCACAGTAAGTGTCTTTTAAAGTATATTTTTCTTCTTTCTTAAGAGCGATAGATTTACTGTAGTAGTCAATAATAGTATAGTCGTTGTTCTTAATATTACTAAGCAAGCCTACTTCCATGCCTAGTGATTCTGTAGCAAGTTTTAGCAGCTTCTTAAGTTGAATTTGAAATGTATCTTCAGAATCGGAAATGTAGCCGTACATTTCTTCCATTCTTTCCTTTTGCAGCTCCACATTTTTTATCAGCTGTGTTTTATCGGTAACATCTCTTACTATTGCCTGAATAAATATTTCATCCCCAAGGTGGAAAGCGTTCAGACTTACCTCTGCATCAAACTCTGCACCGGTTTTCTTTTTATGTCGCCAATAGAATTCTTGTGCCTTACCACCAATAGCGGCATTGATTTTTTCTAAGGCAGCTTTTTCTGAAGTTTTCCCATTTGGTTGGAATTCAGGAGAGTAGGCGATAGGAGTTTGGTCAATTATCTCTTCCCGTTTACAATCAAATATTTCTAAAGTTTTTTCATTACAGTCAATAAAAAGGCCATCTCTTATAATGAATATTGCATCATTTGCCGTTGAAAACAGCCTGCGAAATTTTTCCTCACTTACTTTTAAGTCAGTTTCGGCAACTTTTAGGTCTGTAATATCCATTGCCGCCCCGGCTATCCCACTTATTTCACCATTTTCATCAAGAATTGATGATTTCGTCATTAAATAGTGTTTTGCACCGGTCTTTGTTATTTGATCCGACTCATAGGTTACCTGGTCAGCCTTAGATAAAAGTTCATCATCGTACTTGGCAGGTATTTTTTCACTCTCTACGCGAGTACTTTTTCTGCCAATGATATCTTCTTCACTTAGCTCAACCGCATTAATAAATGCCTGATTCACCCCTTCATAGCGTCCTTCCTTGTCTTTGAAAAATATTGGGTGTGGGATGGCATCTATTACACTTTTTAATTTTCTATCCTTCTCAAGCAATGAGTTCTGAGTTTCTGCAAATTCAATTTCCGCACCTATTCTGCTGGCAAAAATGTTCAGGATATAGGCAGAGGATGAAGTATCAATCATGGGTTTGCTGTCCATCACTACCAACAGCCCTAAAGCATCGCCATTACTATAATATATTGGCGTACCGAAATAACTTTCAACTCCAAGTGCAATTAGGCCAGTATCATCCGGGTAGAGTTCAACTACATTTTTTGATATTAGTTTTTGTCTTTTATTGATAACATCTTCACATGGTGTACCGGTGAGTAAATACTCGAAGGGCTCTTTATGCTGAGTTTTATTCCAAAATGAAATTGCCCTAACCTTTACATCCTTGCCTTTTAAAAGCTTGCCAATAAAGGCAAAGTCAACACTTAATGTTTTAGCAAGTGCTTTAGTAACTGATTGTATGTAATTTTCGCCAAAATCTTTTTCTGTGCCTTTCATTATCTGAAAAAGCATGTCTTCCCAATCTTTGGATTCTGTCCTTCTGCAGGTTATAAAATAGTATCTCCCGGGATACTCTCCCTTTAAATCAACGGGATCGACTTTAACTTTAAGAATCTCTGATTTAGCTTCTGAATTACCTATTGTGGAATAGTTTGAAAAGCTTGTTGTAGAATTTGTAATGGCAGAAAAGGTGAAATTATCTGCGCTGATTGTGGCAAAGGTTGAGTCCCATTTCTTGCCTTCTAAATTTTCAATACTAGATTCTCCAACAAGCAGGGCAGCGTCATAATTAGCCTTTACAATTGTTCCACTCTCAGTAACAAGAACTAATGCCCGTCCTGCAAGTGTTTTGAATATCAGATCAATATCTACCTGAAAATTTTCCATTAATCTATATAAAATAGGTTTTCCAAAATACTAAATTCTTTTGCCTAATAAAAGTTGTTATGAAAGAGGATAGGCTTTAGCTTTTATTCTTATTAGTATAAAAATATTTGATCATAGATTTCTTATACAATCAAATTCATTCTTTGTTCAGATTAAAATCATCTGCATCCAGAATAGCCGGGAATTGTTTACGATATTTTTCCAGTAGGCTCTTTTCTAATTTTATGGTAAAAACCTGTTCTGTATCCTCTAAAAAGCAGTAATTTATTCCTCTTGAGTCATAAACTGCTGAATGGCCATTATAGATTATGCCATTTTCATCTTCGCCTACCCGGTTAACACCAATACTGAAGGAAGAGTTCTCCATTGCTCTGGCCAATAACAATGTGTCCCAGGCCAAAATCCTTGCTTGTGGCCAATTCGCCACATACAAAAGAATATCGTAATCAAATTCACCATCAGTTACAGAATTCCTTGCCCATACAGGGAAACGTATGTCGTAACATACCTGCGGGCGTATTCTCCAGCCTTTATAGCTAATATCAACTAGTTGCTTGCCGGCGGAGTAGAAGTCATTTTCATTAGCCATCCTGAAGAGATGCCTTTTATCGTAGATAATAGTAGCACCTTCTGGTTCAACCCAGAGAAACCTATTATAATATTCACCCTGTTCTTCAATAATTATACTACCACAAATTACAGAATTATGCTTTTGTGCCTGCTCTTGCATCCAGGAATGGGTACGTCCATGCATTGGCTCAGCCACTTTGCTCGATTCCATAGTAAAACCGGTGGTGAACATTTCTGGCAGGATAATTATATCCGTGGCGAGTTCTGATACATCTAGCAGGGATGTATAATTTTCTAAGTTTTCATCTACTTTAAGCCATTGCGGATTTGGCTGAACGAGAGTAATTCTTAAATCTTGCATAATAATTCAGCGGCTTTCTCCATTGTTTCGGTAGATTTTGCAAAGCAAAACCTGAGATATTTTATGTCTTTCCCATCTCCATAAAATACCGAAGCCGGGATGGTGGCAACCTTATGCTCCTTTGTTAACCACTCGGCCATTTCTATATCATGCATATCAGATATTTTCTCGTAAGAGTAAAGTTGAAAGTATGTGCCATGGCAAGGAACAGGTGTAAGAGGTGTTTGGCTCATGAATGATTCAAATTCGTCTCTTTTGGCCTGATAAAAGTCTCCTAAGTAGGAGTAATGGTCACCATCTTCAAGATATTTTGTGATACCATATTGGATTGGTGTATTAGCACAAAACACTGTAAACTGGTGCATTTTTCTTAGCTCAACAGTGATTTCGGAAGGGGCTACCATATAGCCGGTTTTCCAGCCGGTGGCATGAAATGTCTTACCAAATGAGTAGATAGCAATGGTCTTCGCCCTTAGTTCGGGGTATTTTAAAGCAGAATGATGCGTAAGACCATCAAAAATGATATGTTCATATACTTCGTCGCTGATTAGATAGAGGTCATTTTCAGTGATAATCTTTGTTAACCGAGTCATGTCATCATTGCTAAGCACTGCTCCCGATGGATTGTGTGGCGTGTTAATTATGATTGCCTTGGTCTTTGGGTTAATGGTTGCTTCCACCTCATCCCAATCGATAGAAAAATCTGGTGTTTTTAATTTTAAGTGAACAGGTTTACCCTGGTTGATTCTTATCACGGGATCGTAGGAATCATAGGCGGGATCAAAAATAATTACTTCGTCGCCAGGATTTACGAGAGCCGTGAAGGTGGCATATAGAGCTTGTGTGCCACCGGCAGTAATGGTTATTTCATTTTCTGGATCACAGTCAATAGCATATGTATCATATAGTTTTCTGGCAATAGCCTCTCTAAGCATGGGCAACCCGGGCATAGGGGCATATTGGTTCATGCCTTTTTTCATCCCCTGATTAACTAATTCTATCAGCTGCTCGGAGATAGGGAAATCAGGGAACCCTTGTGATAAGTTAAGGGCATTATGGTCAGCAGCCATCTTCGACATCACTGCAAAAATGGTTGTGCCTACATCAGGAAGTTTAGAATACATAATTCATATTAGTTAACAAGTCAAATCTAACCAATATGAAATTGATGTGAAGTTAAATGTTAAAAATAAAGCCAGGCGGCACAAGCAGAACTAAGTATCATTGATCTGGATATTTTGAGCATTAGCGCAGAAAATTACTAATAATAGAAGGGAGATGATGATCTTTTTCATAATAAGGTTAATGCTGCATGACATCTAATCAAATATAACTATAAAGAAGAAAGATGTATTAGTGATTTTAGACTTATCTTCTACTTGGCTAAAGGTGCTTTAATCCTGTATTTTGGTTGCACTTTGCCTTTACTAATGCTTACCAATTTGCTCTTTAGAAGTCTTTTCTTAAATGGGGTCAGGTGGTCTGTGAATAGGATTCCCTCAATGTGGTCGTACTCGTGTTGAATAATTCTTGCTTTCAGGCTATCGAAGGTTTCTTCTTTTGACTGCCAATTTTCATCAAAATATTTAATTGTAAGTTGCTCTTGCCTATAGACTTCTTCTCGTATCTCAGGAATACTAAGACAACCTTCTTCAAAAGCCCATTCATCGCCATCCTGTTTAACCATAACCGGATTAATAAAGATCTGCTTAAACTCACCAACTTCCGGATCTTCCATTTTAGTAGCATCAATAACAAACATACGGATGCTTTTACCAATTTGTGGTGCTGCCAGACCTATGCCTTCAGCTCCATCCATAGTTTCATACATATCAGCAGCTAACTGAACCACATCAATTTCTCCCTCGACTATATCAATAGCGCGCTTCTTTAATACTGAATTTCCGTAGACAACAATTGGATAGATCATTTCTTAAAAGACTCGGCTTCCATATACGATTGAAGGATAATGGTAGCACTCAATTTATCAATATTTTCTTTTTTTCTTCTGTCACTTTTTGTCGAGCCACTTCTTATCATCGCATCAAGTGCCATTTTAGAAGTGAATCTTTCATCGTGCAAATGTAACGGATAAGCCACAAACTTACGCTTAAGCTGATTTACAAATTGCTTTACCGCCTGTGTTGAATGGCTATCATTATTAAAAAGATCCTTTGGCATACCAATAATAATTGCCTCAACCTCCTCCTCCTGAAAATACTTGTTGAGGAAGGCGATGATATCTTTTGTTGGTACCGTGGTAAGAGGATTCGCAACTATTTTCTCAGGGTCAGTTACGGCAATGCCAACCCGTTTAGTGCCATAATCAATAGCCAATAGTCTCGCCATGTGTCTAATTATTATTTCCTGCAAAATTAGCAGGATTTTTATTGATTGAAGCAGGATTTGATCATCCCCAACCATTTATGTGTTAATTCGTTAAAGATTTTATTACTTTCACGCCATTATTTTTAGTTTATGAGCGAAATTAACAATTCCAAGAAGCAGATACGACTACCAATACTATTGGCTGTTGCTATATCTGCGGGCATATTAATAGGAGCATCAGTAGTTGATCCTAAGCCAGTTTCACCCGAGTCTTCAAAGGCAATGGCTAAGTTTAGAGAGGTGCTTTCGAATATTGATAGGAGCTATGTAGATTCTGTAAACTCTAATGAGTTGGTGGATATTGCTATCGTAAATATGCTAAAGGAGCTTGATCCACATACAATTTATGTTTCTGCCAAGGAGCTGGAAATGGCGAACATGAGGTTGAAAGGAGGTTACGACGGTATTGGTGTGCAGTTCGATATTGTACGTGATACCATTATTGTAGTTAAGCCCACAGCCGGTGGACCATCGGACATGGTTGGCATAAAGGCCGGAGATAAGATAATCAAGGTAGAAGAAGAGGTTGTAGCAGGAGTGGATATAGATACTCGAGGGGTAACAGACAGATTGCTTGGTAAAAAAGGTACTGAAGTAAAAATATCGGTTATCCATTACGAAGAATCAGAGATTAAAGAATACACTATCATCAGGGGTAAAATTGCTCAGGAAACCGTGGTAGCAAGCTATATGGCTAATGATGATATAGGCTATATTAAGCTGACTAGTTTTGGCGCAAATAGTTATGATGAGTTTAAAGAAGCACTGTCTGAATTGAAGGAGCAGGGAATGCAGAAGCTAATCCTGGATTTGAAAGGCAATGGCGGTGGCTATATGGCAGCAGCTGAACAAATAGCAGATGAGTTGATAGGTGGTGACCCAATTATTGTGTCACAAAAAGGGAAAGTAGATCATTATAATAGTATTGTTCATGCCAAGCACACCGGAATTTTTGAAGAGCAGCCAATAATCGTTCTTATGGATGAGTATAGTGCTTCTGCTTCTGAAATAGTTGCGGGTGCTCTACAGGATAACGACCGGGCACTGATCGTTGGGCGGAGATCTTATGGTAAAGGGCTGGTACAGATGCCTATTAACTTGATTGATGGCTCAGAGCTAAGATTAACAATTGCACGCTATTATACTCCATCCGGCAGGAGCATTCAAAAGCCTTATGTAAAGGGCGAAAACTCTAATTATGCTCATGATATTATTGAGCGTTATGAGCATGGAGAATTCTTTCATCAGGATAGTATTAAGGTAAATGATTCTTTAAAATTTACTACACCCAAAGGACGGATAGTTTATGGTGGTGGAGGAATAATGCCGGACAATTTTGTTCCTTATGATTCAACTCAAAATACAGATTATTATAATAACCTTATTGCCAGAAGAGTACTACGAGAATTTACTTTGAAGTACTTTTTAGAGCACCGTAATAAGCTTGAAAATACAACTTTGGATGGCTTTATTAATGACTTTGAAGTAAGTGAGGGAATGCTGGCAAATTTAAAGGCACTGGGAGAAGAACTAGATGTTGCCTTTGACGAGGAAGACTATAGCGTTTCTAAAAATCATATTAAAGCATATGTAAAAGCAGAAATTGCTCGTAGTGTATGGGACGATGCAGGGTTTTTTCCCATTTATAATGATGTATCAAATGAAAGCTTTGTAAAGGCATTAACCCTCTTTGATGAAGCACAGGCACTGGTAAGCAGCTATAAATAACTATTTATTAATCAGTTACAGTATTTGCGAATGTAGTTACGAGCTTTGGTTTCACCCATCTGAGAAGCGCGTTTAAAATCGTCACAACCATCATAAGGTCTATTGTCATGTACTAAAGACATGCCCCTAAACAATAATAGTCCTCGCAGATCTTTGTTAAGAGAGCCATCATAGCTAACACTACCTCTTTTGGCTTCAATCCTGCTTATGATCAAGTCAATAGAGTTGGAATAATCATCATATGCCTTAGCATACTGGTCTAAGTTGAAATTAGTATGCCCTCGATATTTGTAATAGCTTGAGCTTTTATTATTGATTTTAATAGCCCGGTTGAAATCTGCCAGGGCTGCTCTGTATCTCGTTATTTCAAAATTTATATTGCCTCTCTGAGCAAGGTAAGTATCGTTGGTGGGATCAAGAACTATCGCTTTATTTACTTCTGTTAGCGCCGACAGATTCTGGTGGTCGCCTAAGAGATATTTGCTTTTTAAGTACAGGAGCTCCGGGTTTTCAGGGTAAATTACCAAGACATTATTTATAGTGTTAATAGCAGATTTATAATCCGTTTTAAAATTATCAGGATTTACAGAATTAGCATAATAATGTGCTTTTTGGATATAGTACAAAGTATTTCCCGGGTCAATGGCGATTGCTCTGTCATAATCACCTACTATGTATTCCCGGTGGTTATTTAGTTTAATATGCAATTCTGCTCTCTTATAATAGAGGGTTGGGTTAGTGCTATTAATAAGTATAGCTTTGTCATAGCTTAGAAGTGCATGCAAATAATCGGTACGATTTTTCATCAGATCGCCCATCATTGTATTGGCAACCCAGTTTTTTGGTGCTAATTGTAAGGCACTATCTATTTCGAGCTTAGCGAGATCTACTTTGCTGGCACTCAAATACTCTCGGGCAGCATTTAGGTGGCCTCGTACCTTGCTTTGCAGTTCTATCTCTTCCTTACTAAAGGTTGGTTCCTGAGCTAAAGTCGTCGACAAGCTGAGCAAGACTATTGTAAAAAGGGCTATATATTTCTTAAATGAGAACATTAAGTTATAATGATAGCAAAAGAAGTTAAAAATTGCCGTTAATGCACATGATTTTATATCTTGGTATAGATAATTTAAACGTATTAAAGTGGAAATAATTGGTTTTGTAGGAGGGTTCTTTTTAGGGGGCGTTATTATTTGGTTTGTTTTGAAGGGGTCGACAAGTAAATCGACTTTAATTCTTAATAGTAGAATAGATGAACAAAGCAAAGAGAATGATTCTTTGTCGATGGATTTAAAATCTGAGAGAGATAAAGTTTTAGGCTTATCAAACGAAGTGGCAAGGTTTAAAGAGGCGAATAAGAATTTGACTAGTCGTCAGGCTGAAAATGAGAAGATGCTCACAGAGAAGTTCGAAAATCTGGCGAATGATATTTTAGACAGAAAGTCGCAAAAGTTTACAGATCAGAATGAAAAAAATATAGGAAATCTATTGGGGCCATTAAAAGAGAAGATAGATAGATTTGAGGCTAAGGTAGAAAAGACAAATAAGGACAGTTTACAATGGAATACAGCTCTTAAAACACAGATAGAAAATCTTGCTGAATTAAATAAACGTATTAATAAGGAGGCAGAAAACCTTACAAAAGCGTTAAAAGGTGAAACTAAGACACAGGGTAACTGGGGAGAATTTATTCTGGAGAGCATTCTGGAAAAGTCGGGATTGAAGAAGGATAGAGAGTATTTTGTGCAGGAGTCGATGACTTCAGAAGAAGGCAGGCGGTTTCAACCGGATGTTATAGTGAAGTTGCCTGAAGATAAACATGTGATTATTGATGCTAAGGTAGCTTTGGTCGCTTATGAGCGGTTTGTATCCAGTGAAGATGAAGAGGAAAGAAAGGCTCAGCTGTCACTGCATGTACAAGCTGTTCGCCGTCATATTAAGCAACTAGGTGAAAAAGAATACCAAAAACTAAGAGAATTAGAGGGGCTGGATTTTGTGCTCTTGTTTATTCCTATTGAACCGGCATTTAGCCTGGCGTTACAGTATGATAATGAGATCTTTATTGAGGCACTGGACAGGAATATTGTGATTGTAAGTCCAACAACACTTATAGCTACCTTGCGCACTATTGCCAGTATCTGGAAGAATGAATACCAAAGCCGAAACGCAATTGAAATTGCCCGTCAGAGTGGTAATTTATACGATAAGTTTGTTGGTTTCGCCAATGACTTGTTGAAAGTAGGCAGGTCTATGGATACAGCTAAAGACACTTATGAAGAGGCCATGAATAAGCTTACTACCGGTAAGGGAAATCTTGTTAGCAGGGTTGATAATATCAAGAAGCTGGGGGCTAAGACCTCGAAGGCCCTTGATGACAAACTGGTTGATCGAGCGGGGAATTTTATTGAGGAAAAATTAGAAAATAACCATGGAGATAACACCTGATTTTAAGATTAAAAATCTAATAATAGTAGGCGATAGGGTTCTGGTTAAGCCTAAAAAATCTAACCAGAAAACTCTAAGCGGCTTATATCTTCCACCGGGTGTTCAGGAAAGAGAAAAGATTCAAAGCGGCTATATTGTAAAGGTAGGGCCGGGATATCCTTTGCCACTTCCTGCCGATGAGGATGATGCCTGGAAAGGGAAAGAAGAAGCAATAAAGTATATACCATTGCAAGCTGAACCGGGAGACCTGGCCATATACCTGCAGAAAGGGGCAGTAGAGATAATGTATGAGGGTGAGAAATTCTTTATTGTTCCCCAAGGGTCGATTTTAATGTTGGAGCGAGAGTCGGAGATATAGATTTTCCATTTTTTTGAATTCTGAGTGAAGTGAAGCCCGCCTGCTTTTCGGACAGGAATCTTAGTAAAGCAGACTCCATTATTTAGGGTAAGATTCCTCGCTGCACTCGGAATAGAAAAGCAGTTATTATTTGTTCTATTGGATTCGAAAAATGAATAATACTAAGTAATAAAAACCCTCTGCAACATTATACTCTGCTATTTTTGTTATTCTGAGCGAAGCGAAGAATCTTAATTGACATAAAAGGAGCATCTATTGACAAACAAGGTATTCAATGCTTGGTTTTACTAAGAAAACTAATTTGGGCTCCTTATAAATAAATCAGGCATAAAAAAAGCATCCGCCACCAGGCGGATGCTTTTTTCTTAAATATTTCTTATCCTAATTCACAAAGGCAAAACCAATAGCAAGTGTAAAGAATGAAATAGGGAAGGCGGTATCTCCTGCCTGCGTAGTGTATCTAAACTTGGCTGCTACATTGGCACCTACACCTGTAAACCCGAAAGGAATCATTGCCCCAACCTCTGGTTGTACTGCAAATCCCCATCCCTCAGCTACAATAGACGTAAGTCCTATGTCTGTACGTTGCTCTATATAAGAGGTACCTATGGCTAAGCCAACATAAGGACGGACAGAACCATCCTGACCAAGATAATAATGGGCATTAACTAATATTGGCAAGGTGTTTATGTATCGATATTGTACGCCACTAATAGTTGCACTTACATTATCCACTCCTGTTGATAATGTTGTAGGCTCCAGATCTCTATAAATCTGATCAAATACTTCCCAAGAAAATGATCCACCAACGGACATGTTTTGAGTTAAAAAGCCGCGACCTTCCAAGCCCCATCCGCGAAAACTATTGTCTGCGATATAATCTGCCTGTTCTCCCAGACCGAAAGACATATTATAATTGAATGACCACATTGACCGTTGTGCCACCGATGCAGTACTAATGAATACTGCTAGAATTACTAATAATTTTTTCATCGTATTCATTAATTAAGGTTGTAAATAAATTTTAGATTGCTCGAAAGCTTTGTGGATACCACTAACCACTCTTTCCTGGGTACCTACAGTGCTGCCCAATAGTCCGCGCATGATTGCGACCCACGAATAGTCATAATCATCTGGGATGATCCCTGTTGGTGAAATTTGTCTGAGATCAGACATTTCTAATAGAACTGTGCCAACTTCATAAGTAACATAGCCATATGAAGGGTAACCACAGTAGTAGCAGCCTCCGTAACCCGGCCAATAACCGCCATACCAGCCGCCCCACCAGCCGTAGCCAGGGTAAGCAATAACTACCGTTTTCTCTCTTAGAAGAACGCTAGGAGCATAAACCGCTTCAATATAGGGTACAGGATCAACATTTGGAACTATAATCCTAACTCCTGGATAAGTTGCAGGATTATAAAGGGGAGGAGTAGCTGTTTCACTAATAATTACAACACTATCTTGCCCATACAGGATAACAAGCTCATCTAAAGTAGAATTGAGAATTTCATCATCGGCGCCACCATCATAAGGCAGATCAGAATCATCACCAGATTCAATGTGTAGAACTTCCCAAACTATTGCTGCACTAGTAGGTGCTGTTGCCAGATCATCTGAATTATATATTGTTGTAGTTGTATCCAGATCTGTGATAGGCACGCTGTCAGGATAAGGGTGACAAGCCTGGAGTATGATCAAGCCTACTAGAACCCAGAAAAACCTTACAGGTGTTTTATACTGTTTCTTCATAATAATTTATTTTTTAGCTTTTAACGCTTTTAACGCTTTTAACGACTTTATAGTACAAATATGAACATATTAACCTCAATAGGATGTGACAAATGTTACAAACTATTATTAGTTGAAACGATTACTCTAAAAAATTACTTTTCAGGTGCGATCAAAATCAACTCAATAACATGGCCACCTCTTAATACCTGAATGGGTACTTGTGAGCCTGCCTTAATCGTAGCAAATTCTTTACTCATTGCATCTCTGTCTAGATTTGGCTCCATAACAAACCTTCCTACTTTCAGTACAATATCACCGCCGGCCATCACTTTATTGCCCTCTAAATTCATATTATAAATACCTGGCTTTATACCAGCGAGGTCGGCTGGTGAGTTAGTGGCTACTTTCTGCACTAGCAAGCCCATTTCCTGGGGTACATTAAAGACTTTCGCGGTCTCGCCAACGAGTGGTTCAAAGGTTAGTCCAAACCAAAATGGCTGTTCACCAAGTAGTTCCTGCTTAGCAACATTAGAGGTAACGGCAAAGCCAATACCTTCGAATCCACCTGATTGACTAAGAATAAAACTCACAATGCCAATCACCTGCCCCTGCATATTAAACATTGGTCCACCTGAATTACCATGGTTTATTGAAGCATCTGTCTGAAAGAACTCTGTGTTACTAAAATTATCAGACATGTTTTTGTCGGCCATTCGACCACTGATATGTCCCACAGAAAGGGAATGCTCTAAACCCATAGGTGCACCAATTACTATAACCTGGTTGCCTATTTTTACTTCATCAGAATTTGCTACCGGGGCAACAACGAGATTTTTAGGTATCCAGATTAGCTTTACTAAGGCTACATCTGCATCTACATTAGATGTAACAACTTTGGCAGGTACCTCTTCGCCATTTAAGAATGTAACGGTAACATTCTCTGCTGCTGCAATTACGTGGGCCGCGGTCATAATTTCTCCTGATTCTGAAATAACAACGCCCGAGCCAAGCCCATGAGTTGTTACTACCGCCTTGGTCATTGTGCTTTTATCGGTAACTACTTCTTTTTCTTCAACCTTAATTGTTACTACTGCAGGG
>Ga0164313_10003677_pt1 | contig 13652 bp, 18 predicted proteins | sample GuaBasSedimGuay4_FD_113735 | JGI IMG/M metagenome (GOLD analysis project Ga0164313, IMG submission 113735) | Subseafloor sediment microbial communities from Guaymas Basin, Gulf of California, Mexico - Guay4, Core 4569-4, 0-3 cm | ecosystem: Environmental > Aquatic > Marine > Hydrothermal vents... | reverse complement strand
TCCTTAAAAGCCAACTCCAAAGCCGCCGACTCTCTCAATGGAAATACGGCATCCTCCAACATCGGGAAGCCAGATTCCAACTTGAAAAACTCGGTGTTGCCAACGAATCGGGTACTTGCCAAGGCTCCAATAGAATGTGAAGCCGCGAGGATAGCCCTGATCTGCCCGATATAAGTACTGGAAGCACCGGACACACGAATTTGGGCTAACCCCAACGCTACTGTGGTAGTGTCTTTTGTAACTGGACCTGTTCTCGACATAATTAATTCCTCCTATATAAAGAGATTAAGTGTTTTTGCCGGTGCCATTAGTCTTTTCCTCAAATATCGGTTGAGGAGGAAAAAATGTAAATACATTCATATAACCACAATCCTCCCGGAGACATTGCATTTTGATGGATCCAAATATCTCCATAACCACCGGTCTTCTTCCATTTTGTCTTGGACTACCAAACTCGAATCTGAGTACTCCATTTGGCAATCTCTTAATCAACTTCTTTTTGCACTGTTCGCAACGCAAGAACATTGTGTTTCACCGTTCAAATGAGTGTCTAAAAACGATTCAAAATAAAAACGTGTGTCTTAATATGCTTTCAAAGCCCAAAGCCGAATTCCACGCTAAACTTTAGAGGCAAAACGTAACCTGACAGTCAGGATTTTATATTTAGTATCATCCTCAGTTTTCAACTGTTGAGATTCATCTATACTCTGGACAAGCAACGCTCCCAAAAGAGTCCAAGCCTGATCTGCATAACTACGATAAAATGGAATTCTTTTCATTCCATCAGTAGCGGTTGAATCAGTTAAATAACCAACCACTGTGTCTCTCAACTGGGCAAGCCTGAATCCTTCATTGTCCTTCCTTGTACAACAATGAACGCTTAGAATCCCTTCAGACATATAACCCAACGCCAATGTACCAAAATTAACAGCCACCCATCGATCAATATTTTGATTGTGATGCCCGATTAATCTTGGAGTAGCAAGATTGGGATCAAATAACAGAGCAATACCAGAAGTAACCTTTATGTTATCCACAAAGAACTTCTTTATACTATCCCTGTAATTCGTTTCCCTTGCTGTTGGATCAAGAGCCATATTGTCCCCTGATTTCAGTTACGAGTTTATCCATAGTTGGAAAGAAGTTTTTCTCCACATAATCTACCGCTTCCGCCAACTGAGGTTCTTCCTTTGAATCGTAATCAACTTTGGATTTATCTAAAACCTCCAATAGTTGATCTAATCTTTTCAAAGGAATCATCATCCGAATGTAAATATCTCTCGGGGCTACCGATTCTACAATTATATCAGCCATCGTTTTTTATCCCCTTAAACAAAGTTGTGGTTAAGTCCCCCATTTTCATATCTTGTGGAGTATCTATTCCAAGAATAATATTTTCAATCTTTTTTGCCTCTTTCAAAACCTTCTTGGCTTTGAATTTAGCTATGACATGGGAACTCTTAAAATAAACCTCTAACAATTGTGAAAGCACAGTCCAATAAATAATGATGTATTTCCAACGAGACACTTGATCCTCATCGGTATCAGTATCTATTTTCTTCCGTAACCCCCTATTCATCTCAGTTGACCATTTCCCCCATTCAACTGAAAATCGAGAAAGTCCTTCTTTTTTTGCTTTACGATAGTGCTCCTTGATAAAATCAACGTATTCTTGTGGATTCATAATTACCTCCATACATCCTCTATCTTCTTTAAAGAGGCATCTCCTTCCTCTTTCCAGCCTTTGTCTGCATATTCATGACCAGATGGTTCAAAAACTGGACGAGCAGGTTGTTTTCCAAGACCAAATTCGATGGTCTTTCCATACATTCCTATCTTTTTCTTTTTGCCTACTTTTCCTTTTCCATACCAAGACTTTCCCCCAGAGTCCATAGCATCCATAGGAATACCTCCAACGTATCCCCATCTCTTTTTAATAACCGTAATAGCTTTGAGTAAATCCCTCCCTAAAATCCAGAACGTGCTTCCTAACTGCATTGTTTCTACTTTCCACTTTGCGTATCTTGGACTGTAAGGGGCATAACCTCCAGCATACGTTCCTTGTGTAATATTCTTGTAAACCACTCCAATATAATCAACAGCACAACGATAAGGAAGTTCTTCCCGTTCTACTCTTACAGCACGCTCAACCGAATGCAAGGCATTTATAATCTTATTCAATTGATTACGATTAACCGTAATAACTGGTTGTAAGATTTCCCCGTACATATTGTTTCCTTTACGTTGTAAATCTTGGATCAGGTTTATTAGTCCCTGATTTATCCTTCTTATCTGTAATTTCTATAGCACATATCCTACAAAAGGGTCCATCATTTTCAATAAAAACATGATAATTTGCAAGATCGCTTCCACACTTTTTACAATCCAACTGCTTTTTCATTTCAACTCCTTATGGGGGAGATGTAGTGGTTGTACTCGATGTGGTTGTAGTTGTCGTAGTGGTTGAACAAGCTGGCCTACTATCCTCATCCACTGTACAAACATCCACACCATCAAATCTATATTTTAAAACAGAACGGATTCGGTAGTACTCATCCTTTGAAATCATAACTCGGTCATTCTCTCTTATGCCAATAGAACTTGGAATATAAAACTCATTCTTGGATATCCCAAAAACCCCGAGTTCTTCATCCGTTTCGATATTGGTACCAAAAAGAGGATCGGCAATCAGAGAATAAACATCCGATTTTACATTTTCCCATGAAGTAACTCTATGATACGTTTGAGTACTCCAATCATCTTCAGAAGGACGCTTAATATCCGCTTGGGCATTACACTTATACATAACCCCTGAATAATAAATTATCTCATTTTCAAAGGTTTTGGGAGTTCTCGACATGAGGATGTATCTCAGATCAGTAACATCAATCTGGATAATATCGCCTGAAACACCTGGGTAGTCATAAGGAAGGGTTATTTCGAGGAAGTATTCCCGGATAAAAGGCTTCGTTACCTGAGCGTTCAAATCATACTTGACGTATTTCCCAGTAACATTGCCAGAATCCCTAATAATGGTAGTAATATCCCCTACCTCAATAAGGGCTTCTTTAACATCTGTAGCTATACCCATCAGTCATTCTCGTTTGGACCAAACAAGACTTCCTGATCGTCATCATAGGTTACATCACGACCGGTTTCAGGTTCATAAGCAAAACCAGGTTCAACCTGAGTACCAAAAATCTTGAACGAATCAACTCCCGCAAACTCATGGACATTTTCGAGTTTAGCCTTTTCAAAATCCTCATCCATTGTTTTGATAAGAATAGTATAATGTTGAAAACGTTGCTGGAGATTAATCTGTTCAAACTTAAACTTATGCGCAGATTCGGTTTGAAGGTAAAAAAACAGATGCCTTTTTGCCCTATCCTTCATCCACTGTATCTTGAAAACTGTAGAATTGGGTAAAGACCATCCCGTATCCCGTAGGGCATCATCTACAGCATTTTCGTAATCCGGGGTTGCAAGATACGAAGTAAGACCCTTCACCTCTTGCTGCAACTTCATTATAAGTTCATCTCTGGTCATCGCTTAACCTTGAGAGAAAGTTTTGGTTTGGTCTTCTTTTTTGATCTCGGTTTTTTAGAACTCTTTTTCTTTAGCTTCTCAGGAGCCTTCTTTTCCTCCTCATGAGGAAGCTCCTTTGTTTCTGCTTCGAAAACTCTCTCCTCTTCCGTGAGGGGAGTGATTTCGTTTGAGGTCTTCAATGAAGAAGCTGTAGTTCCAGTAAATTCATCAGTAACTTCAAATATTGGAATGGGTGGAGCCTTTTTGGTTTCAAGAACCTCCACCGTTCCAACATCATATCTAACCTCATTCAAAATATCTGCAGGAATGGAGGGAAACTCAAGATTAGGAAGAATTGTTCCCTCCACCCACACAGAATTACCAGCTTTTAACGTCTTTAGCAGACGAACTTTTGTGATCATTTTACCCCTCCACATTATTATGCGGTGGTTGTAGTGGTCGAACTGGTAGTTGTAGTCGTTGTAGTCGTTGTAGTCGTGGCAGACTGACCAGTGGTAGCAGTAACATCAAGGATGTAAACGGCGTCTCTCTGTAACAGAACGGGCAAGCCCTTATCCTGTACTCGGACCCATAATCCTTCAGGATCCCACTCAGTCTTTTTGTCGGTGTATTTCCCGTAATGACGTTCCAATCCAAAAGGAGCACGTTTGTATCCAGCGATGGGCTGTCCATCAACCTTGGATGCGAACATAATGAATTTGTCATCTGGGATAAAGGGTTTTGTCATTGTAACAAAGTCCTCGGACGCTTTGTACGAACTTGCCGGAGGATATGCTACCTGGACACGGCCACCTTCAACATCGATACTGATGATATACCGTTCCTCATAAGTGCCAGCACTCTGGTCGTTGAATCGCAGTTTTTCCCCAACGGAGAAATCCTCGATCTTGTCCAGAGAAATCCATGTGGTACTGGCACCGGTGACAGCGGCAGTCAACCATGCACGAATCTCATACATCTGGTCGTAAATCATGAAGTTGTCGATATCCAAAAGATTACCAATAACTCTGGCATTCACTCCGATGAGATCATGCAAATTCCCCTTGGAGAACAGATCACCATCACCAAAGTAATTCTTCTGGAGCAACTGCCGGATCGTGGTATCGTTGGCAAGATGCTTCAACACCTGGGAATTAAAGATTGCATAGTCAATCTTGCCTCCACAGGCACGATTAACCAGAATCTTGGCATCCTGAATGTCTTTCATAATATTACGACTACCACCGGTGTCCCAGTAGTATGAACTGGTAAGAGATACCCTGTGTTCACTCGGAATCTGATAATCCAGTGTGTTCTTATAACCACCCTGAACCTCATAAGTGATAGTACCGCCGGTCAGCATCTGGGAAAACATCCACTCTAACCTTCGATCAGAACGAGCGGACAGTGAAGCCAGATTAGTAGCCACCTTGGATTGGGCATCATGATAGGTAGCTTCCGTACCAGGTTTACGAAGATTGTTGAGGAACTCCTCATCGAAATACATCTTCTCCTTCCAGTATGCAGCTTCGGCCTCATGCTTCGCAAATCCAAACGGAGCGGTCGTGGGTGCAGGTGAGCCAGGAGCAACAAACGGAGTCATACCCCTTCCACCCCTCTGAGATTCCCACTTAATCGAACTTGATGGAGAATCAGACGACCCAAACAGCTTTGAAAGAACCAGTTCCGGAGGTGACATAAACGTGGACATAAATTCCTGTATCACGCTCAATTTCAGATCCGGAATATCAGAAGAACCACGAGCAAGCTGGTTCACATCGATTCCCAGTTCATTCATAAGTTTTAACAGTTCTTGCTTATCCATAAAATTTCACCCCCCCTCTATCTAATCATTAGCTGCTGACCGAAAACGGTAGCGGAAATATCTGTCCTTGCCGCCGAATCAACATTGGTTACCATACCATTCCAAAGTGCGCAGTTACTCCAAATAAGCGTAGCTACTGCTCCCTTCGCATTCACACCAAGACCGGTATCAACTGACTTCTCCAAAATACCAACACAATCTGAATAGTTATTGGTATTGTCACCCGCCTCCACAAAAACATGAGCAAAACGAGCGGTAGTAAAAGCAGTTCCACCAGTGGCAGTGGTAAAAGTGATAACAGCATAATTGCTGTAGGTAGTTCGATCAATCGCCGTGATAGCACCCAAACTCTCCTTCGTGGTAGTGTTATCATTGATGATAAGATCATCACCAACTGCGAATTTGTAACTGTCCTCAATCGTCACAGCAACCGTACTACCAGTGGCCGTATTACTCGCAACGAGGTATGCACGACCCGGATGATTCTCACTGGCCCCACCAGTAAAAGTTGTTGGATTATAAGGGAGAAATTTGCCTACACCACCAGCAGCGGATTCGTTTTGCGACAAAGCAAAACCAGCATCGATCAAACCGTACCCAGCCTGTAAAGTGATATTAATAACCTTCAATACACCTTCGGAACCGTAGACATAGATTTCCTTGTAATCCTTCTGTTGTCCAATGATTACCCCTGGAATATCCATAGATTTTCACCTCCTTTAAGAGTTAAACGATTAAAAGTTACTTTTCGGAAACTTTCTGTCCAGCCAATTTGAGAAGATCATTGGTGCGTTCCTGATCTGCCGCCATTTCTTCCTTATTGGCACCTTCAGCACCGGCAGGATCTTTCGTCCCTCCACCAACACCGAGGACCACTTCATCGACCTTGGTTCGGCTTTCCCAATCGGTGATTTCAGCAGCAACCGCTTCAGCAAACTTTTCCTGATCGAAAACATTTTTCTCATCCACATGATCGGAATAAGAAACATGCTTACGAACTTTCGGGTACAGACTTTCCCGAAGCTCACTTTTAGCCAATGCCACATCCCAAATCCGATCCGCTTTGGCCTGGAGTTCATTCTCAGTACGAATGGCCTCCGTCTTTTCGAAAGTAACAATTTTCTTGTCCTGCTCATCGATCCGAGTAGTCAAAGTATCGATTTTGGTGGTAAAAGAACCTCTCTCTTTCTCAAATCCTTTTTCCAACTCTGTCTTTACCTCAACCCGAACTTCAGTGGAGAACAACTTCGCCACTTCCGGGTGATCCTTCTTAAAAGTTTCAAGATCCATCGATTTCACCTCCTTTGTTCCTGTTAAAGTATTAGCATTAACGTCCTCATCGACGCTTAAAGAACTAAGCTCCTCAATTTCAAGCTCAGTTTTCTCCGTTTTGGAAAAAGCCTTTGATTCGGTTTTCTTGTCCCACCCGAATACACACACAGAAGCTTCCTGAAAGACACATTCCCTCCAGATAGTCCCCGGCCCTTTCATTGTAAAACCATTAACCTCGACTTTGGTATCTTCCTCCAACCGTTCAATCCTCGTAGGAATGGCATAAATACTGGCCTGATACGGAAAGCCTTGTTCCGAAAGCTTTTGAAACTCCTCACTGAAGGGGGTGTCAACAAATTGGGTCGTATTCGGATTCAATTCCAATTTGTTATCATCTTTAAGAAGCTTACCGGAGAATGCAATCTTCTTGGAAATATCATGTTGTTCCAGTACTGGGTATTTCTTCCGATCAAATTTGACACCACTTACATCGATAGCCAAATCATCCCAATACCAATGCCCCTTGATAATTCCCCCAGAATAGGCGACCATTCTCATTTTCTTTTTGTCGCCATCTGCAAACATGCAAGCCCCGTCCGAACCTGTATCGACCAATCTCAATGCACCATTCGGGACGTTCGTAAGCTTTTTCATCCTCTTATCCCCTATTTAAAGGTTAAACTCTATTAGTATGTTCATACCAATCAAGATGGAGTGTTGCTGGATCAGTATCAGTACCAAAAAGTGACAATTGGTACTTGGTATTTTGTTTCAAAACAATTTCGTCCCGATCCGATCCAACTGCAATTCCCGATATCTTAGAACCACCAGGCATATATTCATCCCAAAGTGTAGTTCCTCCAGTAACCAACGTAGCATCATAACTAATACTTCCCGCTGTGCCATCTAAAGCGATACAAGTAGAGACCTTGGGTGAGTTCCTTTGATGATTCAACATTGCAAACTTCCCGGTTGGACTTGCACCACCCCCCGTTGGGGCTTCAATTAACCGTGTTCTCCAACCACCCGTTCCAATAGCATAAAAGGTAAAATGCTCCCACTTGGCAGTATCTGGTGTCGTCCATGTCAGTGTTATCATATCAGTAGGTGTGGTCATTGCCCCCAAACTGGCAACACTGTAATTACGGAAAAATCTTGACCCTCCATGAGTCTCATAATGAGCATAGTCAATCATTGCCAAAACCCAAGTAGTAGGATCTATCCGAGCGATCCTACCAAGCGAGTCAACCAGATATCTTGCAGCACCTTTTATGGATGGAATAAAATTAGACATTTATTTAACCTCCTTCTTAACAGGCTTCTTAACAGGCTCTTTGGGAGTTTTCTTGGGTTCGCCCTCTATAGTTTCCTGTAAAGACTCGGCATCCGCTGTATAAACAAGCTCTGGATACTTATCATCCTCAGTGGCTTTATCCAATCTGGCTTTACTGTAACCCCCAAGACCCATATTTTCAGATACCGTTTTATTGGGAATGCCCAGTGTTTCTGATACCGGACCGTGTTTAACCCCTAAGAATGCTCTTGCTCTACCTTCATTATCAATAGTCTCGGACTTAGGGAATGAAAACTCGATCAATTTCTCTGGTCTGGTATTGATCAACTTAAAAACTGGTTCTTGCTTTTCCCAATCGACGGCCTTATTAATACGAAGATACTCAGGAAATTTATCGATAGCCGACTTTAAAAAGAAAATGCTACCCCAAAAGTCGAAACGTAAGAACCTTTCGAAATAGGCAATCTCATCCGCCGTCCTGTCAGACATGGGTCCACGAGTGGCCTTCACCGATGAGAATGAGCCAGAAGCAGTTCCAGTAGTAATATCCGAAGATTCGTTAAGGCCACTCGTAACCATTTGAAGAATGTCGGTATCCTGATCACGGATAGAAGTAAGGTTTGGATTAACTGCCGTAACAGTCATTCCGGGAGGCAGTACAATCTTGCTGCCGGGGACCATCTTCTGAGCAATTCCAGTCTTCTTTCTTTCATCATCGGTAAGAGCTAACCAGATTTGAAACGCCTTGACATCCTCAAATTGAAAGACCCATGCATAAGCACCACTTGATTTCTTGTGGTCAATTTCATACTTTTTAAGATTCTCATAATGATTCAACCACTGAATTGTAGTCCTCAAATATGAGACCGCTCTTTTTGTTATCAGCCCCTTGTCCCATGCAATGATAAAACGTCTGTAACCCCCGAACTTTCGGAACACGTGTTTCAGACTTCGGCTGTTCTTCTGTCGCTTTCTCTCATACATTCCATCCATAAGCTTCTGGGAGGCTGCATTTTCGACAAGAGAAGGATAACGACCAATGAAAATAGAGGGGATTTGTTCCCAATTACCATTACCATCAAAATCTACATTATAGAATAGAGGCATCGTAGTCTTGCGAGAATGAAAAATAATGCCGGAATCTTCAGTACCCCCCTTACCAATGGTGTAAGGATCGATAAAGTCTACTTCCACGAATCCATTTTCGTGTAAAGTGAGACCCAGAAAGAGTTCCCCTTCCACGAAAGAGCGACCAACGTACTTGGGCCAAAAATTATACAGTCTGTTTCGTGGGTCTTCTTCAATTTCTTCGATGACTTGCTGGACTTTCCATTCCCCCGAAGTGGTTTCAAAACCGAATCCAGTAAGTCTGCCCATTTGTCCCCGAACGGAAGTATTGATCTGGGGGTTTCGCTGAAACTTGTTCCAACAGACCCCCTGCAATAAGTTCCGAACGGTGGAAGAATCCTCTTTCCCGCTTACATCAAGCATCGGAGAGAATCCATCTGGGTCGACATGGGAACCCGAATCTGGGTCATGTTGCCAAGGCATAACAAAAGAGATGCGTTGAAGGATTTCCTCCGGGATTTCCTTCAAGCCTTCAAGTGCTTTATCAAAATTCAATGGAGCATCCATAATTTATTTCCTAAAAGAATTTCAACATGTTGTGAGAGGATAAACATAATTCAGGACTAATGTCAAGCCTAAATCCCCACATATTGATAAACTTGTTCGAATGTAATATCAAATATTGTAGGTTAACCATAGTCCCCAACAAGATCGAGGTTGGCAACAAAGGTTCCAAAACTGTTTATATTTCTTCTGATACGGAAATCCTCGGCACTCATACTCCGGCCTCCAAACATACACCAAGCATTGGCAAACATATAATCATCCTGGATGCCGAATTTCTCTCCCTTCTCTGTACTCCCGAACCATCCAACCCTTGTCCCACCTTTCTCGTCATGGTTGAACATCTCGAATTCTTCCTTGAGAATATCGGGTTTCTTAGTTCCAGTAACTCCAGTAAAGGGAGCTTTGAATCTTCCGTCACGAACAACCTCAAGAACCGCCTTGAAAGCCTCTCTCTGTTTGTCATAATTGGGATAAATAGGCTCAAATTTCACTCCACGTCCATCACACCAGCCTTGAATGTCCCAAGCACCGAATCTTTCACTACAAAACACATCCAGCCCCCCGTATTCATTATGTACCAAATCCAATTCTTGCTTAACCATACTGTGATCATGCTTCGGAATAATCTTAACGTACAGAGTAAAATAGATATACATCGGAGCGGCAACCCCTGAAATGAACTGATAAGGGTTAGTTTTACTCCCCGGCAACCCTTTAGCCAGAATAACCATAACAGTTCGTGCTGGAGAAGACAAAGCATAGGGGTCCCCGAAGTCAACCGCGGAGAGTACTGCAAAGTTGGTGTCAAACACGTCAGATAGCTTCATAAGGGAGGCAAAGCTCGCCATACGTGGAGCAGAGTACTCGGAAATGGTGTAAAGATTCTCGACTGATTTCAACCGTTCATTGTACTTATCAACCTTGGTAACGGCATTTTGTATGCGCCGCTTGGTTTCATCCAGTCCACGACTCTTGAGATCCGCAAGAACCTCTATAAGATGATTCTTTTTCTCCAGAACGTCCTTAATGTCTCCATGGTTGATGATTCCATCGTCTGCTCCAATGATTCCAATCTCCTCTATCATTTCTTGACTGAAGATTTGTCTTGCTCCAGCAGACCACAAATTAAGGAAATACCGTTCATAATCACCAAACGGAAACTTAATTTCATAATCCCTTAGCTGATCTTCAGTCATATTGGGATTCCAGTAGTCCCCAAGGTCACCCATCTTACTACTTCTATAAGAAAAGAATATGGTTCTACTCTTCCCAGTAACAAAACTCTGAAACAGGGAATATAAAAGATGGGTTTTAGAAGACACCGTGGAATCAATAACCCCGATAGCATTTGGAATATTTCTGATACTGCCGTCCAACTGGGAAAAGAATTTGGGTTTCTTCATATCGAATATCTCGGAAAAAGTATAACCCGTAATATTGGATACAATACCACTGAATGAAGATATGCTCCGAATCAGGCTCTTTACATTCCCATCCAGGTCTTTCAGTCTGATCTCTTTTTCCTGGATGTTTCGTTTATTACCCGTCATAGCCATCAAAGGCGGACTATTCAGAATTATGTCCTTCATAATATCATAATGGACAAACTTAACCTGATCCCTACTATTCGCTCCAAGCATAATCTGTTGTCTGGGCCAGTTAAAAAACTTCCATAACTGAATCAAAACCGCTAATAACGACTTCCCTTCACCACGAGGCCAGCAAAAAACAATCAACCGGTACTTGAATTCCCCATCCGCCATCTGTAAGGCTCGACGGAGTATGGTCTTCTGAGCACCCCACATCTCAGCATAAGACTTGCCGGTCCGAGGATGTGGAGTATCAGGGAGGTCTCCAAGCCTGCACCAAACACTGAATAAAGCCCTTCCAGTTTCATCAATTGGATATATTGGAACATACACATGGTCGTCACACCACGCAATCATTCCATCAGCCCCGTCCCGGTAAGAATTAGGCTCTTCTCCAACAACCTTCTTACTAAGCTTGAGCTTCATTTCTTCCTCCTACTACAGGGAATACGATATCCTTGGTTAATTCTTCCGCTAAAGCAAAAAGTTCCTCATCCACAGGTAAGATTAGATCGGGGTGATCCTTTATCAATTCATGAACTAATTCCAATAACTCCGATACTTCTGGTTTCATTTCTTCCTCCTAAACCGTATCTTACCTTCATTCAAGGCTTCCCGTTCCATATTCTCATAATAATTTCCTTTAACCAATCCCTTACTCTCTTTAGGAATATCGGGTAAGTCTACCTCCTTCAACCCATCCAACCCAATACTCTTCCATATTCCCTCAATAGCTTTAATCTGTTCCCGGAATTCCCTCAGTAATGGATTCACAGTAATAGTACCACGACCAGATGTAATAGTAACATCCATCCCTCCACTCAAAGCTATTTTAAGTTTACATAATATGTTGTACATAGGGATCAAATGCATACCAACACGATAAAGCTCTCCCTCATCCAAAATCTTACCATAGTTGTAAACAATCAACTCAGTAATAGAAGTCATATACTCTTCCATCACACCACAACGAAAACGACCCCCCTTTTCATATGGGCATACAGAATGAGCAGGACAACCCTGAACGGCAGTACAAAAAGGGATGATCTCCCATGTATGAAACCTCATTCCCTTTAACAATCCCTTCTTAGTAGTAGCCGTTCCTTGGTTAGTTCTAAACGTCCCAGTTAATATATCCGGCATAGCAAAGCCCTCCTTTTTCAAGTATTCAATAACAGAAAGAGGAAACTTGTCAACAAACTTGTTAATATATCCGTATTAACCGTATTAAACTGGAGTGTAAAAGTAAAAACGCCCCCAGTAGTTTTACACTCATTGAAAACAACGGAAAACGGGTAACTAACTGATTACATAAATAAACCCTTGTTTAGCTGTACATGGTACTGTACACTTGAAAGCTTGCTGGTTAAAATAATCAATTGGAACAGACGGATAAAAGTGTAGTAAAGGAATAAGGGGGAAGAGAATAGATAGTAAAAATTGGGTTGGATAAGATAAGAGAGAGGATACACGTAAAGTAATTAGAATCGGGTTGAAGTAGGGTCCTGGCTTAAAACGTGAAAAAAATTGTGGTGGAGTCTCTGTCTCAAAATGGAAGGGGGGCCGTTCTGAAGCAAATCGGGGGGTGCCTTTGATCAATTCAATGCTTTCCCCATAAGTCACTGATATTCCTATGAAATTTGTTGATAAAAGTTGACATAATGTAAGTTATCAGACGTTGACCCCGTTCATTCCCTGAATGTCATTCAGTTAATGAATAACCTTCATATTATGTATGCACTTATATACAAGTTATACAATTCAGTTCCTGAATAATCTATATTAATTGAATCATCAATACTCCTCCCCCTTCCATTCATTAAATAAATAACATTCATAAATTATACACTCCTTTACTAACTGAAGGTTATTCATTAACTGAATAACTCCACAATTAAAATCTCTTATTCATTGACTGAAGCCCGTTCATTTAATAGGGACACATTCACTTATTACAGGGACATTCACTTACTGAAGGTTATTCACTAACTAATTCTCCATTCATTTAAAATCTCTTATTCAGTTACCAAAGCCCCATTCACTTATTAAAGTCCGTTCACTTATTGAATCTCCTACTATTCACTGAAGTCTTCCCTACTTAATAAAATGTTATTCAGATAAAATCTCTTATTCAAAGATTGAAGCTCCTTCATTTATTGAACTTGACTTGTTAGTTAAATCTCCATGTAAAAACTATTTTCTCCTTATTAAAAAAACGTTATTCATTAAATAAATTTCCTTCAGCTACTACAAATTATGTAGCTTTTACTACAAATTATGTAGGTTTTGGAGTAGCTACTTTATAAACAGATTATAGCTACTCCATTTTTATTCGGTGTATTATCAGTATGTTATTGGTCTACACTTTTTGTAGTAGGTTTTGGTGCTGTTATCGTTTTATTTTTAGCTGTTTACAAGTTATTGTTTTTATTCAATAAATCCATGTTGGCATGCGGTTTGCAATACATATTTGGTACATAGGGGTACCCATAAGGGCAAACCCCACAACCGG
>Ga0164313_10003676_pt1 | contig 13652 bp, 12 predicted proteins | sample GuaBasSedimGuay4_FD_113735 | JGI IMG/M metagenome (GOLD analysis project Ga0164313, IMG submission 113735) | Subseafloor sediment microbial communities from Guaymas Basin, Gulf of California, Mexico - Guay4, Core 4569-4, 0-3 cm | ecosystem: Environmental > Aquatic > Marine > Hydrothermal vents... | reverse complement strand
CCATGTTGTCATTGGCACACAATATAGCGGCCAGGTCCGGATACTGAACCAGGATCGCCGAGGTAATGACAACGGCGCTGGTTTGATCCCATTGCGCACTTTGTTGTGATACGACGATGAGCCCCGAATCGTCCATCGCCTTATTGAAGCCGGCAGTACGTCTTTGCGAGTTGTAAGCGGTTGGCACACCCTCAAGGATCGCCACTTCCTGACCCTCGTCCAGCTGCGCGGCCAGATACTGCCCTACCACTTCGGCACCGCGAAAATTATCCGGCCCGACGAAGGGCGCTTTCAATCCGTATTCCTTCAGTATCTCGCCGTCCAGGCGATTATCAATATTGACAATCACTATCCCTGCTGCGCTGGCCCTCGCTAATGCCGGCACAATAGCCTTTGAATCTGCCGGTGCGATGACAATGGCGTCCACACCCGACGCAATCATCTGGTCGATCAGGGCGACCTGCTGCGAAAGGTCAATTTCGTTTTTGATGCCGTTGACGATTAGCTGGTACTCGTCATCGTGCGAGGTCTGATGAGCCCTGGCACCATCCGCCATTGTGACAAAAAATTCGTTCGCCAACGATTTCATTATCAGTGCTACAACCGGCCGTTGCTGTTCCTCTCCGATTGACTCGCCAGCTTGTTGCGAATCGCTACAAGCTGCCAGACAAATCAGACAAATTACTGCTGCAGACATCACTGCCAACTTTGCTGCTGTGATTTTCATCGCGTTACCTGTAAACGAATCAATTAACCTGAAGCAGGCACCAGTGCCCGCCGAAACTCGATATACTCTACCCAGCCACTTGCGCAAAATACAGGCAAGCCTTGCTGGCATCGAATAGTTTGACAATACCGGTTCTTTTTGACGTTGTCGCTTGCTGCGAGTGCGACAGGCAAAACAACAATATCCGTCTGACCCCGTACACATTCACGGTGATTTAATGAAAAACCTGATCCTGCTCCTCCTGGGCGCTGCGAGTTTCGCTATCCCGGGAAGCGTTAGCGCACAAACTGACGAACGCATCCCAATAATATTTGATACTGACTTCGTCATGCCTCCCGCCGACGATAGCCTTGCTCTCATGCTGGCGCTGCAGTCGCCTGAAATCGAGATTCTTGGCATTACCACCGTGGCTGGCAACGACAGTCTTGAACGAGCGACGTCAGATGTACTGAGGATGCTCGAAATCGCCGGTCAGCCTGGTATTCCCGTCTATCGCGGAGCCGACATGCCGCTGGTTCACGAGAAAAGTGATTTTGCAGTGCGAAGTTATGGCAATTGGTACTCAGACGAGCCGCCACCACCACCGCCAGGTGGATTCGCAACCAAGCAGATCGAAAATGAAGCCGCGGTCTCTTTTATTGTCAGAACAGTATTGGCGAACCCGAACAAAGTCACGCTGGTCGCAATTGGTCCATTGACCAATATTGCCCAGGCGATTCGTGCAGAACCCAAATTTGCAGAAAATGTTAAGCAGCTCGTAATCATGGGCGGAGCGATTGCGCTCTTGCCGGATGGCGCCGGTAACATTACGCCGAATGCAGAATACAATTTCTGGGTCGATCCGGAAGCCGCGCATGTAACACTTCGATCCGGCATCCCGATCGAGCTATCACCTCTGAATGTCTCCAGAAAATCTGCGTTAACAAAGTACTGGTACGAAAAAATGGTGGCTGTCGAAACGCCGCTGACCCGACTTCTAAAGGACACGATGGGAGCGCGCTTCGAGGCCGAGCCCGACAAGTCGTGGTTCATGTACGACCAGATAGCGATGGCGAGTCTTATAGACCCCAGCCTCGTAACGACGGAGCGACTCTACGTCGATGTAAACATCGATCACGGCATCAGCTATGGTGTGTCAGTCGGCGGCAGGAAGATCTGGCCGGGAGCAGAACTGGCAAAACAGATGAACGTTCAATACGATCTTGACTGGACCCGGTTTATCGAAATGTTCGTGGCAAGAGTTCAGGCCCCGTTACAGGGCGAACGCAAGCAAGCGGCAGAATAATGAGCGATAAACAATCATCGGTACCGGCGCATGGCGACCCTGCCATTGCCCTGCTTTGTGAATTGATACGCCGTCCATCAGTAACGCCCGATGACGCAGGCTGCCAGGATATCCTGATAGAACGGCTCGAAGCCGCGGGATTCGATTGCGAAACCATGCAGTTTGGTGAGGTCACCAACCTCTGGGCGCGTCGCGGAACCGGCGCGCCGGTCTTGTGTTTTGCCGGGCACACGGATGTGGTGCCACCTGGGGCTACCGAAGAATGGGATTCCGATCCATTCGAACCGGTCATTCGTGACGGCAAAATTTATGGTCGGGGCTCTGCAGATATGAAAAGTGGCCTGGCGGCGATGATTGTGGCCGCTGAACGCTTCGTTGCGGAATACCCGGATCACGACGGCAGCCTTGCGTTCCTGATTACCAGCGATGAGGAAGGGCCGGCGCGTAACGGCACGTTGAAAGTCATCGACGCGCTTCGTGATCGCGACGAAAGCATAGACTATTGTGTGATCGGCGAACCTTCGAGTGAGAAAACACTGGGAGACATTGTTCGCAATGGCAGGCGCGGCTCGCTGAGCGGCATGCTGACGGTAAAGGGTACTCAGGGACATGTCGCCTATCCGCAGCTGGCCGACAATCCGATTCACCGGTTTGCGCCAGTACTGACAGAACTGCAGAGCACGATTTGGGATAGCGGCAATTCCTGGTTTCCACCCACCAGCTTTCAAATGGTCGCACTGAGCAGTGGCTCCGGCGCACCGAATGTCACGCCTGCGGATCTCAGTACGAGGTTCAACTTTCGTTATTCAACGGTATGGACCCACGAGACGCTGAAGCAGGAAGTCGCAACAATTTTTTCTCGCCACGAATTCAGCTATGAGCTCGAATGGCATTTGTCCGGTGAACCTTTTCTGACGGAACCGGGCGTATTGATCGACGCAGTTGTTTCTGTCGTTACCGAACATTCGGGTTCCGCACCTGAGCTGTCAACCGGTGGTGGTACGTCGGATGGGCGGTTTATCGCGAAGATCGGCGCTGATATTGTTGAGCTTGGACCGGTAAACGCGTCAATTCACAAAGTGAATGAACATGTGTTGCTGGAAGATGTGCCGCGCCTGAGCAAGATGTACCAGGGCATTATGGAGAAGTTGTTAACGCATTAGCGTCATAACCCAATCGCGGCAGGATGCCGCTCCCACGGATCTCCTGCAACCTCGTGGGAGCGGCATCCTGCCGCGATTGGCCATCAACCACCCCTTACTTTGAATATCGCGCCGCGATCCGTACATAAGCTTCACGAAACGGAATACCCTCCGACCTGACAAGTTCGTAAGCTTCCTCGGTAGAATAAAGCTCTTCACCAAGTTTGATATTTTGCGGCAGAAATTCAAGCTTCGAAACCACATGCGCCATAACATCGACACTTTCGATCGTGAGATCAATCGACCTGAAAACCGGCGCCTTCATGCGCTGCAAATCACGCTGGAATCCGGATGGCAATTTTGCCGAAATCATCATGCATTCCTGCAGACAGGCCTGTGCAGTTGCAGTCGCGCCACGCACCAGTTCAAGTACATCAGGATTACGTTTCTGCGGCATGATTGATGAGCCTGTTGTAACTTCTGCCGCCAATTCGATATAGCCGAACTCCTGCGTATAAAAGAGTAATAAATCACTCGCCAGTCGGCCGAGATCCTGCATCAGAAGGGCCAGTTCAAACAACAAGCCACTTTCGCCCTTGCCACGGGAAAGTTGTACTGCGGTCACTGGTGACTGGGTTTCGCTAAAGCCCAGCTTTGCAGTGGTTGCATCGCGATCAATTGGCAATCCCGGGGTACCGTACCCGGCGGCACTGCCCAGGGGATTCTTGCTCAGGCGCCGTCGTGCAGAGGTCAGCCCATCTATCGCGTCAGCAAATGCTTCCTGAAAACCGCCGGCCCACAATGTCACGCTTGAGGGCATGGCATGCTGCATGTGAGTGCTACCGGGAAGGTCAATGTCGCCCTGTCGTTGTTTAAGCTCCCGCAATGCCTTGTCCAGACCTGCAACACTCTCCGACACTTCGCTGGCGGCATCCAGCAAGTACAGGCGCAATGCGGTGAGCACCTGGTCGTTTCTGGAGCGGCCCAGGTGTACACGACCGCCAGCGTCGCCAATCAGATCCGTCAGTCGGGATTCCAGAGCCGTGTGTACGTCCTCGTCTTCCAGACTGATTTGCCATTCGCCGGCGGCGAAATCCTCAGCGAGCTTTTGCAAGCCATTACAGATTGCAGTGCAATCTTCTGTACTTAGCAATCTTTGCTCTGCGAGCATTTCAGCGTGGGCGATGCTACCGCGAACATCGTAGTCAACCAGCCTGGCATCGAGTTGATGGTCCTCGCCCGCCGTGTAACGCAACACGCGTTCATCAAGCGGCAAGCCTTTCTCCCAGAGTCGGCTCACGACTTTTGTCCCGTCGACGCCTGCTCGGCGAGCGTTAGTGCGGCAATATCATCAACCACCAGGGTGCCTGTGCCCTCGTTGGTGAAGACCTCAAGCAACAGGCTGTCCGCCACCTTGTATGAAATAACATGCACGCGTTTCACTCCGTTTTTGAGCGCCGCATCGATAGCTGCAGCCTTTGGCAACATACCGTCGGCCAGTTTTCCCTCATCACCCAATTTCCTGAGTGCGCTTCGATCTACATAAGAAATCAGCGATCGCGGATCATTAATATTCTCAAGAATTCCCGCAGCGCCGGTCGCAAGAATAAGTTTTTCCGCATCGAGTTCGGCAGCGATAGCTGCTGCAACCGTATCTGCATTAATATTCAACACCATTCCGTTTTCGTCGCAGGAGATCGGACTGACCACGGGCATCAATCCCGCATCAAGTTGCTTTTGCAGCACATCAGCATCAACCGACTCAATGTCGCCGACATAGCCATAGTCAATTTCTTTTTTGCCATCTTCTTTTACGGGTGGTCGGCGTTTTGCCCTAATCAAGCCAGCGTCGACGCCGCTAATACCAACCGCCGGAATTTCCAGGTCACGGCAGGCTGCCAGTGCGCGTGTATTGATCTGGCCGTTCAGAACCATGGTGGCGATGTCCAGCGAAGATTCGTCCGTCACTCTGCGACCATCGACGAACTTCGTGTCGACTCCCAGCGCACTGGCAAGCTCCGTTGCTTGCGGGCCGCCTCCGTGCACCAGCACAACGCGAATACCGACCTGATGCAAAATGCCGACCTGCTCCATGAATTCGCGCGTGGTCTGCGAATTTGCGAATACTTCACCACCAGCCTTCAGCACGAATATCTTTTTCTTGAACAAGCGGATGTAAGGCGCCGCATGTTTGAGCGCCGATACAATGACGGCACGGTCTTTGTTAGTGCTCATGACGCGCCTCCCAGCATCTGGTGCAATACTGCCATCTGCGCCAGCATTCGATTTCTCGCTTCATGTATGACGACACTCCGCGGCCCATCCAGCACAGCCTCGCTGACAACGACACCCCGTCGAACCGGCAAACAATGCATAAACCGGCAATCTGTCTCTGCCGGCGCGAACCACGGTTCGTCAACGCACCAGTCGACATATTGTTCGCGGTGTTTCTGGTCGGCGATCTTGTCACCGTAGTGCGCTATCGATGACCAGGACTTGGCATAGATAACATGTGCTCCCTGCATAGCTTCCTGGCGATCCTCGGATTCGCGAACAGAACCACCTGATGCCGCCGCGGCTTTCTTCGCCTTCGCCATTACCTGCTCCGGCAGTCCGAATCCTTCGGGCCTCAACACCGTAACGTCCATGCCGCGTTGAGCGGCCATTTGCAGTGTTGATGCCGGAACTGCGAGCGGCAGAGCTTTAGGATGAAACGCCCAGCTGAGCACAAATTTCCCGCCGTTTGCCGGTATGCCCAGGTCGTCGAGCGTTTTCCAGTCGGCCAGGTTTTGACAGGGGTGAGTCGCCGCCGACTCCATATTTACATAGGGAGTATCAATCAACTCGATCAGGGAGCGGTACTCGACGTCGTCCAAATCCTTCTGCAAATCCTTGCGTTCTGCAAATGCGCGAATGCCGATCGCATCACCATATGATGCAATGACCGGCACTGCTTCGCGGATGTGTTCAGCGGCAACGCCGTCCATGACAATACCGGGCCGGGTTTCCAAACCATGAATCGACATGTCCGGCGAAATAACAAAAGCACCACCGCCCAGGCGCGTCATGGCGGCCTGGAATGAGGCAAGTGTCCTTAACGATGGACTAAGGAACAACAATGCCAGGACTTTGCCACTAAGGGCCTGCGGTTCCGGATTCTCGTCCAGGCGATTGGCCAGCTCCAGCAAAGCGGAAATTTGTTCCTGTGAAAAGTCGGCGATATCATTAAATGCCTTCATTGTTGTTCCTGGTAATCATTTAAGTAATAAGAGCGAGTGCCTGCGCCAGGCGCTGAACGTGCTTCGATTGCAGCACCAACGGTGGGAGCAGTCGCAAAACATTTGGATCTGCACTGGTACCTGTCAAAATGTCGCGCTCCAGCAAGGCGCTTTGCACTTCCCGTGCCGGTCGGTCGCAAACGAGACCAAGCAGCAAACCCCTGCCCTGTATCCCCGTGACGGGCCCGACAACGCAATCTTCGCGAATCTCTGCTTCGCGCTGCCGAACATTTTCAAGCAGGTTTTCGGCCTGGATAGTCTCGATAACGGCAAGTATTGCTGCACTTGCAATCGGGCCGCCGCCGAATGTTGTGCCGAGATCGCCCGGCTGCATAAGTGCGGAAAGTTTTTCACTGGTCAGTAGCGCACCGCAGGGAATTCCGCCGCCCAGGGACTTCGCGCTGGTCAGAATATCGGGCCCGATGGCGCAGGCATCAACCGCGAAATACTGGCCAGAGCGCCCCATGCCACTTTGTACCTCATCCGCAATCAGAATCACCGCGCTGCTATTACAAGCTGTGCGCAATGCCTGCATGAATTCCGTCGACAGGTCATACGCTCCGGCGACGCCCTGAACCGGCTCAAAAATCACGGCAGCGACACTGTTGTCGATCATCGCGTGTGCCGCCGCTACGTCATTGCGCGGAATAAAATCCACTTCGAAGGGGGTATTTGGAAAACCATACCAGTTGTCGGCCGCTTTCCAGGTAACGGCTGCCGCAGCGGCCGTGCGCCCGTGAAAGCCGTGCGTGATCGCGAGAACTTTTTTACGCCCGGTCGCCATGCAGGCGATGCGCAACGCGTTTTCATTAGCTTCCGCGCCACTGTTGACGAAGAAAACCCGCGTCAGGTTATCCGGCGCGATTGCGACCAACTGCTCTGCTGCTGCTGCCCGGACATCCAGGGCTACAGCATTGCTTTGAAACAGGAGTTTTTCTGACTGCTCCTGAATTGCCTGCGTCAGGCGTGGATGACCGTAGCCAAGCGATGCAACGGCATGTCCGCCGTACATGTCGAGAATATGACGACCATCAGTCGTAACAATTTCACAACCGCTGGCCCGTTCCGGCACGAACGGAAGCTGGCCGTAAACCGGAATCATCGCGGCCGCTTCCCGTGTACGGGGGTCCTGGCCACTTTCAGCGTTCGATACGATTGTCATTGGCGCTAGATCCATGCCGGTGGCGCGGAACAGAGGCCCGTGGATTCAGGCGAAGACCACAGCCGGTTCATCCACTGCATTGCTCCGCCAGCCGCGCCTTTGACCAGATTGTCGATGGCACAGGTTACGACGACATTGTTATCCTGAACCGTTGCGCCGATTTGGCAGTAATTGCTGCCCACCACGTCTTTCAGTTTTGGTGGACCATCGACGAAATGTACGAATTGAGATTCACCGTAAGAATCCCGGAATGACCGGGCGATTTCCGCTTGCGTAGTTCCCGGATTTAAGTTGGCTTGCAACGTGACATAGATGCCACGTGCGAACGGTCCGGAGTGCGGCACAAACCTGATCGACACCTCTTTTCCACAGACACTCGCTATCTGCTCCTGTACTTCAGGTACATGACGATGCACAAGCGGCTTGTATGCGTAAAGATTGCTGTGACGCTCCGGATGATGCGTGCCTGCTTGCGGACTTCGCCCGGAACCCGTGCTTCCGGTAACTCCGGTGACAAACAGATCGCCAGTCACGAAGTCTGATTGCATCAGTGGCATGGCAGCCAACATCATTGCACTCGCGAAACAACCTGGATGGCCAACGTGTTTAGCCGGGATGTCGCCAGTATGCTCCGGCAATCCGCAGAAAAACTCATCGAGCAACTCAGGTGCAGGATGTGCGATGCCATACACCGCCGTGAAATCTTCCGCTTTCCTGTAACGAAAGTCGGCCGACGAATCGACCACATGAACATTCAGGTCACGACGCGCCGCTGCATCAAGTACATGCTGAACAAGCGGCGCCGAGGCACCGTGCGGCGCTGCCGAGAAAAGGGCGAGATCACTGCCGTTGTCGATGCTATCCATCCATGAATCAGGCTTTACGAACTGCTGCTCTTGATACAAAGGCGCCAGATGCGGGAAGACACTACCGATCGCCTCCCCGCCACGACTTGCGGAGACTGCGGCCGAGAGCCGAAATTGCGGATGCTCGCTGAGCAGGCGGAGCAACTCTCCACCGACATAACCGGTTGCACCGAGAATTGCCGTAGCGATGCTCACGATTCATCCTGCCCGGGCTTATTCACACCAATAGCGTCCGCAACCGCGTCGCCGAGCGCAACACCATTCGTTAGAGCATTAACGGCCAGCAATGAAAGCCGTTCTTTAATCTGATCAATGCCAACGGCATTATCTGTCGCAGGACCTGTTACCAATGCAGGTTCAATGTCGTATTGTTCGCGCAAAATCCGCACGCCGCCCCAGGCGGCAACAGGATCGTTGGCGCAGAGCACAACCGCTGTAAATGCTTCGCGGATTGCCGGGTCCGTCAGTATCGCCTCCACACCGTAAGCGCCGAGCAAACCATCGCCGAGTTCAATAACAATAACGTCAGGATTCGTCGCAGCCAATCCGGACAACAGTGATCGGGTCAGGGCCGGACCGTTTTCTGCGGTTGTCGTAACAACGCCGAGATCAGAGAAGATCATCGTTTCACCGGCACCGGCATCCTCCATTGCCAGGATGTCACGACGTAAAGAAACGCCGGTTGCCTTACAGGCAGCCACCTGCATGCCGAGGTGTCGCAACCTGCTGACGATGGCACAGGCAGCCGCCGTCTTGCCTGAATCCATACAGGTGCCGGCAAGTGCCACGACCGGTATGCCACGGGTATCCAGACCTGCATCCGGATCCAGTTTTCTGGCGCCTACGCGTGCCGGCACACCAATTCGTTCGCCCAGGTATGGGAAGTGCAATACGGTGCCGAGAACTTCGCAGTCGAAGGGTGCGCCTACTTCCGGATTAAGCGAGTCACATATGCCAAGAACACCGCCTATGTTCAGAATCTGCACCGTCGATCCAACGTTAAGTTCTTCCGGAAGGTGACCGGAATATCCCAGCAACGCTTTACGATGGCCAAGCGCACCAACAATGATATCGCCTTGATTGACTGTCGCCATCCTGCCGCTGGTTAACTCAAGCTGGTTGTAACGCGTCTTGTTGTTCATCACCTTCGCAGCGATAAGAACGCCCTCCTCGCACGGAATGTCGGCTGACAATCTGAGCTCCTGGCTCAGATTGCTGTGCTGTGCGACAGACGCAATCTTGTCGACGAAAACGCTTTTCATGAATCCATGCCCGTGGCGTTAGCACCAGCACGTGTCTGGAACGAACCTGATAAGGAGAGAATCTTCGAATAGCCCAACGCGTCGGAAGCCGTCCATTCGCCGGCGGCCTCACCGTAGACTCCTTTGCTTGCGGACAGCAATGAATAAGGGGAGTCGACACCGGTGATGAACAGGTTGCCGGGGCGTAGTGAAAATCGCACCGTACCCGATACGCGGGATTGAGATGAGGTGAGCAACGCCTCGATATCGCGGCAAGCAAGATCGAGTTGCTTGCCTTCGTGAATCAGGTCGCCATATGTTGCGGCGACGCTCTCTTTGGTCCTGGCCTGTTGTGCGCTCAATACGAGTTTTTCAAGTTCGCGATGTGCAGTTATCAACGTGACGGCGGCCGGCGCCTCGAATGCGACCCGACCTTTAGTGCCAAGAACGGTGTCACCAAGGTGAATCCCCCTGCCAATACCATATGCACCTGCGAGCAGATCGAGTTTCTCTATTAACCCGACCGGATCCAGGTCCTCTCCGTCCAGCGAGACCGGAATGCCTGCCGCGAACTCCAGCACATGCTCCGATTTCTCCAGAGGATTTACAAAGGCGTTGGCAGACAAAACCCAGGCATGTTCCGGCAGTGAATCTGCAGACGTCAGTGTTTCCTGACCGCCAATGGTAATACCCCAGAGTCCGCGGTTAATGGAGTACGCAGATCCCTGTGCTGGCAACGGCAGGTCATGTTCTTCCAGGTATTGCAGCTGCTCTTCCCTGACCCAATTGTTGTCTCGTACAGGCGCGAGTATCTCGAGACCCGGGCTCAGCGTTCGTAATGCAACCTCGAACCTGACCTGGTCGTTGCCAGCTGCGGTACAGCCATGTGCAACAGTCGACGAATTTCGTGCACTTGCAAACTTCGCCAGTTCAGCGGCCTGCAGTCCACGCTCGGCGCCAACACACAGCGGGTATACCTGGCCACGACGAATGTTTCCGGCGATCAGATACCTGATCACCGAATCAAAAAACGCTTTTTTACAGTCGAGCAAAACATGCTCGATCGCACCAAGTGCGACAGACCTTTCTTCGAGCAACCTGGCAGCGTCGGCATCAATGCCACCAGTGTCAACAGTCACCGTAATGACATCGCGGTCAAATGATTCTTTTAGCCAGGGCACACAAAAGGAGGTGTCCAGGCCACCGGAAAAGGCAAGAATGATTGGTGTTTTGTCGCTGCTCACTGGGAGGTACCGCCGGAAGGATGGTGAAAATTCAGTTACGGGCCGAAGCTCGTTCGATTTTGCTAAGCAGGTTCCGCTGTGCGACGGCAGAACCTGTTGCAGTAAATACGGTGTCATCGCCACCGACATTGCCAACAATCTCCGGCCAGCCACAGCGATCCAGCGCCAGGGCGACGCGTTGTGCTGCGCCAATGGCGGTTTTGATAACCAGCAGATTCGGCCCGGCTGGCTGCAGATCGCGAAGCAGGTCCTTAACCTTGGCAATTTCATCATCTGCGGCCACCGATACAGACGGAAGCTCATATCCGGCAGCCGTCTTGATCGCGTTTATATCCTTCAGATCCCGGCTGACGCTCGATTGAGTCGCTTCAAATCCCAGCGCAGTCAGTTGATCGACCAGGAATTGCTGCGTATCGGCCGGGCCGGATGCCAATATCTGCTGGATAGCGTTCTGGCGCTCTATCTGAACTTCAGGGGAATTGGACATGACTTAACTCGCATAATTATGCGCATAAATCTATCATCATGCGCATATTCGGTCAAGCACAATCTGCCATTTAGCCCTGCTTACCGGCGCTTGCCGCCCCGCCGTTTAACGGCGCGCAAGTTACCTGGTGTCGCAGTTTTTCAGCAACATTACGACGACGCTACAACCACTGTTGCGATCGTCGCAACGTAGGCAAGCGGGAAAACCCAGCGGGATCGCCTGTCGAGCTTGTCTGCACCGGCCGGGTTTCGCTCATTCATCAATACGGCCACCATATTTTCCAGGGCTGTCAGTGCGATCAGAATAAATGACGTAATCATCAGCTTGTCCATCAGCGTCAGGTAAGCCACTTTTGGTAAATCTCCCGAAACCGCAAACTGGTACGCGACTATCGTCAGGAACGCAGTAGACGAAATGCGCATTCGCCCACCCAGTGATTCGCTTCTCATCCAAAAGACCGACCAGGAAAGCATGACGATCAGCATAAGTGGTACGGACAATTTGACCAGGTAATAACCTGTTTCGCGCTCGACGTTTGCTTCGAATATGACGCGGGAGAACGGCACGCGGTCCCTGACTTGTCCAGCCTCTACTGTACTAACAGTGAGGCTTCTTACTCGCCATTCCGGCAAATATAAGTCTTTGTCGTAACTCACCAGGTCTTCCATTGGCCGCAAAGTGATGACATCACTGTTAAAGGTGAACGACTCCATCTCTATGGCAAGGCTCTGTTTATCAAAGGGAAAGCGTCGCAGATCGAACTGCGCTGCGACTACAGCACTAAAAACACCCGAGAGCTGGATGGCACCATCCGCAGCAATTTCCGTACGCCGCGATTTGCTCGAAACGCCACCAATACTGTTGGCAATTGTGACGTCCGCAATCCACAATTCCTGGTAATCATCCGGGGATTTTTCGCCGAAAAAAACATGCGTTGATCGACCATCAGTAGCCTCGTCAAATGCCTGGCGGGGATCACACCACTCAAACACCACATAGCCTTCGAACCGAAAGCGGCTGCTGATAACATCGATATCGGAGAGAGAAGTCAGGTGAAAACCGACATCGATCTGCGTTGCTTCGTTTCCTGGTGGCGGATCAAACATGTTATTACCGGCCGAACCGGCCAGGGAGTAATCGCTCCTGGGCTTGCCACTGCAGGTAAGATCATCCGCAGCAGCGGCCACTTCCAGTCCGCCGAGGGCGAAAAGTACAGATAAAAGTAATATGCGCATTAATAACTCTTGAATTGAAATCTCTAACGACAGCACCTGGAATCGGCGGTCGAGTACCGAATCACTTGCGGGTCGCGATGTTTTTCGTTAATTAATTCTATCGCGAATTTCGCAAACATTAGCATGTCAGCTCAGGTCGACTCACCTTTTACTGCTTCTGCCATCTCCTGCATTGAAAAAAACAAAAAATCGATGTCTGGTCGTTCATCCACTTTGGCGGTCGCGCCCCAGTCCCCGGATTCTGATAATCGCCTGCGATCGATCCACGCATTGGCAAGCCCGAATTTCTTCGCTGGAACGTGATCGTGGAAAAGGCTTTGCGCTGTATGGAGAATGTCAGTTCTTGCCAGGCCAAAATCGGAACTCAGTTTTTCGAAGAGATATTCGAAGTTTGCCGCTGCAGGTTTGTAAGAGCCGATATCCTCCGCTGTATAGATAGCGTCGAACTCGACGCCAAGCTTTCGGTTTGATGCAGCAAATCCCGCCCGACTGACATTCGACAGGATTACCAGCTTGAAACGGGTTTGCAGGTAGCGCAGCGCATCTGCAGTGTCCGGGAATGCCGGCCAGTGCGCTACTGAATTACCGAAGTCGGAATCAAGCTGTACTGACGATTGCAGATCGAACTTTGCGGCAAATGCCCTGTGAACACTTGTCAGCAAATCGGTATATAGCATCCCCGGTGTTTCGATTTCCTGTTTATGTTCGAGAATTGCGTGGGACTCCAGGGCAGCAAGACGCGTGATGTCGCTACGACCATTTGCCATCAGTAGCGGCTGCAGCGCGTCCCAAATTCCAGCCTCCCAGTCGATCAACGTTCCATAGCAATCGAATGTCAGGACTTTGAAGTCAGTCAGTTTCATTATCCTGATATACCTTTGTAAGACACGAATTTGCCGATGATAAGAGATCGGCACTAAGAAAGGGAACATTCCTGATTCTGTGCTGCAGGAAACCCGCACCCCTGTTTACTGCTGATCAAAGT
>Ga0164313_10003675_pt1 | contig 13653 bp, 10 predicted proteins | sample GuaBasSedimGuay4_FD_113735 | JGI IMG/M metagenome (GOLD analysis project Ga0164313, IMG submission 113735) | Subseafloor sediment microbial communities from Guaymas Basin, Gulf of California, Mexico - Guay4, Core 4569-4, 0-3 cm | ecosystem: Environmental > Aquatic > Marine > Hydrothermal vents... | reverse complement strand
CAAAAATCTCAATCGATTATTCGAGTCCGGCTGTAAAAGATCGCACAGTTTGGGGCGAAGTGGTGCCGTATGATGCAATTTGGCGTGCAGGTGCCAATAAGGCTACAACCATCGAATTTACCACCGATGTGAGTCTCGAGGGCAAGCCATTGCCTGCGGGCAAGTATGCATTCTTTGCGATTCCAAAGGCTGGCGATGATGCCAAATGGACTGTTGTTTTCAACAAAGTCTCAGATCAGTGGGGCGCGTATCAGTACGATGAGGCGAAGGACGCACTTCGTGTTGACGTAAAGCCTCAGTTTAAAAAGGTTAATCAGGAAAGGCTGACGTACACCTTGCACGATCAGACTGCTGACAAGGGATATTTCAAAATGGCATGGGGCAAAGCACGTCTTTATGTCCGCTTCAAAGTAGACGTTCTTGAGGCAGGATTGGCCAATGTGGACAAAGCCCTGGAAGAAGCGAAGGATGAGGACAAATGGGCGATCTATGCAAATGGTGCAAGCTTCCTCCTCGACCTGGAAAAAGAGACAAAGCAGGCGATGGAATGGGCAGATAAGTCAACGTCACTCCGCGAGCACTCCTGGAATCTGTTTGTCAAAGCTCAGGCGCAGGCTGCAAGCGGCGATTATTCGGGTGCCGTCGCTACTGCCGCTAAATCAGCAGAAGTAGGTATGGCAAATGAAGACGACCACTACTACGAGAATTCGAAAGCAGAAATCGAGAAGGCAGTGGCTGAATGGAAAACGAAATAAGGATTTAAATTGAGCTGTAGTTCAATTTAAAAAGCCCGTTCGCGCATGCGAACGGGCTTTCTTGTATCTGGATCCCTAGGATGATTTAGGGTGAATATTCTGATTGATTCTGAAAAAATTATCAGGGTCATACTTCGCTTTTATCTCTGAAAGACGATCATAGTTATCACCGTATGTCGCACGCACGCGCTCCTGTCCTTCATCCATCATAAAATTGACATACGCACCACCTGCCGAGTATTGATGCATTCCGTTGAAGTAGTCCTTTGACCATTTCGTGATCTTCTCGTTATTCGCCGGATCGTTATCCACTCCAACCATCACCTGGGCCCAGTTTGCGTCGCGATAAGCCCAAGGCGTGTCGCTATGACCGACGTCATGGCATTTTCCGTTTATCGGATACAGGTGCATGGTAGACTGGCCCGTAGGCATCTTATTGGCATGCTTGACATGCTCCGCAACAGCATCGTCACTAATCTCATTGACGAAGTCAGCTCGCCAGTACCAATTATCACCCGTAGGGAAAAACTGGTCAAATACACTGTTCAAAGCAGGAAAAGGCAAGTCATGTACACCATCCATCCAAGGCTTTGTAGCACGTACCTCAGCAAAAATCTCGTCGAATTTGTCATGATCACCAGTATAGCACCAAACGACCGCACATACTTCCTTCCCTTGAATAAATTCCGGAAAAGGTGGTGCTGGTGGAACCGTTAAAAATGCAAAAAAGCCGTTCAACTCGCGTGGAGCACTAACGATAAAGTCGCGGTACCACTTGAGCATTTCCTCGGAGCGCTCAAGCTCCCAGAAGGTCGGCCCGCCCATAATTGTGTGCACATCATGCGCCTGAAACAGAAACGACGTGACGATTCCAAAATTTCCGCCACCACCACGCACTGCCCAGAACAAGTCAGGATGTTGATTAGCACTTGCCGTCACAAATGAACCATCGGCCAATACCATATCCACTTCGAGGAAGTTATCAATGGTGAGTCCGAAAGCGCGACTCAAATGGCCCAAACCACCTCCTGTGGCCAAGCCCCCTACTCCTGTCGTGGAGATAATGCCGGTTGGAACAGCCAGACCGCATGCGTGCCCTGCATGATCTACTTCCCCCCAGGTATTGCCTCCACCTACGCGAATAGTCTTTGCGGCGGTATCCACTCTCGTGTACTTGATACCGGAAAGGTCGAGACATAGGGCGTCGTCAGCGAGGCCCAGACCTCCTGCGTTGTGCCCTCCTCCACGCACTGACAATCGCAGATTGTTTTCTCTTGCGTAGTTCACCGTATTTATGACATCGCCAACGTCAGTGCACATTGCAAAACACGCGGGACGCTTGTCAATCATTGCATTAAATACTTTTCTTGTGTCGTCATAATTTGCATCTCCGGGAAGGATGATGCCGCCTCTGACAAGGCTTCGTAGTGATTCATAATCGTGTGCCATGATGTTAGATGATGTTAGTTTGTTAAGGTAATATTCAATAGTACTTTTTCAAATCATATAGAAGTTTAGTGAATGACGACTGCGCCTGCGTTAATGCATACTGCACTTGAGAATTAGAATCAACTCCCATTTATACAAATCAAACCTGGTGATACCATCTGTCTGGTGATGCGCCGTGTGCCGTTATACCCTTCTTCACAATTGAAAGTTTACATCTTTGACAAGACATCAAACCACATTGTAACCTCACCACATCATGACAGAAGTTAAAACAAAGCGAAGCGGTGATAGCGTTAATATATGCCTGCAAAGAATGGAAGATAGTCAGAAACGCTCAGAATATTATGAGATTTATCGATTGATCAAGAAATTGACTGGCGAAGATGTGAAAATGTGGGGGCAGAGTATGGTTGGATTTGACGAATTGATGACACGATTGGGCAAGTACAAAACGGGCAAATCCTCCCTGTATAAACAGAATGACTGATATAAATGTCCACGTATTAAAAGAGATGATCAGCGAGAGCACCCTTGTTTTAAAGAAAAATATCCTTAGTTGTCTATTTCTTGCTCTTTTTAAGCAAATTACCATTAACATTACGCGGACCCCATCATCTAGCATTGCACCAAATGAAAGAACCCACGCGTCTGTATGACTACATACGTGATAAGGATTACGTACACATCAAGGTGATTGGTCTTAACAGAGCCAAACCTGATAGCCATCGGTATGGCGAGCTCGTTGAATTCCTGAACAAGAACAATTGCAAGAAATGCCTCTTCGATTATCGGAAAGGGCTATTCAAAATTGATGTCTGGACTGCCTATAACAGACCAAGGCTTGCCAAAGAATTCGATATCCCCAGAGATATAAAAATTGCGGCAGTGTATCAGGAAATTACAGAGGATATCACTTTCAACGAGACCGTTTTCCGCAATCAGGGATATCGTGTAAAGGCATTTACAGATTTTGAAAAAGCAGTTGATTGGCTTACGACGTAAGAGGCTCCTGGAGCTCTACCACTACTTTCCCAATCGTCATTCCGGATTGTAGCTTTCTGATCGCATCCGGCAGTTTATCAAATGTGTATCTCTCTCCAATAATAGGAGCTGGCAATTGCATTTCTTCTAAAGCATTTAATATTTCTTCAAATTTTTCAATTTGCGCATACAGCCAAATTAAATTAAACCCAATGACACTTTTATTTGAATTGGGCAATAATAACGGATCTATTTTGGGACGACGCAAGTAGCGCATCATCATTTTGAGCTTGTTTGGACGATCGCCAGGAGTGGTAAAACTTGCACTGCCGTACACAATCATTCGACCCTGAACACCCAACTGCTTGATACCATCCATCAGTACGCTCCCGCCGATACACTCCATGACAATGTCCAATCGACGATCCCCGAGCGTATTGCGCAAGTCATGTGCAAAATTCTTTGACCTGACAATCCAATCGTCGAATCCCTCTGACTTCAGCGTGTCAATCTTGTGACTGCTACCTATCGACCCGATTGTGTAGGCGTCAAATCGCTTTGCAATCCTGTTTGCCTGAAGTCCTACCCCACCAGCAGCAGAGTGTATCAAGACCGTTTCGCCCTTTTGCAGGCGGCCAAGGTCGACCATCCCGTAGTAGGCCGTAAGTGCCTGGACAAGGAATGACGCACCGTCTGTAAAAGACCACTTTTCACGCAGCTTCACCACGTACCGTGCATCGATATTGAGTGTATCCACATATGCCCCAAACCTCGTGATACCCATGACTCGATCTCCTTCGCGCAGATAGTTGGCACCCGGTCCTACTTTTGAAACTACACCCGAATATTCCAGTCCCGGTATGAAATCCTTTGATGGTGCCGCTTTGTACATCCCCCACACGGTAAACAAGTCGGCAAAGTTGAGTCCAATCGCTTTAACGGCAACTTGTACTTCGCCTGCTTTTGGATCCTCCAATTCTTCTTCCCTGATGCGCAAATTCGCAATGCTACCGGGATCCATCCTATATGTACGTCTGATCATAGCGGCAAGATACAAGATTGTCTCCGGGATTGAATGTGACGCATTTTCCGAAATGATCCACTCTGATCAGATACCGACCTCGGGTTTACTGCGCCAGTTTATACTCCAAAGTTCCCATGCCGCGTCTGCCATCAGGTGTCTGAGCCACAACCACTACTCTGAAGCTACTCAGATCATCGGACTGCATAAACTGCACACTGGATGTGCCATGGTAGTCAGTTTCAAGACCACCATCCCAATAGAGTTGGGGTGCAATAATGGGAATCTCAGCATTACCAGGTTGAGAAAACCTGGCAGGAGCTAAAACTCCATTCACAACGAATACGTCCTCTAGCTCTTCCTCGGGAAACGGACTGTCGGGCATGCGTGTAGTGATGATCACCACTCCACTTCGGCCTACTACATTAAAGTATTTTCTAAGCATTTTAGGGTCGAAATACAAGTCCACGTACACTATCAGGCTGAGATCCATTCGCGCGATAAAGTCGCCATTGCGTGTCACTTTGCCATCGACAATAAAGAGAGGAGCCCCTGACAAATGTGTCTCTGCCTCTGCGCTCCCCCTTGGATTTTCTAATCTGGCCGTAAACACATCATCTTTTTCATCAAACTTCAATGCTGTAATAAGCTCTCCAAAAAAGCTGTGCATATTGTCAAACAACTCGTATTCCTGCATTTTAAAACGCACACCCGGTTTCAATTCCTGCGGCAATTCCTCACTGGGTTGTGCATCCAGAGTGTGTTCAAGCGTTGTGAAGTACCGATAAATATTCTTCCGTTTCCGACTCAGTTCGAGGTATGTTATTACTTCAGACGTATACTCCACTTGTGTCTGTATTGGTCCCGGGGATAACTCATAACTGAGCTCCACATCGAAGTCATCCACCTCTGCCTGATAACCCAGAAACTGGAGTTGTCGTTGCCCGGTGAAGTATGGGACTTTTGCAAAAAAACTCCCGAAATCATCTGATTTAGTGTAGTACATACGTTGCACATCACTTGCATACAAACCCAGAACATTCACCTGTAATGGACCACCCTCTTTCGTTTTAAGCGTCCCTTTTACGACCATGCCCTCATGGAGCCCCTCCACTGTGCGATAATCCACAGAGGCGGCCGGTCGGATTACGCCCCGGCCACACAACTCGGCATCAACTACTGATACTGACAGTTGTGCCGCTACAGGATTCCCGGAGGCATCCTTTATGACAATGTTCAGCTCGCTTAATTCTTTTGCGACGGCATCTCCCGACATGCTGATATCCACACTTAGATCAGTCATGAAGGAGGCTTGTCTGACAGGGTCATGACTCAGGGTCATTTCTGCGGTCACCTTTTCAAAATCGTTATAAACAGGAACTTCTACTTCGGCGAGCTTGATATTCTGGCCTATAAATTGATGTACACCATGAAAAAATATGCGATACACACCTGTTGGCGCATCGTAAGGAACTTTATAATAGCCTGTGACAAAAGTTTTGCCGTTGGTTCTCAATTTATACTCTTCAATGATATTTCCCCTGTCATCCGCGATCTGCACCTGAACAACACGATCGAGCGTGTTAAAAAACTCTGGCAGGTGTAATGTATACCAGATGATTTCGCCGGAAACGTAAAAAGACTTGTCCATGTGTATGACTGACTCAGATACCTGAGCGCGTACACTACCGGTGACATTCAAGCACAACGTGCAAATCAGAAAGACACGGAATAGCCACATGTTTTGATTCCTCATTTTCATTACTCAATTATTATTCAGTCCAGTATTCCGGCTTGGCAAGCGTACTTCTCAGATGTGAAAGACAGTCACAACATACGGCAACGGCGCAATCTCCTGCTTCGTTGAGTACTCCTCCGGGTGGCGGGCAGCTGGGTGGTGGACTCATCACATCTTCAGGGTCGATATACAGACGTATTGTATCCTGGGTATAACAATAAAAATATCCGAATATATCGTCATCAGGGTCATTTGGGTTGGTCAGGTTTGTGGATATCCTGCCCGCAGGAGGTTCAAACATGTTTCCCGATCGTTCAATTAATAACTTCACCTGCCTCCAGTACTCGAAAGCCCCGGCAGAAATAGATTGCTGATACACGTTTACATACATCCCCTCACCAAATGCCGAAGTGATGGTACTCTCATAAACGGTAAACTCGTCCACCCTATCAGTCGTGCGATCATTTCCATCGACGACCTGAAGGTTTGCACCTACCACATTCTCAGTGAGATAGCACACTTTGATTGGGTCAAACAGACCAGGCGGTGAATCTGTCACCCGGTATGTTCGCTCCACATCCCACTTCAATCGCGCCCGGTCTTCCATTCCCGGTATGTCGGTTGAAGTATACACCTGAACACGCACTTTGTCTTTAGTCGACAAACTGCCGTCTGCGGCCACAACAGTCGCTTCAAAAACTTCCATGCTCAGGCTATCAGGCACAGGCAACTCATATAATGGCTCATAGTTTGTAAAATACTCACGTCCATCTCTTGTCACTACGTGGAGTTGATAACTCTTGCCAAATTCCACGCTGAAATCGGGAGATCCATCAGGTATTTCAATTCTATATCTACCCAGTCCGGCCTCTGGAATCTTCAGTATCACGCCATTCTCGTCCATCACCTCCACGAGTCTCACATTGACAGGCTTTAATGTATTTGATGTAAAATCAAATAATTCAGATACTAAAACAAATATGACGGAAGGTGTACTTTTTATAATACTACCCTGAATCACAAGCGCGTCCTCCACTCCCGGAGGAGCGGGCAGATCGATTTGATCCAGGCAGCTGTACTGACCAATCGCAAGGATTACTGCAGTCGAAATTATCGCAGCCTTCAAAATATTTTTTATAGAAAATCTCATCATTATCTTCATCTCCAATGCTATAAAAATTCAAAATTGAGTGTAAATGCAGGAAGGGCGCTGCCCAAAATAGACAACTGATTGGCCTGTACTTGCTTAAATGCCGCTTGCGTGTAGAATACGCTAAAGGCATTTCGTCGACCATATACATTGTAAATAGAAAAGGTCCAGCTCGTCTGTATTTTTTTATCCTTCTTATATCCCTTACCAACAGTGTACGCGATGTCAAGGCGATGATAAGCCGGAATTCTCAGTGCATTTCGCAGCGTATAAGCTGGTACGACAAGGCCTTCCACTGTGGCATAGGTTCCTACAGGAGGTGATGTCGGGCGTCCCGTACTGTAATTAAAATTAAATGTGAGCGTGTTTCTGCGATTTGGCTGATAATTTAATACAAACGAAAACACATGTTTTTTGTCAAAATTACTGAGGTACCAATTTCCATTATTGATCCCCTCTACCTGACGCTCAGATCTGGAGAGTGTATAGCTCATCCAACCATTTAATTCGCCCTCCTTCTTTTTGATACTAAACTCTGCACCATAAGTCCGTCCGATACCCGGCAGCAACTCTGTTTCGAGGTGAGGATTCATCACAAGTTCCGCAAAGTCTTTGTAATCAAATAAGGCATCTATATATCTGCCATAGACCTCAAAGGAGGTTTCCCATAGATTGTCCTTAAAGTTTTTAAACAAGCCTGCAGACAGGTTGTGTGACCTTTGTGGCTGGATATACTGTGTGCTCAATTGCCATTGACTGGTTGGTGTTGGAGAATCAGAATTGAATATTTGATTGATAAATTGAGCGGTCCTGCTGTATCCTGCCTTAATCGACGTGCTCGTTGACAACTTATATCTGAGTGAAAGGCGGGGTTCGATGCTATTGTAAGATACTATCGTACCTGATCCATGCATCGTACTATCCACGATCTCAGTGTCATCCGGACTCTCCGGATCCTCATACTCAAACACAGTTTTAGGTCCGGTAAATCTGTAATTCACAAATCGTAAACCACCATTGATGTGAAAGCGTGTAGATATATCGTATTCCGCTTGTATATATACTGCCGCTTCATTTGCCTGCTCCTGTTCCAGAGTTGCCGGAATGACGACAGAATTTTCATCTAATGGTTCTTGCGTACCAGGATTTACCTTGTACCAAATAGACTCAATACCCGCATCAACCCGAAGATCTTTATTGGCCTGATAAGTGACTTTATCCCTGACCTTTAGATATTGAATGTCGCTGTCAAGACTTGATGCATTTGTGCCCTGATAATCAAACTGTGTACTATTATATTGACTTCCAGTGATAGAGAAGTTATTGTACCATTTGTCATTTAAAATAGTCTTATAAATGGCCTGGGCGAGGAATGTCTCGTACGCAAAGCCAAACTCCCGATTAAAATCAAACTCATCCGCCGATGCATACCCTGAGACAATCAATGTATTCTTCTCATTAATTCTCGTGCTGAGTCTTGCGTTAACATCGTAAAAGAAGACGTGACTATTCTGTACTTCAGGTGGCTTCATCTGTTTGAGCAACCAATCCGCATGAGATACTCTACCACCAGCAATAATTGACATTTTGTCCTTAATGATTGGCCCTTCAAACGATAACCTACTTGATACTGGCCCTATACCACCTTTCAGTGACCAGTCACCATAATTCCCGTCCCGCATTTCGATATCCATCACTGCAGCGAGTCGCCCTCCGTATTCTGCAGGCATATTCCCTTTGTATAAATCGACGCGTCCGATAAGGTCTGCATTAAAAGCACTGTAAAATCCCAATGCATGAGATGAGTTCATAAACATCCCGTTGTCCTGCATGATGAGGTTTTGATCGACATCACCACCTCGCACATTAAATCCGGTAGCGCCCTCCCCTATGGTGCTCACTCCGGGATACAGCAGAAGGCTTTGCACCACATCTGCTTCACCAAAAAAAGTAGGCAGCTTCTTAATGCTTTTAACATCAAGAGTAGCCACACCGATCTGGCCTCCTTCGATACTGGCATCTGGTGCATCGGCTTTCACGGTCACTTCCTCAAGTTGTACCGCTGATCTTTCTAAAATGATATCCACATTGCCATCAGAAAATATCTTCAACTCCCGTATGTACGTTTCAAATCCAATATAACGGATCACAAGGATATGCTCGCCAACCGGCATGGTCAGTTCAAAAGTCCCATCAATCTCACTGACTGCCCCAATATCAAGATTTGGAATTGTCACATTCGCACCAATAATCGGCTCGTTGGTTTCTTCATCAAACAGAGTGCCGACAAGCGTTGTCTGCCCACTTGCCCCAAGTTGACTGATATCTCCTATCACCAAAGTCGTTTCACCAGAAGTACCGGCTGGCTCATTGATAGAACTTTCCAGAGCCTGATAGTAATCAGCGCCAAAGTCTTGCTCCATCACATACTTCGGTGCAATCACTACGATGTAATCACGATATGAAATATACCCGAGAAGACTCTGCCCAAGCAATTTGTCCATGACCTCGGTGAGAGATGCCCCGTCAAAAGACAATCCGGTTGGTTCTTTTGGCAGGATCGACATGTCGTAATAAAAAGTAAGCGGATACTGGTCCGATAGTGACGTAAGCACCTCAGATATCGTGTTGTCTGCGAAGTCTCCGGAAATCTCAAGAGTCTGGTCTGACTGTGCAATAGCACTGAAAGTCAATAGCATAGCGGCTAAAAAACCGCATAATCGCTCAGGGGTATTGCCCATAGGTGAGCTGCAATTTGAGAGTTACAAAAATGAATCCAGCGTAATTGTCCTAGCAAAAACGTCCAAATATAAGTTTTCGTGACTCTTGGAAGGTGTTAAAATGTCATTTTGACGTCTACACGGGCTTTGCCCCATGCGAAAACCAACTTTTACCTGCCTTGCAACTAGCTTAATGTCAAGCATTATCGACCAGATACAGTGTATCCGTCGCAATCACCTACTCAAACGTCCGCATATAGTTCACCACGGCCCAGGCCTCTGTCTGCGACATCTTTTTATCAAATGCAGGCATGTCATCTCTGCCGATCCATGTTTTGTAAAATAGGGAACCGTCTGACTGAGCATGGAATTCCTCCTCAGTAAAATCACCTGATGGTGTATCCAGTTTCTCGGCTTTAGGACCGTCTCCAAGACCTTCTTTCCCATGACAAGACTTACAATGCAACGAGTACATGTCTTTGCCCAAGCCAAGCTGACCGCTGATGGGATTGTCCATATTGAGAAATTTTTCCGGAACTACCCAGGGATTATCCTGTTCTTCGATCTCAGAAAATGACTGAGTCACGACAGCTACGAGTGCGAGTACGGCACAAAATGCCAATCCTTTTAACATATTCAGTTTCATATCAATTCGTTTAAATCAAGTTTGCATTGTGGACTTTGTTGCTTTCCCAATGCGGAAGATCCGCACAATATTTATTACAATATACAGAATCATTCCCCAAACTACTCCCAATACTCCATTAATAAGAATCACCAGTGCCAGCGGGGCTTTGTATTTGCCTGCCCATAACAGTCTTGCGTTAGCATTATCATTATTGATGAGAGGAATTCCCCAGGAGGTTTCCTTTTGATTTACCAGATTTCCATAATCATCATGGTCTTCAACACGAACAACTACGGTCAACAGACCTCCAATAGTGCCATTCACATTATCCGGGAATACAATCTCTACATAACCATCATCGTCAGTTTCGTTGAACTCATCTGAAACAGGCAATTCACCGAATAACCTCTCGACAAATACTTTGATGTCCAGATCATCAATTGGCACTTCCTCCCCGGTGGAATCAGTTGTGAAGCAACGCACTTTGATCAGGTTTGTCGAATCTTCTGTGACATAGTCCACGACCATCGAAGCATTCTGGACTTCTAATTTTTTCGAGTATTTCTTGAAATCAGCACTTTCCGCAATAGCAGTCTTAATGGTGATGATCCCGAAGCGAGGCAAGTCACTCACATTACCGGTAAATTGTGCAACTCCGCTCGCATCTGAGACTATCTCACCCAGATCTACATTGTATTCCTCAATTTCAGCGGCAATAGCAAACTGCACAGGTACGCCCGGTACATTCACATAGGAACGCCCCTCTTTCGTTTTAACAGTCGCTTTAATGATGTACTCCTGATCATTACTGTTATAATAATCTAATTGTATTCGTGCTTTCTTCTGCACTTGCTCTTTTTTCTGAGTAGACTTAGGTTCGTCATTCTGACCATTCAATATTACAGGACCAGAAATCAAGAATATAAACATGGCGAACAGGCCCAAAAAGAAGATCTTATATTGTTCTATCCTATTCATGATTTTCTCATTTTCTTCTCTTGCTCGTCAATGTATTCTGCAACTGGAACAATCGGAAATAGTCGTAACAAATATGTCACTATGAGCAGCATTCCGGCTAGTGTAGCGGCTGTAATAGCCCATTCTTGCCATGTAGGAATATAGTTCACCCATTCATATGGCGCTCTGTCTATCGGAATCGCAGGATGACTCAAAGCAGGTACAATAATTAAATACCATTTAAACCACGCGCCAATAACGATAAGAACAGACACCGCGAAAGCAACATATGGCTTACGTCCCTTTTTAAACATCAAAACAATCAATGGTATAACCAATCCCCCTATCTGAACTAACCAGAACATCAAAGCGTTAGATCCAAAAAAGAGTTCATTTAAATGGTCCGCTTCATTAGATTTCATTTTATATGCGGGAGAGAAATATTCATTAATATTGAAGAACAAATAAACCAGAAGCAGAAAGACCATCAGTTTTGATACATAATCAAAATGCTTGTCGGTAAAGTATTCTCCCTGATGCAGAAATTTTCGACACGCTGACATTACGATAATAAAGGTTCCCAAACCAACCACAAAAGCACCGGCAACAAAATAAGGGCCCAGGTTTGTGCTATCCCATCCTGGTTTTGTGGTAGTTGTAAAAAGTAAGGATGATACCGTACGCATTCCTATAGCTACCGGAATGATCATGACTGCCAGAATATACACTGATTGCTTTAGCAGTGACTTTTGCGCGCTACTTCCAGTCCAGTTAAGTGAAAAGAAGTTGTAAATCTTCAACAACCATTTAGGCAGTTTATCATCCTTGCGATAAATTGCAATGTCCGGAATCAAAGGAAGAAACAGGAGTAGAAAACTGAGAGCCATATAAGTCGTGATGACCATGACGTCCCATGTGATAGGAGATTGCATTCTGGCGTGAAATATCACATTCAGCATCCTGTCAGGACGCCCCATATCAACCACAATAGCCAGACCGGCCATTAGAATCGCCGCCAACGCAATAATCTCTGAAATTCTGGTAAGAGGTGTGCGCCATGAAACTCCTGATAATTTGAGTACGGCTGTGATTAGTGATCCAACCAGACTCACCGCAACAAAAAAGACAAAATTTGCAATGTAGATGCCCCAGGTTGTATAATCCCTTAACCCTGTAATCACCAAACCATCCTGCAGCTGCCTGATATAAGCATACACACCTATTGCACATACAGTCAGTAAAAGTCCAATCCACATCTTGGCCAATTTTGTGAATGGTTTTGGCCTCAGATCATTAATTACCTTTTCGCGTATACTACTCATGAGCTGAATCTTTTGTGTACTCATCATCTTCAAACTTGAATTGACGATCGACAGGCGGTAAAAAATATACTCTTGGTTTTGTGCCCAGATCCTCCAGGAATCTATATCCCGATTTATCTTTGAGCAACCCGGTAAGGCTTACTGTTTCTGTGCCGTTGGTCACTGAATCCTCATTTTCATCACCAAAGTAGAACACCCCATTTGGACATGCATCGATGCATGATGGCAATTTTCCGGCGCGAATCATATCCGGACAGAAATCACATTTGGAAACAGTTCCGATTTTGGGCGGACAACTGGTCTCGGGCGAATAAGGTTGATTAGCCACTTCGAGCGGAAGTATTGGTTCGGACCAATCAAAAACCCTCGCCGAGTATGGACAAGCTACCATACAAAACCGGCAACCGACACACCGTTCGTTATCAATCAGTACAATTCCGTCAGTCCTTTTATATGTGGCATCCACAGGGCACACTTTTACACATGGCGGATGATCACAATGAAAGCACAGTGTTGGCTGCCAATAAGGTGCACCCAGATCATTGTCCTGCATCTTTACAACTTTCAACCATTCCTTTTCAGGAGTCAAATAGTGCATTGCGGAACAAGCATCAACACATTTTCGAGCATTATTACAACGGGCAAGATCGATCACCATGACAAACTTCCGGTTTTCGATTCCCTGCCGGGCTTCCATCGGACTGATAAAGGGTATTTCCTTGAGATATGCCTTGTCTATCACAACTATCTCGCCGTCCTGGGAAAGGAGTTCTACTACTTCGCCAGTTTCTTTGACATCACCGTCATCACATCCAAAAAGCGTTGAAGCCATAACAGCTGCTGCTGCCGTGGTGGCGCCTTTTTTCAGGAACTCACGCCTGTTTGCGGTTTCTATTTTGCCTGTGGTATGCTTTTCCATCTCAACCTTTTTT
>Ga0164313_10003674_pt1 | contig 13656 bp, 14 predicted proteins | sample GuaBasSedimGuay4_FD_113735 | JGI IMG/M metagenome (GOLD analysis project Ga0164313, IMG submission 113735) | Subseafloor sediment microbial communities from Guaymas Basin, Gulf of California, Mexico - Guay4, Core 4569-4, 0-3 cm | ecosystem: Environmental > Aquatic > Marine > Hydrothermal vents... | reverse complement strand
TAATTTAATTTTGAATCACAGGTAAGTAATGTAACACTGGCACGCACCTGACTTTTAATGGCATCGATCTCAGAAATAAATTCCTGAATTTCTTCCTGGTCAATCGAGCCGCTGGTATCAACAGCAACAACGATATTGGTTTCATGGCTGCGCATACTGGGGTAAACAGCAGGATCTCCACGACGTGAAGACGGCCGGGTATAACTGTAATCTTCTCTTGCTGTAGCTGACATGTATCTTGCCAGCAACATGCGCCATGGCAGTTTGGGTTGCAGCAGGTGGTCAACCATTCTTGCCATTTCACCTTCTAACTTGCCTGACTGCAATGCCTGCCGTGCAGCACCGGCCAGTCGCTGCTCCCACTGCAGAATTAGTTCATCTTCTTCCTGTTGTGACATGCCGGCAGGTTGTGGTGCCAGACCACCCTTGCCTGCGTCGTCCTGATCTTTATCCTGTTCGCCCTGCCCTTCGCTCTGCTCATCATTTTCCTTCTCTTTCTCTTTACCGCCACCACCATTATCCTGACGTGACTGCTGCTGCTCATCATTATCAGCATCATCAGATTTTTGTTTATCTTCTAGATCACGCTCGCCATCATTGTCATTATCTTCAAGACAGGGATAGATTTCTTCGGCGGTCATGCCTTCGTATTCACCAAGGTGCATTACGTCAGGCGGGGGTTTCAAACCGTCATGAATCAACATAGGATTTACTGCGTAATCACAGGCCAGGTCCCAGCGATGTTTAATGCGGTGGCCACGACGATGAAAATGCGAAAGCGCACAGTGCAGCGCTTCATGTGAAAGCGCAAATTGGGTTTGCTCCTGATCCAGGGCATCGATGTAATCGGGGTTGTAATAAAACGTTTTACCGTTACTGAAGGTAGATTCGCACCACTTGGGATCACCCGCCACCATCGGCAAACGCAACACCAGCGCACCAAGAAATGGCTTGTCCAGAATTAACCGTGTTCTGGCTGTGGCGAGCTTTTTTTCTACATCGGGGAAGCTAGACATAACAGCTTAATGAATAGTGAAGAATGAATAATGAATAATGCAGAGATAATAAACCATGTTTTTAGCTTCTAATTATTCACTATTCATTATTCGTTATTCATTGCTTTAGTACAGCATCAAGTCTGCGATTTTGTCTGCCCAGTTGGCAAACTCAGGCACGGTGAAAATATCCTGGCCTATTGCACGGTGCATATCTGACACCATCATTACGCCCATTTCACGTTGCGGGAAGCGGTTGGCATAACTCAGTATATTGCCGTGCACTTTCATTGCTTCATCGGTATCTTTTGCACGGATGGCACGTCCGACTAACGCTGTTGCTACTGCATACTGCAAATCTATCTCTTTTGGCGTATCAACTTCTTCACCATTTATAATGGCATCGAGGTCCGGCATCTGGTCCAGGCTGGCTATAAAAGCGGCTAATTCAATACCGGCTGCTTTACCGACACAGGCCTGTAGCGCACCGGAAAATAGTTCAGGGTGATCTTCAAATTTATGCAAGGCACGATGGGCAAATTCCCATGAACGTGGTGACGGAAAAGCGATCGGATTTTGCGATGCATCAAACTCGAACAATAAATCCTGACGAAAACGCAAAAACGCAATTACCCGTTCATCAATACCGTTAGCGTAGGCCCAGGCAACCCAGTCATCAAGATTAATATCCACTTCATAATGCGAAAAACGGTTAGCCAGTGGTGCCGGCATGCTGTAGGTCACACCACGATCGCCCTGCCGATTCCCCGCGGCAATAATTGCCCAGCCAGCAGGCACTTCATATTCACCCAGTTTTCTGTCAAGAATTAGCTGGTAGGCAGCGGCCGAGACACTCGGTGGTGCTGAAGTAATTTCATCAAGAAATAAAATGCCGTTTTCACCGTGACGTTTGGCGTCAGGCAGCATTGCCGGAACCGCCCATTCCACGGAATTGTTTACTTTAAATGGAATACCTCGCAGATCACTGGGTTCCATTTGTGACAGACGAATATCAATCAGTGGCGTGTTTTGTTTTTCCGCAACCTGTGCCACCATCTGTGACTTGCCCACACCTGGCGCACCCCACAGCATTACAGGTGTATGAAAACCGGACTGGGTACTGATAAATTCTCGCTCTACAACAGTTAATAAATGGGCTGGGCGCATAGTAATTCACTATTAATACAAAGCGTGAATATTAACAGTTTTTAATTGGATTTGAACCTGCTGAAACGGTGGATAAGATTTTAAAAAGAGACAAAATATAGTTGCGCTACCGAGTTACGTTTTGCTAACTCAACCTACGAAGCACTAAGTTTCTGAAAATCTTGAATAGAGTCAAGATCCTTTTTTTCTGCTTGTTGCGCATGGTACAAATCACACCGGATTTGCAGGTTTAGCCAATAGTCGGCAGAAATACCAAAAAACTTAGCTAGACGAAGCGCTGTACTGGGCGTTATTCCTCTCTTTTGATTAACAAGCTCATTTACTCGCTGGTAAGGCACATGAATAGCATCTGCTAAATCTCGCTGGCTAATAGCCATTGGCAAAAGAAACTCTTCTCTCAACATTTCACCGGGGTGCGTGGGTTCTCTATGTGTTGGAATTCTCATATTGCTACCTTTCTTAATGATAATCAGTAATTTCTACATCAAATGGACCAGATTTACCCCACCTGAAACAAACCCTGTATTGGCCGTTAATTCTTATACTAAACTCTCCTTTTCTATTACCAGATAAACGCTCAAGACGATTACCCGGCGGTACCTTTAGCTCCTCTATACTTATAACTGAATCAAGTTGATCAAGTTTTCTTGTCGCAACTTTCCATAATGTCACAGGGCATAGCTTCCTGGCACTTTTCGTGCTTTTGCCATTAAATATATCTTCCGTGGCCTGATTCCTGAATGAAACAATCATAGTACCATGATAGCACGGACTTCATGCTATTCAAGAATAAATAATACTGAGGGATGCTCAACACGCAAGGGAAGCTCTTGCGAGAATAATTCTCACTTATCACTGGCTCCTTTCTTTTAGCTTACTTTAGAGTGTGAATTTCAAGTCTAAAAAGAGGACTCTAAGCCAAAATAACAGTCGAAATATCATAAAAATCATTGGTTAAACAAATAGTTGCATTGGTCCGACCCGGTTGCCCAGGCCACGGTTGCCCAGGCCAAAACCAAGGAATCTTACGCCAACATAAATAAGAACTTTATACCAAGCATCTATAGTAAGCTTGTTTAATATTTCATCCATAATACGTAATACTATTTTCTTAAAGCTTCTTTACAGGACGCATTGGCAAGGTCAAACTGGGGGTCTGGTCTTAATTTGTGTTTATAACCATAACCATCAAGAATTAGATAGCCGTTATCTATAGTTACTGTAGTGATAGTTCCATCCTCAGCAATCATACTGTATTTGCTATCCTTAAATTCATAAACCTTCTGCTTATAAATTATCGCATCGCCGCGATGATAATAACAACTTCGGCCATTACCATCGGTATTGATAATGTATGTACTTAAGCCAGGCCCTATTGCACCTGTCCATATACCGTCAACATTATTATTAATCGCCGCATTATCCAAAAACGAATTATTCATCATATCGTCTGACACATCCATTACAGCACAGCCAGACAAAATGGTTGCAACAAACATTAAAGCATTATGTGTATTCATTTTTCTTTTTTAATTATATCTACAAGACTGTTAATATTTTCTTTTAGTTGACACGCATGAACAGTAAAAACATCTACATCTGAATCAAGTAACTCATACTTGGGTAAAATCGTTTCCTCAACCAAACCTGAAAATAAAGAATAAATATTGTGTGTAAGATAGTTTCTTTGGTCTTTAATTATTTCCAAAGCAGGTACCATTTTCGCTAACAATTCATGCTTCCTCGCAAAGAAAATTAGTTTGCCCAAATTGGCCTTATTTGTTTTTTCTCCCACATTATTCCTGTTTATATACCTTATTAATTCCGCTTCAAGCTTGCCTGCTGCTAACACAGCTTTTCCAAGCTCTTTGCAAAACTCATCATCAGCGTCCAACAGTTGAAAAAAAACTTCGCCTTCTATAGTTTCGCCTTTACGCATACACATGTACAATCATAATACGGGTTAATTGTACACAGCATCACTGGTGTGTGCATTCCAGACTGGGTACTGATAAATTCTCTTTCAACAACGGTTAATAAATGGGCTGGACGCATAGTAAATCACAGGAAAAATCAAAGCTTGAATCTTAGCAGTTTTTGCCCGGAGTTTAACCCATAAGAAAACGAGCTTATAAAACGAAATATCTGTTTTGTGTGTATTAATTATAGATTATGAAGACAAACAGATTAAATGCTAAACTTAAGACATGTTATTCGAACAGGATCATGAGGTTATTGCATGAATTATCAGGATATAATTGAAATCACACCTGGCAAAAGAAGTGGAAAACCCTGTATAAAAAATACCAGAATCACTGTCTATGATGTGTTGGGATGGTTAGCTAGTGGTATGACCAATAAAGAAATTATCGAAGACTACCCTGAACTAACTCCTGAGCACATACAGGCATGTCTAGCGTATGCGGCTGAAAGAGAACATCACCTGCAGACGGTTAGCGCGGCATGAAACTACTGCTAATTGTGTCATTTCGACCATAGGAGAAACCTTACACTGTCGGCTCATAAGATCTTTCACATTCGTTCAAGATGACAAAATCGGCTACTAGATTAATAGTTACTTACTCAACTACCATGTCATCAAAGCCGGCAAGCTTATAGAGCCTTTGCGCTTCTTCCAGGTTTTTTTCAATACCATTGCCTTCCTGGTACATCATGGCCAGTGTTGTTAGTGACCCAACCAGACCCTGCTCACCCGCTTTGGTAAACCATTTCACGGCCTGCTCTGCATCTTTTTCGACACACTCACCTTCCATATACATAAAACCCAGGCCATGCTGGGCAATCGCGTGCCCCTGTTCCGCAGCTGCACGCATATATTCAACTGCTTTTGCTTCATTCGCGACCAGGCCTAAACCATTTTGATACATGATGGCGCAGCGGTGTTGTGATTCAGCATCACCCGCTTCTGCAAGCGGTGCTAAAAATTGCAGTGACTGCTTGAAGTTCTTCGCTTCAAAAGCGGCAATACCACTGGAGAAGCTGGCATCAACATCACTCACCTCCATTGATTTATTGCTGTTATCGTTTGTTGATTCTTCAGTCATGGCTGTTCCAACCTGTTAGCGGCAAATTAGTGACAATAAAAAGAAATAGTTTATCACGGCTATTATTTCAGCATATACCAATAACAGCACAGCCATCTTCACTAGCATCATAAAATATTTAATTACAATAGCTTATGGCATATAGTTAATTCATATTATATGCTTAAATGGTGGCATTTTTCGCTCTGTAGCTTAATTATTTAAGCAATCAGCGCCATAGCAATCAGCACTACCCCCTCTAAAGAGATAGTAAGCACGCATTCCAAAATCAGCTCACACTAGGTATAATCTGCCCCCAATAAACGTCCGGGTTTTAATTAACTCAGTCGCAAAGAATCAAAGTTGTTACCACTGCGGTCTCAACGATACATACAATATGTTTAGAAGCCCTAGAGGATACTAAGATGAATCAAGATTACTATAATGCTGTAACTAAAATGGAAGAAGCTGGTGTTGATGCAGAATACATCGTTGGCTGGGAAGGCGGTTATGTTTTAAACCCACCACGTGAAGAACAGCGTGTTACTGAAGCGTATGAAGCGGGTTACGAAGACGGTAAAGAGAAAAATGCTGATAACTTCAGCAAATGGGCTAAATAAGTACATCTAGCACCATATTAAAAAAGCCGGTACGGGTGAAAACCCGTACCGGCTTTTTTTGTGTCTTGATTAATCTACCCGTAGGTAGAGACAAGGCATGCCTTGTCTCTACAGCACACCGCGGGTAACGCGCTTGAACGCTTTCATCGCATCCGGTATTTCAATGTCAATCACCTGGTCCGGTATCCATTTATTGTCCTTCTCCCCCATCACATCACGCACATGTTCACCGACACAGCGACGTACCTGAAACCCCGGTTGATTACCTTCTTCAAAAGTAAAGTTACTGTATTCGCTCATACGTTCGTTCATTAAGGCAATATACTCAGCACGAAAATCTGTTTCCTTATCATCAGAAACATCGCGGCGATTATCGTGCATGGTTTTTGCCAGGTTTAATGCCAGGCCGGTAATAAGTGCCTGGCGATCTTCTGCGGCATAATCTTTTGCAGAAATCACACGGTCGACCACATGTACAAGAAAAGCCGTAAATTCAGCAATAACATCCAGGCGCATAAAATGCGTATCGGTTTGAAAGCCCTCATTTTCCATGTGCATAACATTCGCACTGGCGACTTTCCAGAAGTTAAAGCTCAAAACACTGCCAATTTCCTCAGGCGTACGTACTTTATCTCTGTCATTCCACTTGTTTTTAATCCGGATTTTCATAATAACCTCAATGCATACATATGAACTTTTATGCGTTGAATAGTATACTGGATAGTGTCATTCATAAACTATGTTCCCAGAATGGATATACCACAACTTATCAATAATGTGCAGCTAAATTGCCATATTTCCGATGCCAGGCACGCGGGCAATTACACGCTTTGCGTGTATTTATTGAAAATGCGTGAATTTTATCGCTGGGAGCACCAACAGCCGTTTAGTGAAAAGCTTTCCAGCGATGATATCGGTAACTGGTTAAGCAAGCGTGAAGCCTTGTGGGATGAAATAGAAAAAAAAGACTACCAGTTATTGCAAATCGCTTCCGCTGATTTTGACCCGTTTGACTCACCAGCCATCAACCGGAAGCTTTTTGAGCATAACCTGGTATACAGCGGTGGTTATGGCGTTAAAAACAAACCGCATTTCTTTTTAGCTGACCTGGAACAAAAAGAAAACATAAACGGCTATACCATTTATATCAGCGGCAAAGAATACGCGCGAGATTTAACCTCACCACCGGCAATGAGTCAGCACCAGACCATCTATATTCGTCGCGAATCGTTTAAACGTTTGATCTGGGAGCGTACCGATGAATGGCGCTGGAATAAGCCGGAAAATGCCATGGCAAAAGCTATCCGTTGTTATGATTTTGATAACGATCTGGAAAACGCTTTATCAGCCATGACCAATAACGAACTTGATGCTGCCGTATTACATGAAATTGGCGAAATTCAGGCCGGTGAGAAACTTGCCGGCTGGCAGCAAATGATGTCCGACATAACCTTTACCCAGGCAGAAATTATGGCACGCGCGGTGCGTGATCATTATGCGGATACTTTACACACACTGCCAAGCTTAATTAAAAATAACAATCGCGCATCGATTCATTTTTATTTTGCCAACCTGACCAATATGCGAAAACATATTTTCCCTGCATTGATGGACGCTTATAACAAATGGTGTGAAACCAGGAATATAAACACGATTGAGAAAACCGTAACCAGCTCTGTAGACCACTGGCAAAACATTGCAGAGCAGATGCTTGCTTTACATCAAGAAGATACAAAGCGTTGCAGTGTTACAATCGAGTCCTTAGTTAACAACAATCATATTTAACAGCGCAGTCAGTGCGAGCGGTAGCCTACTGTTGTATACGGTTATGCAACTCACTTGAAATTATAACTGTCATCCTGAACGGTAGTGAAGGATCTTGCTATAACATTTTCATACACCAAACGTAAGATCCTTCACTACCGTTCAGGATGACAGCAGATAACGAGACACTACGGCACGCTGCCGATCGCAATGACGAACTGATATTTAAGGCAACTCAATTTATGAATGCAGAAGAAAAGACAATCCGCGAAGTAAAACCCAGTAGCTTTATCTTTGAAAAACCGAACGCACTGCCCCTGGACATCTGCCAGGAAATGATCCGTCGCTTTGAAGAAGACACCGACAACCAGTATCAGGGGCGTATCGGACAAACCTTTACCGAAGATCAGGAGATGAAACGCTCAACAGACCTGGTCACTAGCGGCAAAGAGAACTGGAAAGACCTGGACACCGAATTATTCCGCTCATTAGGTAATGCAATAAAAGAATTTCGCGAAAATTATCCATTTTTTATTGGTTCATTTAAAGACAACGGTTACGCCATACAGCGCACCAACCCCGGTGAATTTTATCACTGGCATATCGACGGCGGCAGCCATGAATTTGCTGGTCGCCAGTTAGTTGCGGTATGGTATTTAAATGATGTCGACGGCCCGGGTGGTGAAACCGAGTTTTCCTATCAGCAGGTCAAAGTAAAACCACAGGCCGGTAAGTTATGCTTATTTCCACCTTTCTGGACACACGAACATCGTGGCGTCACATTGGAAAAAGGCGTGAAATATATTGCCACTACCTGGGTAGTTTTTGCTTAAAAACTTATTTAGTCCGCGAAAAACGCACTAAAATGCCGGGAGCATTTTGAACGTACGCTAGTACGGTCCGAAGGGCGTAGCGCAGGAGGCGCGTAGTAAAAGACGCAAATTTTTAAAATATAAAAAAACTTTTCTTTGCAGAGTAAGTGATCTCCATGGTGAAAAAAGATTTTTGCTTTTACATTTGCGTTTTTCGCGGACTGAGTTTTGCTTTTTTACGATGAAATTGCTATGCCTCATGCCCTTAGTTATATTAGAATTCCACTATATACTACTCAATAATAATCCTTACTTAAAAGATGCCCAATGAATTACATCAACGGTTTACACTTTAACAACATACGTGGCGATATCTACGGCGGTTTAACCGCAGCAGTCGTTGCACTTCCCCTGGCCATGGCAATGGGCGTTGCGTCCGGCGTTGGACCTATTGCAGGCATGTACGGCGCTATTTTCGTCGGCTTTTTTGCCGCACTGTTTGGCGGCACACCCGCCCAGGTCTCTGGTCCTACCGGCCCAATGACAGTAGTGATGGCAGCCATCTTTATCCAGTATACCGGTATGTTTCCTGACGACCCGGCACAGGGCGCGGCACTGGCTTTTACAGTGGTTATGCTTGGCGGTTTGTTCCAGATTGTTTTTGGACTATTAAAACTGGGCAAATATATCGAACTGGTCCCCCACCCTGTTGTCTCGGGTTTTATGAGTGGTATCGGCGTCATCATCATTCTGTTGCAGTTTGGCCCCTTGCTTGGTCAAGCAGCCGATTCCAGGCCCCTGGATGCTGCTCAGGCAATCCCAACTTATATCAGCCAGTTTGACAGCACATCACTGCTCCTGGGCATCATCGCACTGGCGATTGTCTTTGGCGTTCCGAAATTTTTGCCTAAAGTAAACAACCTGGCACCCTCACCGTTGCTGGCCTTAGTTATCGGCACGATCGCTTACCTGTATTTCATGCCTGCTGGCAGCACACCGATTATTGGTGACATTCCAACGGGATTTCCTGAATTCAGATATCCCACTATCGAAATGGACTTAATGATGCAAATGATTGCCTCCGGCCTCACATTAGCCGGGCTTGGCGCAATTGACTCCCTGCTCACCTCATTAGTAGCGGATAACGTCACCCGCACACAACACAAATCTGACCGTGAACTTATCGGCCAGGGCATTGGTAATACCATTGCCGGACTATTTGGCGGCCTTCCAGGTGCGGGTGCAACCATGCGTACCGTGGTTAATGTAAAAGCCGGTGGTCGCACCCCGATATCAGGTGCCTTACACGCCATTATCTTGCTGGCGATTGTGCTTGGTGCAGGTTCACTTGCCAGCGATATACCCAAGGCCGTACTGGCAGGCATATTAATCAAAGTCGGCGTTGATATTATTGACTGGGATTATTTGAAACGACTGAAAAACGCGCCTAAAGCAGGCATTGTTATCATGCTAACCGTGCTGGTTGTTACCGTTACCGTTGATTTGTTACTCGCCGTTGGCATTGGCATGGTAATGGCAAGCTTCCTGTTCATGCAGCGTATAACCGAAATACAAATCGCCAGCATGAAAACCATCACCAAAGCCGGTGAAGAGCTGGCCATGTCTGATCAGGAAAACGAAATCATGGAACAGGCAAACGGACAAATCATGTTATTTCACATGAGCGGGCCAATGAGTTTTTCATCCGCTAAATCACTGGTTAGACGCCACGCTTCTATTGCCGGTTACAAAGCCATGCTGCTCGACCTGTCTGATGTACCCAGTATTGATTTCACCACTGCACGTGCAATGGAAGATATCATTACCGACACCATCGCAGCAGACAAACATATATTGCTTGTCGGCACATGTAAAAGTGTTCGTAAAATGCTGAAGAACCAGGGTGTCCTTAAGCTTCTTGATGCCGACAATATATTCCAGAAGCGTATTGATGCGTTAGTTCACGCAGAGGAATTACTCAGTAACTAAACTGTAACACCAGGTAGTTTCTGAGACGCGACGCTATGTGTGTCACCATAAAACAACCGCAAAACAAAGAAGAGTTTAAACACTACTACCACCTTCGCTGGTTACTACTTCGAGCACCCTGGGATCAGCCAGAGGGCTCGGAAGTTGATGCTATAGAAGACCAATGTTTTCATGTTATGGCTGTTGATGAAACAAATAAAGTCATCGCTGTGGCACGCCTGCAATTTAACTCAAATAGCGAAGCACAAATTCGTTACATGGCTGTTGCCAGAGAACACGAAAAAAAAGGCATCGGACGAGGACTGGTTAATGCAATGGAGACGTACGCGCAAAACTCTTCCTGCAAAAAAATCGTTCTGCATGCAAGAGAACCCGCTACTGGTTTCTATCAAAAGCTTGGCTACCAGGTAATAGAAAAAAGTTATTTATTGTTTGATGAGATACAACATTTTAAAATGATAAAAGAATTGGGTATTATTATTTAAGTATATTTTTTCACTACTGTGAAGTGAGCAGGTGAGTCCGTTGAAAGCAACAATTAAACAGAAATCCCATAACAAAGAATTCTATACCGACGAAAAATGTTTCATCACTGAATTATCCAACACAGCTAACGACCCGGATTCATCAATCGCCCGGGCGAGAGTTGAGCCAGGCGTTACCACTCGCTGGCACCACTTAAAAGGCATTACCGAACGATACTATATTATCAGTGGCAACGGTCGCGTAGAAGTTGGTGATTTAACACCGCAAAATGTAAATGCAGGAGACATTGTGCTCATCCCGCCTATGTGCCGTCAACGTATCACCAATATCGGTACGGATGATTTAATATTCCTCGCGATTTGTACACCCCGGTTTATAAACGAGGCTTATGAAGACATTGAAGACAATCCGGTTTAAAGTCACTTGCATGACAAACATCAATGAACTTATAACACCCCGTATGGTATAAATAAGTTATATATTTATAAAGGAGGAAGCAAATATGAAAATAATCAGGCATGGCCTTTCCATTGGTATTGAAAGAGTTAACAATGAATTTTTCCTGTCGCTAAAAGCAACAGGAAAACTCACTCACGAGGATTATGAAAAAATAAATCCTATGATCGACTCGGCACTGCAAGGTATAAAAGACCCGAATATAAAAGTTTTTATTGATGGTTCGGAATTTGAAGGCTGGGAATTAAGAGCCGCATGGGATGATTTCAAACTGGGCTTAAAGCATGGCAACAACTTTGACAAAATTGCCATTTTTGGTAATAAAAAATGGCAGGAATACTCAGCAAAAATTGGAACGTGGTTTATCTCTGGTGACGTTAAATACTTTGAAGATGCCGATGAAGCGTTAACATGGCTTCAGGAATAATTCAGCATCAGTTGTTAAAGAATCATAAATAACTGTTCAATAGTTTTTGTAGGGTGGGCAAGATTTTTTGCCCACGCGTTAATATGTAAGCCGTTTACTAGTCATTCACGATGGCAGGCCGACAGGGTAAAATAAGCCAAAAGCGTACCATCAAAAACATTGAACCGCAGAGAGCGCAGAGGTACGCAGAGGTTTTATAGGTTGCCGCGCCTACGGCGCTAAAACCTAAAATATGTTTTCTCTGCGTACCTCTGCGCTCTCTGCGGTAAAAATCTTTTAAGGTCTGTTATGTGTCGGTTTTTCTCAATCAAATATATTTTCTTTGATAGTCCGGTATAACAAATTTAATCACATCCATGGCAGCAGACCGTAGGTCGGGTTAGCGATAGCGTAACCCGACAATTAGCCCGTCACGGTGCACAAAAACGTCGGGTTACGCTATCGCTAACCCGACCTACAAAAACACAAAAAATAATAAAAATTTATGCTCTTTTTGCATCTTTCGCGTTGTTACTTCGCGCTATCCTGCGCTACACCCTCAGGGCCGCACTATTGTGCGTTCAAAATGCTCCTGGCATTTTAGTCGCGGACTAAATGTTTTAAAAATTTCTGACTGCCTACTTAAATATTTCAGTCACCAATCAGCCTGTAGCGCTAAGACCTCACATACATGATGCGGTATCCCTGCTATTTGTGTATAATTTGCTGCCTTGATTTTCAGCAAGCCGGTACTTCGTATTGACCTCATACTGGCCTTATTTTCTATCGCCTTATCATCACTTGCACGATAAGGACCAGGCTTTTCCATATACTGGAACATTATGCAACTGCTAACAGGACTATTGATCACACCTCTCTGTGGAGCCATATTAATTGCCGTTTTACCGGCTAATAGTGACCGCCTGTATCGTAATGTCGCCCTTATCACGTCAGTGCTGACCATGATGATATCGTTCTACCTGCTTAGTGTGTTCGATACCCAGCTCGCCGGTTTACAATTCACCGAACACATGAAATGGAATCCACGCCTGGGAATGGCCTACGATATCGGTGTTGATGGCATTTCCCTGCCGATGATCGTACTTGCTACCGTGTTGTGTTTCATCGCGGTGCTGGCATCCGGCAATATTAAAGACAAACCCAGAGGGTATTACCTGCTAATGCTGCTGCTGGAAACGGCCATGCTGGGTGTTTTCATGGCCCAGGACTGGGTGCTGTTCTACGTGTTCTGGGAACTGACCTTGATCCCGCTGTTCTTCCTGATTGACCGCTGGGGTGGCAAACAACGTCACGGTGCGGCGCTTAATTTTGTACTCTACACCTTTGGCGGTTCGGTTTTTCTGCTGGTCGCCATGCTGGTACTATTTGATAGCCTGCCTGCGCACAGTTTCTCCATGAGCTACATGGCTGAGGCTGCTGCCTCACTGCCTGATCACAAGCAGATGCTTATCTTCCTGGGTTTCCTCATTGGCTTTGGCGTCAAGATGCCGATCTTTCCTATTCATGGCTGGCTGCCCGTTGCCCATGTCGAAGCGCCGAGTCCGGTCAGTATCCTGCTGTCAGGCATCCTGTTGAAGATGGGGGCCTATGGTTTACTGCGGGCAACCGGCATGCTGCCCAACGCTGTTTTGCAGTTGCAGACCATGCTGATGGTACTTGCCCTTATCAGCATTGTTTACGGCGGCCTCCTCGCCTGGCGCCAGACTGACATGAAAAAGATGATTGCCTACTCATCGGTCAGCCACATGGGCGTAGTATTACTGGGAATCGCAACCTTGAACATTACCGGCTTTTCCGGTGCCGTCATGCAGATGGTTGCACATGGCCTGGTTGCCGGTGCCATGTTTCTACTGATCGGCCTGCTTTATGAACGCACGCATACCCGTGACATTCGTG
>Ga0164313_10003673_pt1 | contig 13657 bp, 11 predicted proteins | sample GuaBasSedimGuay4_FD_113735 | JGI IMG/M metagenome (GOLD analysis project Ga0164313, IMG submission 113735) | Subseafloor sediment microbial communities from Guaymas Basin, Gulf of California, Mexico - Guay4, Core 4569-4, 0-3 cm | ecosystem: Environmental > Aquatic > Marine > Hydrothermal vents... | reverse complement strand
TGAGTAAGGCCGGGCGGCCCTTTTGCCCTGTTTTTGACGCTACATTCTTATTCATGTTCGTCTTTTTTATTGGACGCAAAAGTTACCATCTATAGTGCAGAAATGTGTACGATTATCCTCATGTCGAGGACTGATTCAGATCACTGAACCGATCGCTTTCGCAATCGTTGATTTTGAAGTCTCAGACCCGTAAAAAAAACAAGAATTCTGGCCCTGTCACTATCGCGATAGCCATACTCAGGGATTGAGGTCCGATAGCTCACCCAGCTGTTGGAGATACCCCAATGTCTTTCTTGCTTCTTCCTCATCAATGATACTCAGGGCGACACCAACGTGCACCAGGACATAATCTCCAACTTGCGCATCGGTTACCATGGACAGATTGACTTCCTTTATCAATCCTCCAAATGACACCTTCCCACTCCGGAATACATCATCCAGTTCTTTTTCAATTGACTCAATTTTACCCGGTACTGCCAGACACATTGTGGTTTATTTATTTATTCTTTTAAACAAGGGCCTGTTGTTTTAGCCAGGCATACCAATTATCCAATCCATCCCCTTTTGTCGCCGACAGTTCGATAAATTTGAGATTATGATTAACCCTGAGCGCTAATTCTTTTGCCTTTTCAACATCGAAATCAACATAGGGCAGAAGGTCAGTTTTATTGATAATACAAAGGTCTGAAGTGTGAAACATTTCAGGGTACTTAATGGCTTTATCCGTTCCCTCGGTCACACTCATGATCACAACACGCTTTTTTTCACCGAGATCAAACATCGCCGGACAAACAAGGTTTCCCACATTTTCGATAAACAGGAATGACTCCTTCTGTGGCTGAAGATTCTGTACAGCCTGGTGGATCATCTGTGCATCGAGATGGCACATTTTACCGGTATTGATCTGAATCACCGGGACATTGCATTTTGCGATTCTATCTGCATCATTAGACGTCTGCTGATCTCCTTCGATCACACACATCTTAAATTCGGAGGCCAAATCACCTAGTGTCTTCTCGAGCAGTGTTGTTTTTCCCGAGCCCGGTGAGCTCACAAAATTGAGGGCCGTGATTGACAGTGCTTCAAAGTATCCACGATTGCGCTCTGCAAGCCTTGTATTATTGAAAAGAATATCCTGTTCAATTTCGATCATCCGGCCAGATAAATGCGTGGCGGGGTGGATGTGACCATCATTGGTGTGGGTGTGCGTATGGCCATCATGAGTGTGGGTGTGACCATTATCAATGCGGGTGTGATCTTCATCTTCATTATGAAGGTGATGTGCTTGTGTATTTTCATGATGTGGGTGCCGGTGCAATACCGTCTCTTCATGAGGGTGATAGAACACAGGCTTTTCTCCCGGTTTCGTCATCGTGATATGCGCATCATTTCCACAGCCGCAGGTTGAACACATTTCCTATTTATTTTAATTGACAATAAGAGACTTCACTCTCAACTCTTTTCCTTTTACAATATGCATCAGGTATTGATGGCAGTGCGGGCAGGGTTCAAAAAGGTTCTTTACGTAATATCGCTTCTCGCACTCAAGGCATTCTGCCTCACCCGGCACTTTATCAATTACATACTCCGCATTCTCCAATACTGTATTGACCGTTGCAGACTGCCAGGCAAACTCAAGGGCTGGCCAATCTATACCGGCGAGCTCCCCGATTTCCAGGTTGATCTGTTGGACAGATTCAGCGCCATGTGCCAAAGCCTGCTGTTCTGCCAGATCGATGATTCCCATGACAATTGACAGCTCATGCATCGTCGTGCCGTTATTTCTGCTTGTTCATTCGTGAACCTATACGTACAACTCCACGTACAATTTTTTTATACCAAACGGCCATTGAAACAATGATCAATCCGACAACTGCGAGCAATAAATGCTCTGGCGAAAACAGGTAGTGCCACAAATTACTCTCGATTGCCGTATGGCCACCGTGTGCCATAGCGCTTGTACTCAGAAGAATACACCAAGTCCCAATAATCAAACTCTTATGCATTTTAAACAATATTGATTACGGGAATATCCGTGTATCTGGTGTCCTAATATATGAGGTCTATCACTATTTGCAGTGACGATTATCATATCGCAAAACGAGGATGAGAAGGCACAATGTGCGCAATTGACCCGTGAAAACCGGAGTGCAGTAAGTTTGTCTGTCTACCTGATTTTAAGCTCTTCAGGATTCGATTTCGTCAAATACCTTGCTATAGAGGATCGGATGTGGATACTCGCGTGTGAGCGTATGTCTGATCACATCGAATGCGGTAATGACCCCTTTCAATTCATGGCGTAGATTCACGACTGGAATCGTCTTGAACCGACGGTCCATAAACAACTCGGCGGCTGTCCCTACTTTATCTTTTGGCGTAATGACAAGCACTTTTTTCGTCATGAGGTCTCCGACAGTCAGACCATCTACATGATCGGATTCATTGGAGTATTTCCACATATCATATGCTGTGATCATCCCGACGAGGACCTTGCCTTCCACGACCGGTATCTGCTGGATGCGCGTTTCGAAAATCAAGCGTGTGACGTGTTCGATTGAATCTGTTGGAGTGACCGTAACGCAGTCTTTGGTCATTATTCGGCGTACTTCTTCATTGAGCATAATGCAACGTTTTGGGAGGTTTCAAGTAGAGTAATGTACTGATTATGTTGCAGACGGTCAAAATTTACATAGGATATGTGTCAAAATTCACTATTCAACCTTTTATTCTCATGTGAATGTAATGGCGCAGGGAATGAACATAATATAAGCCAATGGATGTTTTTCTCTTTCAAACCATAAATGAAAGGCTTCAATCTATCGACACAAAAAACACGGTTTGGAGTTCACTTACAAAAATCACGAAAGAATTGTCACTGGATCTGTACCTGGCATGCGTCATAGGAAAATCGAACAACTTCCTGATGGGCTGGAAGGTTAGACCATCGAAAAGCCTTGTTGTCCCAAGAACAACACTTCCATCAATGTTTGCGCTCAGAATATCTTCAGTAAACTTGCCCAACTCATTGGTAAAATCAGTAGCCAAAATCTTACGTCTGTCATAAAACAGGTAATCACCATCTCCTGATAAACAGATCCTCCGGCTCGGATGACGCGTGTAATTCTTCTCTTCCTTCACCACCATTGTACTATCCACGACCTCAATCCTCCAAAGTTTATTATCCGACAGTCCTGATTCGCCAATGTATAGTGTTGTTCTCTCAGGGTTACTCACAAGTGAGGGCTCATATATATTCTTATCCATGTCATATATGAGATCGCCATTTACTCCGCTGCACAAGTTAACCTCGCTCCACTGATCTTCACCGGCATAAGCAAGAAAGCCTCCTGCCATGTACTCCAGTTTAAACAATTCTCCTCCGGTAAACCCTACAAACTCAATCTCAAATGATCTTGTTAGCTGAAGCAGATCCAAATCAAACACTTGAACTTCATTATTCCCCCAGTGTGCAACATACAATTCGCTGTTGTCGAGACTGATGCTTAAATCAGATGGCTGAGGTCCGACGTTGATCGTTTTATAGATCGTTCTTGTCTCGGTTTCGGCGACTATCAACGCATCCCCTTCTCTGTCGAGCATGTATAGATAGGGTCTTACAGGGTCGAGAACCATCGCATGAATATTCGTGCCAAGTTTTAAATTTGGTCCTATATACACTTCAGATACGGTCGGGCTTCTTGTTGTATCACCAGAGCTATATTCGACACTAAGATTATAACGGTACTCAACGCCGACTTCGACCTCTGTGTCAAGGAACTCCAGCTCGTTGATATCATCGCTCTCAAATACCAATTTTAGAATTCCGAGTCTCCAGATTCTATATGATTTAAACATCGGTTCTATTGATTTCATCCAGGAGATTTTCAGGCCCGGAGGGGTATCAACTATTGAGTCGATTGCAGTTATTGCAAGTGGGTGTGTGATCAAGATGTTAATAATCGCACTGGCAGTGTTGCCCTCAGTATCCGTAACAATTACTTCAATAGCATGCTGTCCAATTGAAAGCTCACTATATGTGAATTTTATTCTCCCTTCCTCATTGGCAGGCTTGTGAGTGGCAAATACATCATCGATGTTGCTAATCCATTGCACTGTCAGCTCTGTAGTTTCATCACGATAGTCACTCACTTCGCATTCAAATTCCACACTGTGATTTTCAAGAAATTCAATTCCATCTATTGGCTTAAAAATCTTGATATACGGACCCGAGTCGAGTTCATCTAATCTGTCTATAAGCGTTTCACATGAACTGAGGACAGCGGCAAAATAAATACAAAGGACTAAATATCTCATTGTGTAAATGATCCGATCAGCGGGGGTGAATAAAAGGCATAAATCAATTCAAGTTAATTCCGACAGACAAATAGAACGTCCACACATAATCCAAATTTCCGTATTTTTCAAATTCTGTGCCGATTTCACAAGACAATATTTTTTTTCCAATAGGGATTTCAACCCCACCTGCAATAAAGGGGAGAAATGATATGTCGCTAAAATTTTCAATCTCTCCAAAATCGATATCGAAGCCATCTGCATTCTCAACTAATCGCAGAAATGTATCGTCGTTATATAATAATAGATTTATTCCGACACCCAATTGTACATAAGGAGAATATGTTCTTTTGACATCGATCAGTTTTATTCCTGTACGGTATTGTGCAAACAGGCTGTATATCTCAATTGCATTTTGAAAATGCGCATAAGAATTATCATTAGCAAGTATATTGTTTATGAGCCGCAATTCGTTCTGCCACGTGATACGCCCATCCGTCTTGATAGGCATATCATGTGAGGCAAATACGCCATATCCAAATGACCAATATGTCTTGTCATTACGAACATATGACTCCTGTCCCTCATTGTCTCCTGCAAATGACAGTGCTTTAGCAGAAGTAAATACACCTGCACTAAATCCTGAAATTGGAAAACGCTGATATGTCTGCTCATTGGCGTATCTGACCAGTCGTTTAAGTGTAGATGAACCGTGCTTATAGGTTGAGCGATTTTCTGGAAACACTCTCATGGTATCCAAATGGCTGGCAAATAGTCTCTTGATATCCCCAAACGCCTCAGGTACTTCTTCAATATCTCCAGCACTTAAAATAAAATACGAATCAGAAGCCTTGTGACCGAAAAGAACAAGTTCGCCTGACTCTATCTCTTTCAACCATGTGCGACTATGCTCATTGGGTCTTATTGATTCTACAGAGCGCAATACTTCTCCACGCCTTCTGCGGACTGCCAAAGCCGAATATGCTGAGACAGACTCCATATTTTTGCAAGTGTCGCACCTGAAATCGACCTCGTATCCACTATTTCGCGCATGAATCAACACGGTTCCTATCGTCAGACTAGAATCTCTCCACATGACATAGTCATTTTGTGCATACGGATCAGACTGGACAAGAACAACCAAAGCGAGAGCAAACATCATCGCCCAATACCATTGGTTTTTTATTCTGTGTGTGGAAATCATCCAAATATTCTTTAGGGCCTTGTATAGTTCGCAAGGAACATTGAGTCACAAAGTATTAAATAATGTGATTTATCCCGACGGATAACCGGCATGTTTATTACAAGAATAAAAGTCAGGCATAGGTTGCCCACTTTTATACTGCACTTAATGTCAAGTGTCTTGTGTAAAAATCCACCCTCATTTCACAAACACCCCGAAGACACCATGAATCCGTTGACCAGCAACCGATACATAATAGATCCCAGCTGCCAGCTGAGACACATCTACTTCGCCATGTACTCCGTCATACTTGACTTTCGCAACCGGCCTGCCATCTGTGGAGAACATAGTGAGAATCCCTCGATCCGACTCCTCCAAAAGGACGGTCAGCATCTGGTTGTTGATGAGATATGTAAACTGGTTTTGCAAAGGCTCTGCTTCATTGGTACTGACGGTACACGAAGGCTCTTCGCGGTAGAAGAACAGCGAAAGCTCACGGGTATCCTCGGTTCCATCAATTAGCCTTCCCACATTAAGACCTTCAACGATACGATCACACTCGTCAAACGTAGACTGGATGTATTCAACATTGACCAATCCACTATCTCCCTCTACATACTTTTCCTCAAATTCTTTATCCTCTGTGGATGTAAAATCCCAGTAATAATCGAGCATATATCCCCCTGAGTTATCGTCATAATAGTAGACAGTTTCTGTATACATATCCGGTGAAGGATACTTGTACGTTGTGGAATCCTTACCAACAATTGTGGTGAGCCAGTCTGAATACAATATGTTGCGTACAAAGGCAAGCGTTTCGTCCCCATTGTAGCTGTAGTCAGTTACTGCTGAGCCGCCCATCACTCCATAGTCAAAGGAAAACGAGATCTGCTGTGTGAGCTGCTCCATGTCATTGTAGCTGAAAACGATAGAATCCTGAGTAGAAATCCCATCACCCGTGATCGTTGCGATAAGCCTCTCTTCTTCGTCATAATAGTTTTGCTGCACAGTAGAAAAGAATGGGAGACCATAGAAGTAAATGGTAAACTCCGCATAATCCAGTTTTCCAAATGCGTTTGCGAAATAGTATGACGATAAAAAGAGTGTATACTCCTGTGTCGCATCGTCATATGTATATGCAAACAAGGAATCAGCCGGAATAACTGTACCATCCTCAGGGTCCTCATCTATTCCAATGTTCGCATTGAATACCTCAATTTTCTGGGCTGGCAGATAAGTCTCCGCCACACCATCATATAAATCCTGAACGAGGGCCCAGTTTGTTTTGCCATCGACTTCTTCCGTGATGAGTTCAGATCTTGATGTACTGTCATATGCCATACCCTCGTAATTCCAGGAGAGAGTGTACCCGAGATAATCGATTTGTGAGGTCACACTTGAGGAGCGCAGCTGAGACTGAGCGGGAGAATGAGCGGAGAATAATCTGAACAGTTTGTCCACCTTCGAAATATCAGTGATGTCTTCAAGATTTAGCAGGTTGGACTGACCGATGACTGGCACAGTCACCAGAGCCAGTAGAGCGATCAATAGGTTAGGTAGTATGGATTTTATCACGGCAACAGAGGTTTTGTTAAAAAATCAAATGCATGTCTGCGGGATAAGTTAGCAACTTATGTTACAATAAGCCTCCCGTTGATCTAAAACCTGGACAACACACGCACAAAACAACTCAGAAACAAGGTGATTTGGTGCGCTTCGGCAATGCAAACGACGCACTGTTTAAAACTTATTTGAAGAAGGCAAGATAGCTCCATCAAAACCTGGTGTATTAGAGATTTATTGGCCCTAAATGCTTATCTTCTGCATCGGTCTTCATTGGTTCAATTTCAACTGACGAAATATGGGGGCATATCGTACCACTACCCTGAATATGGTCCTTTCAATTGGCTATATTTTCCTGTTAGCAATGGTATGTCCTGACCTTACTGCACAAGACCGGCACATCACTGACAGTCTGACTCTTATTCTTAATTCGGCACAGGAAGACACAAATAAGGTACACGTACTGCGCGAGTTATTTTGGGAGTACAAGCGTTCCGATCCGGAAAAAGCAAAAGATTATATAGATCAAAGCCTGCAGCTTGCAAACGATCTCAAATTTGAACTTGGCATCGCAAAAGCCAAATACTCTCTCAGTGGATACTATCATGTCAAGGCTGATTTTACAAGGGAGCAAATGCTTCTCCTTGAGGCAAAACAGACATTCGAAAAACTGGGCGATAGCATGATGAGTTATGCATGTCTGCTGGACATCGGAAATCTATATCAGGCCCAACGGAAATACGCAGAAGCCGCAGAATATATCTTACAAGCCGTAAGTGGCTTTGAAAAACTCGGAAATGATCGAAGCCTCGCGAGAGCCTACAATACGTTGGGCATCCTGTATTATGGTCAGGAGAAATATACTGATGCGCTGGATGCCTATAGCAATGCGCTGCAAATGTGCATTAACGTTGACCTCAAACAAGGCATTGCCGTCTGTTCAGGCAATATCGCTACGGTCTTATTTAAATTAAAAAGGTATGATGAGGCACTCACGCATTTCGAGAGTACGCTACTCTACCAGCAAGACTTAAATGACCGGGTCGGTATTGTAAAAACGTATAATAATATTGGCATGCTCCATCATGAGCTGGGTGCGTACGAGAAAGCGCTGAATTTTCATACCAAAGCCCTGGCTCTTTATTCTGAACTGGATTACTCAGAGGGAATTGCAATTGCCCACCTCAACATCGGGCTCGATCTCACCCACCTGGACAATCCAACTATGGCCATAGATCACTATCATCAAAGTATTGAATTTGCCAGAGAGTACGGATTCAGAGAGACCCTGGTAAAGGCATATGGAAATTTGTCCGATGTCTATGCCTCAATTTTACAATTTGAAAACGCATACACATATGCAACACTTTATAAAGAGCAGAGTGATAGTCTTCAGAAAGATCTCAACGCAGAAAAAGTATTGGAATTACAAACGCGATATCAAACTGAGGAAAAGGTAAAACAAATAGCTCTCCTCAACAGGGACAATGAACTAAACGAACTTAAACTCAGGAGAAACAGAAATTTCAATTACATCGGCATGGCTTTCACAGCCCTGGGCATTCTGCTTGCCTACTTTCTATTTCGAAACTACCGGCACAGACGGTCTGTCAGTGAAATGCGGGCAAGGCGTGAGTCCGACCGGAAACTCATCGCAATGGAACAACGCCTGTTAACAACTGTCATCATAACTGAAGAAAAGGAGAGAAAACGATTTGCAGCAGATCTCCACGACGAAATGGGGCCGTTGCTATCGAGCATCATGCTTTATCTACAGGACATACCCGAGGTCTCCGGACAGGAACAAAGCGAAATGATCGAATATACCCAGGAACTAGTGGATCAGGCCATTCGCGAAATAAGAGATATTTCAAATAATATCATGCCCGGTGCGATATCTGAAAAGGGACTTAACCGTGCCTTGAAGACGTTCTGTGAAAAGATAGAACGCACAAAGGCAATCCTGGTAAATTTTAATGACAATACAACCGGGGTGCAATTAAAAGCCGGTGTTGAAGTTGTGCTGTACAGGGTTCTCATTGAATTGATCAATAATACGCTCAAACACGCCCAGGCACATCATATCGAAATCACATTTACCGAAAAAGAGGATACAATTGTGATCAGATATATGGATGATGGTATAGGATTTGATCCGGAAGAAATCAGCAAGATCGACGGACATGGCATGGGCTTAATAAACATCCGCGACAGAATCGCATCGTTGAACGGCAAACTGGATATGAAAAGTAAAAGCGGCGAAGGCACTGAAATTCACATTATTGTAGGTATATCGTAATGCATAAACAAAATACCAAAGGCATAGAAATCATTATCGTTGATGATCATGCTATTTTCCGAAAAGGACTTCGTTCGATCCTCAACAGGATGGAAGATATCACGGTTATCGCTGAAGCTGAAAACGGCCGGGACTTTATCAAACTTCTTGCAATCCACAATCCTGACCTTGTGTTTATGGATGTGCGTATGCCGGTAATGGATGGTATTGAAGCGACAAGGTCGGGATTAAAGATACAACCCGGACTGAAGATTCTTGCGCTATCCATGTTTGGCGAGGAAGAATACTTGCAAGACATGATTGAAGCCGGCGTTGCTGGTTTTTTACTAAAAAATGTCAGGAAAGCAGAGTTTCAACTGGCAATTAAGCGCATACTTGAAGGGAAGAATTACTATTCGATGGAGTTGATCCCCTTTTTTACAAATAAATTTATTGCCAAGGCAAAGAGAAATGTCTCCGAGAGTCACTTCACACCCCGGGAGCTTGAAATACTCCAATATATTGCCAAAGGATTGACAAGCCAGGAAATTGCTGATGCCCTTTTTATCAGCAGGCGCACGGTAGAAGGGCACAAGGCAAATCTCATTGAGAAGACAGGCTCAAATAATATCCTCAACCTATTGATCTACGCGATCAAACACGATCTCGTCAAACTCTGATCATCTCTCTCGCAATTGAGAAGAAGGAGAGTTACAGTGCAATTGCCCCAGTGTCACATCCACGTAAAAATACCTGCTCCATTCAGGTATAAATACGATTACATCTCTCTGTTCCAGCCACTATATTGCAAGTGCCGATCGACATCTGCCCGGTTGGTCTTTCGGGCGTCTTAAAAGAAGGATCCCTTGTAGTCATCATACATCCGAAGGATGTCGGCAGCGAAGTTGTATTGATTTTCAAAGTAAAGAACATGCAGCTTTTCAGGTGACGGATACAACTCATATTCTCTCAATAGTATAAAACACAGAACCCATGCAAGAACGCATCGCAACCAGAACAACAGGTGGACTCTCAGTCGCGACTTTATTATTTGCATTGCTCATGACCGGACTATCAATCAATATGCCGGCACAGAGCGTAGGTATTAACAATGATGGATCCGCACCCAACAGCAAGGCAATACTCGACATCAAATCCACGACGATGGGATTGCTGATACCGCGTATGAAAACCAGTCAGCGGACCGTTTTTGGGAGCACCCTGACGACTATGGAGGCTGGTATGCTTATATATGATACCGACGAAAAGTGCTGTTACTTTTGGGATGGCGCCGAATTCAAAGAGGTGAAAACCGGTGTTTTTACTGTCCTGGAAGACCTGGACGGAGACACAAAGGTTCAGGTGGAAGAGAACCCGGATGAGGATGTGATACGATTTGATGTGGGTGGTACGGAGCGATGGGTTATGGATTCGACGCGTCTTGAGCCCAGAAACTCTGGCGCATCCGTATTTATTGGAGAAGGCGCAGGGAATAGTGATGACCTGACTGACAACCGCAATATCGCCATCGGAACCGCAACATTGTACAATAATCGCACTGGCGATGAAAACACAGCGGTGGGATACAAGGCTTTGTCGTCAGATACGACCGGATCCAATAATGTCGCTTTGGGATCATTTGCGTTGTATCACAATACAGATCGCAGTAGCCTGGTAGCGATTGGTGACTCCGCATTATTCAATAATGGTCTTGATGTGATGTTTCACTCTGAGGCAAGGAGCAACACCGCTGTCGGATCAAAATCACTCCTTGCCAATACCACTGGTTACGCCAACACGGCAGTTGGCGAAAGGTCATTGAAAAAAAATACTTCCGGCCGTCTCAATACTGCAGTCGGTACGAATGCTCTCAACGATAACTACTCAGGGCACAGGAACACTGCTATTGGCAACGGGTCGCTTGCATTTCACGTCAGTGGGGATTTCAATACAGCATTGGGCAACGCTGCTCTGTTTTTTAATCATTCAGGTGACAAGAATACTGCCGTTGGTACGTACGCCTCGTTCAAGTCCCAAACTGGCACAGACAACACTGCGATTGGCTACAACTCCCTCTATAGTGATACCATAGGTACAGCAAATGTGGCAATTGGATCTCATGCGCTTTATTCCAACAGATACATAAGTAACCTTGTAGCGATTGGTGACTCTGCCCTGTTTTACAACGCCAAGGAAGATAACACTCATCCTTACTACAGTGCCGGAAATACAGCCGTGGGTGCCGGGGCAATGCTCAATAATACAACTGGTTATTACAATACAGCTCTGGGTTTTCAGGCCCTATACAGTAATACTAATGGTACGCTCAATACTGCTCTTGGCTGGAACGCACTTCACTCCAACAATGGCAGAAATAATACTGCACTTGGATATCGCGCTCTGGCCTCTGCAATTGATGTCACAGGCAATACCGCCGTAGGTACTGCTGCTCTGTTATTACATAAGACTGGTGACAGGAACACTGCGGTTGGAACGAGCTCATTGTATGCGTCTAAATCAGCCACAGATAACACTGCAGTCGGGTACCGCACACTCTTCCGTGATACAGCAGGTACAGCAAACGTGGCTATTGGATCACATGCACTTTTTTCTAATAGAAGCCGAAGCAATCTTGTCGCAATTGGAGACTCTGCATTATACAATAATGCAAGCAGTGATGGTGCTTTATTCTACCAGGGTGCCGCAAATACAGCCGTTGGTTCCGGGGCAATGCTCAATAATACGATAGGATATTACAATACCGCTCTGGGTTTTCATGCCCTGTATGACAATACTTCTGGGCAGCACAATACTGCCATCGGAAGGGAGGCCCTTTATTCGAACAATGGCGGTCAGAATACTGCCCTTGGCTACCGGGCTCTCTACTCCAAGGATGCGGGAATATCCAACACCGTGTTGGGTGCATTTGCCGAATACAACCTGACAAGCGGTCAATACAATACGATCATTGGAGCATACGCAGACTATTTTAATATCAACGGAGAAAAAAACACGATCATCGGGTATGAAGCCGGTAAGAACACCGGTGCGCATGGCAAAGACGGCAATGTGTTTATCGGTTACAAGGCTGGTTATTATGAGACCGGTGATAACAAACTCTATATAGAAAATACCATAGCTTCAAGTCCTCTGATCTACGGCGATTTTTCTACCGATCAGGTTGGAATCAATGGTCTGTTGGGAATTGGTACAGAAAATCCTTCGGTCGAGCTTGATATTGAAGGGATCACTCCAACGATCGCTCTCAATAATCTAAAAATCGCTGATTTGGGCAACTCTAATCTTGGTCTCGATGGTGATCTCGTCCCCTATGGAAACACGACATTTGATCTGGGCAATAATGCAGCTAGTGAACACTGGGATCAGGTCTGGGCAATAAGCTTCAATATATATTCAGATCTCAATACAAAAGAAAATGTCCGCGATATCCAGTACGGGCTGGATCAAATTTTGGATCTCCACCCAGTTAGCTTTGAGTACAAGGACGAGATCGAACCAATGGGCAAAGAGCATTTCGGCTTGATCGCCCAGGAAGTACAACCTATCATGCCATCGATTGTCATCACAAATGATGTGGATGTGGATCCCGTCACCGGTGAATTCATTTCCACCCCCGGGCAATATCTGGGCATGTCCTACATGGAATTAATACCTGTTCTCATAAAAAGCGTCCAGGAACTTTCAGCTCAAATCATAAATCAGCAAAACAAAATTGAAATTCTCAAGAACGAAAATGACTTAATTAAAGTACAGGTGTCAGAGATGATGAAGGAGAAGAAATCCAGTACACTTCAAAATAAATAATGTATTGGGCACGACACAGATACACGGTGTTCATATTACACGATTATAAAACCTGCAGTCATGAAAAATAATATTCCACTTCGCAACCCCCTCACATACATACTCCTGTTTGTCCTGTTTGGCATTTCAGTGAGTTTCTCTCAGGAAAACCAGAATTGTACTCTTGTTGGTACCTGGGCGGATGGTCCGTGCTATACAGCCTATCTGCAAAATGAGATTGTCCTTTTGGCCAACGGTGCATTTCTGGAAATTGTTGACATTTCGGATCCGGCCAATCCGGTTGAACTGTCGAAATACCAGACGTCTTCATTTATTTACAGCCTGACCGTAGAAGAAAATTACGCTTATATCGCAAATCAGAATGTGGGATTATTAATCCTGGATATTACTGACCTGTCAGATCCTGTAGAGGTCGGGTTTGTCGAAATCGCAGGGTTCTATTCGCAAGTTGCATTCCATAGAGACTACATCTACTTCACAACGAATGCTACAATATCCATGCGGATCATTGACGT
>Ga0164313_10003672_pt1 | contig 13658 bp, 8 predicted proteins | sample GuaBasSedimGuay4_FD_113735 | JGI IMG/M metagenome (GOLD analysis project Ga0164313, IMG submission 113735) | Subseafloor sediment microbial communities from Guaymas Basin, Gulf of California, Mexico - Guay4, Core 4569-4, 0-3 cm | ecosystem: Environmental > Aquatic > Marine > Hydrothermal vents >... | reverse complement strand
GATTTCACTACGAATGACACATTGCGCTCGGTCGACCCCTGTGCGATCGCCCTGATATTTATACCATTCTCACCCAATAGCCCGAAGAGCCGTGCAGCCACACCGGGATGTTCTCTCATTCCGTCACCGACTGCGGCCATGAGTGAAAGCCCTGTTTCGAGTAAGACCTCATCTATCAATCCCCGCTCCATTTCAAACTCGAAAGTTTGTTTCAAATATCCGTGAGCTGCTATCGCATCTCCTTCTTTCAATCCGACGGTGATCGTATGCTCGGAAGACGACTGAGTAATAAAGAGCACGCTCAGATCGTGGGTGGACATCGCGGTAAACATGCGCATCGCAGTGCCGGGCACGCCTATCATGCCAGAGCCACTCACGGTGATGAGACCGATATCCGGGATGCTCGATATGCCCTTGACCGTCGATTGGGCATCTTTGCTCTCGCGTGTGATCATGGTCCCCGGATCCCCGGGCTCCAATGTGTTCTTTATATATATCGGAATCTCCGCTCGCACCAATGGCTGAATTGTGGGCGGGTAGATCACTTTCGCACCGAAAAAAGACAACTCCATCGCTTCGGCATAACTCAGCGATGCGATAGGGTGCGCCCGGCTGACCAATCGGGGATCTGCCGTCATCACGCCACTCACATCGGTCCATATCTCCAACGATGATACGGATAGCGCAAATGCGGCCAGTGCCGCAGTATAATCTGAACCGCCGCGACCCAGTGTCGACGTCCTGCCGTCTTCATCCCTCGCCACAAAACCAGGAATCACAACCACACTTGCCCGACCCTTTAAATCTGCCAGATTTGCATGCGTTGAACCAGGAATCACTTTGGCTGCAAGTAAATCCCCTTGTGTCACAATTAAATCCCGCGCATCTACACCCACGCATTCGAGACCTGAACTCTGGAAGTAACCGGCAACAATCGAGTAAGACATCAGCTCTCCCGCACAAAGGATACGTGCGCTTGTGCGAGCAGTGAGCTCGCCAACTAATTTCACACCGCGACAGATTTCCGTCAGCGCGCCGCATATGCTTTCTACACTATCTATAATTTCAGACCGGAGTTTCTCATCACGAATGAGTGACTCTGTCACTCTGAGGTGCTCTGCCTGTAATTTGTCTATGACGACATTGCAGACATCATCTCCGTTGGCCGCATTTTGTGCAAGCGCATCCAGTGTATTGGTGACACCACTAAACGCTGATACAACAACGATCAATTGATCAAATTGGGCCGCTTGTTTCACAATCTCAAACACACGACGCAACCTCTCCGGTGATCCAACCGATGTGCCTCCAAATTTCAAGACTTTCATGGAAATACTTCTTCTGTCCGGCTTTAGAATCAACTACCTATGCAGGTGCCGCTTCGAGCAGTGCCTCATCCTCGAGATATCTGAAGTCTACCTGACTCAAACTCGATACACCTTGCTCTTCCATATATACACCGTAAATGACATCCACAGCCGACATCGTCTGCTTATTGTGTGTCACGACGATAAACTGTGATTGCTCAGAAAACTTCTTGATGATCCTGTTAAACTTCTTAATATTGGCATCATCCAGTGGGGCATCCACCTCGTCAAAGATGCAAAACGGTGCAGGCTTCAACAGGTATAATGCAAAAAGCAATGCCGTGGCAGTCAGTGTTTTCTCTCCTCCTGACAATTGACTCAGAGATTTCGGACGCTTCCCTTTTGGCTTTGCGATAATCTGAATATTCGATTCCAACGGGTTCTCCGGATCTTCAAGGATCAGGTCACAACTGTCATCTTCAGTAAACAAGCTTCTGAACACCGAGATAAAATACTCCCGAACCCTGTCAAAAGATTCCAAAAATTGAGAAGTCGCGGTTTCCTCTATCTCTTTTATCGTATCCAAAAGCGATGCCTTCGCTTCATCGATATCTCTTTTTTGTTCGGTGATGGTATCAAACCGCTCTTTCATTTCCTCAAATGCCTCCAGAGCTAATGGATTTATCTCTCCGTAATTCTCAATCCTCTTTCTGAGTTTCTCAACTTTCAATTCCAATTCCTCCAGCTCGACAGACTCATCGATCTCGCGCTCTAATACTTCGTCAAGCGTCGTACTAAACTCAATTTGGAGCCGCTCGTTGACAGATGCCAGTTTGAACCGGATATCGTTATGTGATTCTTTGAGCTGATTTATGAGATACTGCGAATTTTGGCGCTCACGACTCTTGTTGCGAATCTTCTCATCGAGTGTCTGAATCTCATTGCGCACCTCAAAGTAAATCTGCTCTGCTGAATTCAATTCTGCTTCTTCAGCTTTCTTTTCAGCATAAAGATCAATCAGGGAATCATTGATCAATCCAAGATCACCTTGTATCTGACCTATGGTCTGTAACTCCTGCTCAGTTTGCTCCCGATCATGATCCACCTGCGCCTGAACCTCATCCTTGCGTTTGCTCGAGTATTTTATCTCGCGCTCAAGCGATTCCACATGATTTTTCATCTGGACATACACTAGATTGGTTTGATTGTAGGCAGCACTCGACTCGGAGTATTGCGCCATCAGGGAGGCATACCTGGCGTCAGCATCTTTCCACTGCGATGCATCTTCCCGGATCTGACGCTTTAGTTGCTCCAGTTTTTGCTTATTGATTGACATCCCGGCCTCAAGTTGCTCGATAGCCGCAGTTGTCTTTTTATGCCGACCTGCCAGATTGACCTTATTGTCTTCCAGTCTGTCTGCAAGCACTGCGCATTGCCCATGTGTATGAGATGCCTTCTGTACCTGCTTTGCTAACTCTTCAATCTCCTTGGTTGCGTCATCTGACTGGATCAGCTGCACTTGCATCACAAGGACATCGAGCTCTTCCTGCAACTCTGAGTTTTGGCTTTCGAGCTCGGCAATTTCCTTTCCCAATAATTCAAGATTCTTCGCACGCCCGAGCTTTTTCCCTTCAAAGAGGCCTACTGAACCACCACTCACAGTGTCAGGTTGGACAAACACCCCACCTGCTTCATCAACAAATGTGCAATGCTTGTAGTCCTTGCTCTTGTACAAATCATCAAATGGAGAATGCTCAGTGATATAAGCATTGCCAAACAGATGCCCTAAAAGTAATTTGTATTTATCGTCGGATTTAATAAAGTCCAAAAGTGGCTTCGCATATGGGATATCAAGACGATCTGACTCGCGCAGTTCATGCATTCTGTCAAGCACGAAAAAGCTCGCTTTTCCTTTTTGACTTGCCGATAGTAATTGTATTGCTTCAGCAGCATCACTGACATTATCTACGACGTAGTCATTGAGATGTGCTGCAAGCAAATTCTCGACCTTGGCGCGATGTTCTGCTTCACAGTATATGATATCAGACAGCAGTGGAGCCTTGACTGCCCACTTCTCCGATTTATTTAAAAACTTGATCGACTCAGGATAGCCTTCCAATTTCTCGACCATATCTTTCAACAGGTCCCGTTCGTGCATTTTAGCATCAAGGGCACGCTCTTTTCGGCGCTTGTCATCCTTCAGTACATTGATCTCTCCCTGAAGACCTTCTATCCGTTCCTTGCGCTCCCTTTCATTTTCCTGACGCTTATCGAGCTCTTTGCCTAACTGATCCATGCGATCCTGCAGGACTTTACGCTCTTCGATCTTGGACGAAAGCTCTTCCTCCACATGCGCGATTTCAGATTTGAAACCACTCACCTGACCAGACATCTGAATGATCTGAGCATTTTGAGCAGCATAAGACTTCTCTGACTCGATATACTCAGTTTCGACTTGCTTCTGACTGGAAGTCACATTGTCACGCTGTGTTTTTGCCTCTGTATAGGCTGCTTCATGATCGAGCTTGACTATTTCGGCATCGTCCAATTCTACCTTCCGGCCCTCTGTTTCCTTGGCATACCTCTGCAGCTCGTGTGCTTTAGTATTTATTTCCTGAGTAAATTCTTCAAGCTTTACGAGATTCTGCTCAATCTGACTCCTGAGCTTTTTTACCGATTGCTCAAGGAATAGCGTCTCTTGTTCTTTAAGTCCGCGGTCACTCTCGTAGCTTCTTATTTTACCTACGAGAATATTCAATTCCCTTTGCCTTGAGCTCACCGCTTTTTCCTCATCCAGATTGTCTTTTTTAATCTGTTGCAAGCGCGCTTCCTGTTTTGTCACATCCGCTTCATGCTGCCTGAGGATATCTTTTTCAGTTTCGATTTGCTTGGCGAGATCCTTATAACTGTGGTTGAGGCTCGCCGACTTTCTTACTGCAAGATCTATGGCCTGGGTCTTGTACTTCTCTTTTATCTCTCCGAATCTCTTAGTCCGGCGAGCTTGCTTTTCAAGAAGTTTGAGATTTCCTTCTATTTCGTAGAGAAGGTCATCGACTCTTTCGAGGTCAGCCGTAGTCCCTTTCAACTTGAGCATTGTTTCATGCTTACGACGCTTGTACTTTGCAATACCGGCGGCTTGCTCAAACATTTTTCGTCGTGAATTCTCCTTATTCTGAAGAATATCATCGACCATGCCCAACGCAATGATGGCATATGAATTCGAGCCGATCCCGGTATCCATCAGCAAGGATCTGATATCCTTGAGGCGACAGGCCACGTCATTCAGGCGGTATTCACTTTCCCCACTTCTGTAGAGCATGCGCGTGATCGTCACCGTCTGATATTCTACCGGAAGTATATTCTTTGTATTCTCAAATGTGATCGCCACCCGGGCTACACCCGCCTTCTTTCTTTTCTTGGTTCCATTGAATAAGACATCACTCATATGGTCCAGCCGCAGTTCCTTTCCCTTCTGCTCCCCAAGAACCCACCGTATGGCGTCGACGATATTAGACTTACCGGCTCCGTTCGGGCCTACTACGCCAATGACGTCTTCATCAAAATGAATGACCGTTTCATTCGCAAAGCTTTTAAAGCCTTTTATTTCCAGTGTCTTCAGTCGCATCGCGCAAATATAGATTTTATATACATATAAAGTAAGCAAATGTGTCTGAATATCAGCGCTTTATCAGACATCAGCGAGTGTAATTAATATAGCATTTTTTCCTAAGTTATACAATGTTGTCTTTAAGCTCATTAGGCTAATTATCCTATCTTCGAATTTCAAACACGAAGTATGTATCGAGCGATGTTTTTAATGGTTCTGGGATTACTGCTTTTCCTGTTCGGTTTTGTAGCACTTGTCATGCTGCTGATAGGTGCCCGGATCAGCTTTCTCGCATTCATAGATGCCGGTGGTCCGACTTTGGGCCTTGTCATCAGGCTCCTCATGATATTTGGTGGGCTTTTTCTTGTATATATCTATCGGAATAAGTTCGAGTAGCAAAACTGGTGCTTCCTTGTTCAGGATCGAATGTAAAGTTGTACTTAGGAGGGAAACACTCTAATCAGCGGGTACAGTTGTCTCATTTCCAACTAACTATCTTTATTCAATTGATTAAAACACACCGCACAGGCATGGAATATCGTGTTTAGCATGACATCCATCTTTCAGCTAAATTTCCGACCTTCCGCTAACTTTAGATTTACCAAATCTTGAAGATTTTGGAAATCTGTTCAGTTCAGGAGGCTGCAATCAGGAACAAGCTGTGCTCCAGATGCATAGTGGACATTTAAGTAAATCTGATCGGCCTTAAAAACTTATCTTTGAAAAATGAGTGCGCAAGAAATAATCAAAGAAATCCAGCAGCTACCTGTCAGTCAGAGAATGCTCGTAATCGAGCAAACGCTTAAATCGATCCGAGCAAGTACGCACAGGCAGAATATGGAAAACGCTGTCGAGGAAGTGATAGAAGACTACACATCTGATAAAGAACTCTCTTCATTCACCGATATTGATTTCGACAGATTTTATGAAACAAAGTGAAATTTAGCTTGCAAGAATCTTGTCAATAGAAACCTGAATTGGTGTAGAAGATCAACCACCAGCCTCTATAAACTTCTCCCTGATAGTCTCCGAAAGCGACTTCCCTGAAATCTTGCTGTCAATCCACGCGAGCATATCCAGATGTAGAAACGCCCTGCGTTCATACGGCTTTTCACTGAGGCGGAGCAGATCCTTTTTTAGCTTCTGCCGGCTGGCGAGACGTGGACTGGTCGTGGCCACATTCCGTCGGAAGTAGTCCAGGATTGTTTTTTGCACCTCGTTCAGGTCTTTCATTTTACCGAAAAACCGGGAGACAGAGTCCACCATATACGGTAGCAGGTCATCATGTCCAAGTTCATAGTGAGACATCAGGTGTAGCAGGCGCGCATAGCATTGAATGTCTTCCCGGAGGTGAGCTGCCCGGATATTGATGATCTCGTTCAGGTATTGGATGCAGTGATCATAGTCTCCGGCTCCAAAAAATAGCCAGGCCATCTTATAGTTAAAAACCATGATCCGGTGAATGTCCAGATGGTTTTGGTACTCTTTCATTAATTCTTCGATCTCCGGAATCAGCTTTACCCCTTCATGAAATGACCCCTCGAGAATATGCTTGTTGATCCGCGCGGTATTGAGGTACATGAAGTGGATAATACTCTGCGTCGTCCCAAAATTTTTGGCGTACTGCTTGCTAAATGTCTCAAACCTTTCCAACTCAATCACATATCTGTCGTACCGCCTCATGCTAAACAGCGTCGCGAGCACATACGAAAGGCCACGCATATAAAGCACCGGATCTTCACTTTTCAATTCCGGGTTTTTGTCAAACAGATCGACCCATTGTACTGCGTGGTTATAGCAGTTTTCAAAATCAAGGAGGATATAGTAATACCACATATAGCTTTGGTGGAGGAAGATCCTTTCGATCACCGTCAGCGTGTTTTCGTTGATTTTCTTCAACTCGTCTTTGAAGTATTTCTCAACTGACCTGTGATCCTTTTGATCGCGTGCATGACCCATCGTGATGTAGCGTCCATGGATGCGGATTTTGAGATTCGACAGCCGCACAATATTGGAAATGCCTTGCTCCAGAAGATCCGCCTCATCGAGCAGTTTTTCCATTTTCCCTTCGACACGCCTACTACGTGTAATATGTCTTTCCTCAATAAACTTGATAAACTCCACGATCTCAAGGTGCAAGACATGCATCTCCACCCTGTCGGCTTTTGGACGAGCGCGTTCGAGTAAGCGCAGAGCCTGCAGGTAAAGTCCTTTTTCGTACAAAATCCGCGCGTGATCCAGTTGCTCCCTGAGTTGAATGTCGATGTACTTGTCTGCCTGAATCAACCGAAGGCTCTTTAAGACCTGGGCGTACAAATGCCGTTTGAGATTTGACAATTGACTCTTCGTGATGCCCTCCATCTTTGAAAGGACGTGCCCTTCATCATACGTCGTCACCTTCTCCAGAATATCGAAGAGTCGGACGAACATCACGTTCTGATTGCTCTGCAAACGCTTGACAAACAGCTTGAAATTGCGCTTTTCCGCCTTTGTCAGGCTATTTATCAAATTAATAAGCTGATCATTTTTTACACTGGGCATAACAATACAAATTACCACAACACATGGATTGTCAATGAATTGTACAAATATCGTCAATTTTGGGCATAAGCGTTTTTCAAATAATTGATTTAGCGCTTACCTCTGCACACCCCTATTTTTGTATATGAATGAGAACGATTTGTATTCGACTGAAAATGAATCAATTCTCAAAGAAGGTATTTATAACTAAAACAAACCAAAACAACTTTGAACATGATCACGCACAAGTTTGAGTACATCTGGCTGGACGGTTACACACCGGAGCCAAATCTCCGTAGTAAGACAAAGGCCATGGCCCTTGAAAATTACGAAGGAGAGGTTGATCCGCTTCCTATGTGGGCGTTTGACGGCAGCAGCACCAAACAGGCACACGGTAGCAAGTCTGACTGTCTGCTCAAGCCAGTTGCAGTATATCGCGATCCGGCACGTCGTAACGCCTGGCTCGTCATGTGTGAAGTACTGAATCCGGATGGGACACCGCATGTATCTAACACACGTGCGCTGATCAACGATGATCCTGATTTCTGGTTCGGTTTCGAGCAGGAGTATACACTCGTCATGAACGGTCGTCCACTTGGCTTTCCGGAAAATGGATACCCGGCACCACAGGGCATGTACTATTGCTCAGTAGGAAATGACAACGTCGCAGGTCGTGATCTCGTAGAAGAACATTTTGACCAGTGTCTGGAAGCAGGTATATCAATCACAGGCATCAACGCAGAAGTCATGCTGGGCCAGTGGGAATACCAGTGTTTCGGAAAAGGTGCAATGAAATCTGCCGATGACTTATGGATATCGCGTTACTTATTATTCCGCATCTCTGAAGATTATGGTGTACATATCGAATTCTCTCCAAAACCGGTAAAAGGTGATTGGAACGGATCAGGTATGCATGCAAATTTCTCCAATCGTGTGATGCGTGATATAGGTGGCAAGGAGTTGTTTGACAATATCTTCAAGACACTTGATAAGTATCATGCTGAACACATTGAAGTATACGGTTCAGGAAATCATGAGCGTCTGACAGGTAATCACGAAACACAACATATCGACCACTTCTCCTTTGGTGCAAGTGACCGTGGTGCTTCGATCCGTATTCCTCTACCCACGATAAATGATGGCTGGAAGGGATATCTCGAAGATCGTCGTCCGGCATCAAATGCTGATCCATACAGACTCGTCTCACGTATCATGAGCACGGTTAAGGAAGCAATGTCTCCGGTGACCGTTTAAAAAACTTTCAGATTATCGTTATTTGATAAAAAGGGCCGGCAATATGCCGGCCCTTTTCTTTTTATTGGTGGTGCATTTTTTTACCCATTGATGTCACCTGCAATAAAACATCCCACCGCTCCCCAATTCCGCATGTTATATGGCGGATTATATTGCTTTGCCACTGCTCGAATAAGATTAACCTGTATGATGCTTTGCATGGCATACGGAGGTATTGCAACCGCCCAAACAAACATTGCAACACTTGAAGAACAGATCGCATCAGCCGTCGAGGACGCTGTCACGACCGAGCAAACCCATTCTTATGACCTTCTTTCCGACCTTACCCCCCACTCTATTGATCTCAACGGTGACCAGGTGGAAATCCTCGTCGAACTCCAGATGCTCACTCCGATACATCTTCGGGCACTGGCTGTCTACCGTGAAGTCAACGGCGACCTCATCTCTGTATATGAATTGCAAGCAATCCCTCATTTTGATATCAGGACAATCAGAGAAGTATTCCCGTACATATCAGTCAATTTAAATTCAAGTGAGACGCATCTCAGTTTGCGTGAAAAAATAAAACGGGGCTCAAGCGAACTGATGCTCCGGTGGGGCCGGATATTGGAAAGTCAACCGGCATATCATCCGGCATCGTCCATTACACAGTTTAACGGAAATAATTCCCGATTGTACTTCAGGTACAGATTTCAAATCCCAGGCAAACTTTACTTCGGCCTGACAGGTGAAAAGGATCCTGGAGAAGTATTATTTAAAGGGAGTAATCCATACGGGTTTGACTTTTATTCATACCATCTGTTTATTAAAGAGTATAAATCCTGGCTTCCAAAAATTGCCATTGGCGACTATTCTATCGCCATGGGACATGGCTTGATCATTAATTCCGGATTCACGCTGGGCAAAAGCGCTCTGACCACGAGACTGATCAATGCAAGACGCACATTGCGCCCCTATACTTCTGTAGGTGAACATGCATTCTTTCGCGGCATTGCATTTGAAATCAAACCGCACAAAACCATGACCGCAACATTCTTTTATTCCAGAAAGAAGCATGATGCAAGTGTGCGCATTGATACGCTCATCGATGACAATGGCGATATGCTCATCGACAAATGGTTTTCATCATTACAAGCTTCAGGAAATCACCGTTCCGAATCAGAAATAAACAACCGCAATCAAGTGCGCCAGGTGACAACTGGCGGTTCAATTCAATTTCGAAAGAGCAAATACAGTATCGCTTTAAACGTGGTTCGCCGATCCTTTGACATGACATTAAAACCCACACGTACGATCAATACCCTCAGCAGATTTGGTGGCAACCGGCTCACCAATGTCAGCATGTGCTATCATTACAGCTTGCTCAACTTCTACTTTTTTGGTGAGACAGCCATTGGTCAGAACAAGGCCGTTTCGACGGTCAACGGCTTCCTGCTCGCTCTCGACAAAAAGATAGATGTAGCGGTATTGGCGAGAGTCATTCCTGCTTCGTACCAGCAATTTGAGGCGCGCACATTTGGTGAGAGCTCTACCGCTGAGAATGAAACGGGTATCTACATCGGAACAGAGATCAGACCATTTGAAAACTGGACAATCAACGCGTATAGTGATATCTGGAAACACCAACGTCCACGATTCAACGTAGATGGACCGGGCCAGGGCAATGAGCAACTCTTGCGCATTACATATCACAAGCGACATCACAGCACATTCTATATTCAATACCGGCACGAGACAAAAGACAAGAACTCAACGCTGGACGATCTCCGCATCGATCGCGTAGTCCCTCATAACCGACAATACTTGCGTTTACACTTCAGTCACAAAGTCGGCGCCGGAATAGAACTCAGGAACCGCGTTGAATTTTCATTTTATCAAGAGGAAAATCAGGATACGAAAAAGGGTGTCTTGATCTACCAGGATGTGATTTACAAACCGATCGAAACGGCCCTCACATTTACGGCGAGGATCGCATTCTTTGATACGGATGATTATTTGAGTCGGATCTATGCTTATGAAAATGACTTGAGTTATCAGTTTTCAGTTCCGGCCTATACGTATCGGGGCGTGCGATACTACGTCAATATAAAGTATTCAGGATTGCGCAATATCACTATCGAAGGGCGTATTGCGCAGCTCAGGCTATATGACAGGGATGAGATTGGCAGTGGCAATTTGAAGATAGATAGGAATACGAAGACAGAAGTGAAGGTGCAGATCAGAATGCGATTTTAGCCTAGCAATGGGCATTTATGCAACCCAAAAAAGGTCTTTATATCTTTACATACTTCTATATCAGTCATATCAAAGGCACCTGACTAAAAAACATTATCTTTAAATTGATACAGGATTAGCTCACTTACTACTAAGCTGGTTGAAATTTGGCAATCTTGTCTACAAGAGGAAATGCAAACAAATTGATACTTCTATTTTATATAGAATAATGAGTAATCGAAGGACCAAGTTTTCAAAACAGATCAACCTCGAAACTGGAGCGTTGACAATTCCTATGGACATCAAATCGGATGCCTTCAAAGATTTTCAACTATTCATAAAGAGTAAATCCCTGTCTCAAACTAAAGATCAAAAAATGGCCATTAAGTCCTTAGGGATGAAGTTTCGTATGGAGGATGATAATTGCTCGGAATGAAGGGATTATTAATATTCTCTATAGCCTTTAATAGATTCCCTGCCTATGGCCAATTCTTCGAATATCAATAATTTCGACAGCGTCATCTACTTGATATATGATTCGATAATCTCCTACTCGAATTCTCCAAAACTCCTCTTGTAATCCTTTCAGTTTCAAACACCCTCTGGGGTACGGATTGTCGGACAGAGATTCTGCTTTATCTAATATTCTACCTTGATACCCTCTCGGGATTGATCGCAAATCCTTAATTGCTTTTAAAGTAAACTCAACTTTATAACTCATTTGCTTCGAACATTCTCTTTACTTCCTCCAAGGGGATTTTTTTATCATTCTTCCTCGATTCAGCAATAAGAATGTCATAAAATTCTGACCACATTTCACCATATTTTTCGAGATCGATTTGAACATACTTCCTGTTATTCTCGTCATCTGTTAGATACACTATGCCTTCCATGTCTAATAGCTTTTGATTCATAAAGTTAACGCTTTTCTAGTTGCTTTGGTTTCACATTCATGCAGCTGGCAGCTTTCTCCAGATTGGTCATTATGCCGTCTCCAAATTTCTCAAGACCACTAATGCATTTTGTAATGTATTAAAATCATGCTAATTCCAAAGAAGAGTTTAGTGTGATTCTCACTTCACTTGAGCATACACATATTGAATAGTTCATTCAAAATCCTGATACAATAAATACAATTTCCTTTTCGCTTTGAAGCCTTTTACATCCTTCTCCCAACTCCCCCTAATTTCCTCCTCACTCCAACCCGCCAATATCTGCTCTCTCAATTTGGCAGTCCCGGCAAGTCTGTCAAAAAACAAATTCTCCAGAAAAAAAGCACCCTTGTCGGACAAGTAGGTATAGTATTGAATAAGCCACGAAAGATTGATTGACCGCCATTCCAATATTTCATCAGTGGTGAGAGTGGAGAGATTAGTCCCATGGAGTGTCACCCCATCATACTTTGGCTTCATGGCTCCGGGCATTGGCTCCGGAGTGAATGTATAACCTCCAGGAGCGAAATCAGGATGTCCAATCACCTGAAACTGATTTGCGGTCCCTCTGCCTATAGAGACATTCGTCCCTTCAAAAAAGCACAACGACGGATACAGGAGGATTGACCTCAGATTGGGCAGATTAGGTGATGGAGCTACAGGAAGATCGTAGGTCATCGTGTGATCATAATTTTCACACGCGATAACTGTAAGATCACACTGCACGCCATTCTCGAGCCAGCCTTCACCGTTGATCATAGTTGCCAACTCCCCTATTGTCATCCCGTATACGACAGGAATCGGGTGCATCCCGATGAAGGATTTGTATTCAGGTTCGCGTACAGGACCGTCAACATAGTATCCATTCGGATTAGGTCGATCCAGCACAATCATCGGAATCCCCGCCTCAGCACATGCCTCCATCATCAGGTGCATCGTAGAGATAAACGTGTAAAAACGCACCCCGACATCCTGGATATCGAAGATCATGATATCCACACCAGCAAGATCCTCTTGCGATGGCTTCCGCTTTTTGCCATACAATGACAAAACAGACAAACCTGTTTTACTGTCCTTTTGATCTTCGATTTTCGCGCCCGCATCCGCAGTCCCCCGAAATCCATGTTCCGGGGCATAAATCCTTTCGATATCCACTTTATTCTCAAGTAAGACGTCCACCAGGTGACGCCCTTGAACCATTGAGCTTTGATTAATGGTCAATCCGACAGATTTACCTTCCAAAAGTTTGAGATACATTTCCAGCCTTTCAGCACCTGGAACGACTGGATTCTGGATGTGGGATGCGGGATACTTGATGCTGACCGCAACGTCACGAGTACGCGAAATAGCTTTAGCTTGACTGATCGCTACGTTGAAAGTCCATTGGCAAAGGCGATCTTGAACACCCGGCACTTTTGAATTTTGACTTTTACATTTTACATTTCGCGGTTTACCAAAGTCATCTGTATTAGCGTATAGATCCCCAATAAAACAACATATAACAACAATCCACGATATCAAAAAAATCTTCTTTACATTCGTCATTTGCAGTTCACTTCGCATTTCGAAACAGTTTCATTCTGAAAAAGTACGCAATCATAGACATTGAGACCACCGGTGGCATGGTAAAACGTGATAAAATCACAGAAATCGCCATCGCCATTCACGACGGGGACAAGGTCATTGATAGTTATGAAACGCTCATCAACCCCGAGCGCAGTATCCCGGCGTTCATTTCTCGGATGACGGGGATCACAAATGAAATGGTCGCCGATGCACCCCGATTTTGTGAAGTAGCTAAAGACATCGTTGAGTTTACCGAGG
>Ga0164313_10003671_pt1 | contig 13659 bp, 12 predicted proteins | sample GuaBasSedimGuay4_FD_113735 | JGI IMG/M metagenome (GOLD analysis project Ga0164313, IMG submission 113735) | Subseafloor sediment microbial communities from Guaymas Basin, Gulf of California, Mexico - Guay4, Core 4569-4, 0-3 cm | ecosystem: Environmental > Aquatic > Marine > Hydrothermal vents... | reverse complement strand
CTGAACATTGGATTGAATTAGTTTCTGTAATTGAGGAAAATTACAAGAACTTTGATGGCTTTGTAATTCTTCACGGAAGCGATACCATGTCATATACTGCTTCCGCTTTAAGTTTTATGTTAGAGAATCTTGCAAAACCCGTAATCTTTACAGGCTCGCAATTACCAATTGGAGATTTACGAACAGATGCAAAAGAAAATTTAATTACATCCATTCAGATTGCCTCACTTTGCGATAATGGAAGACCTCCTATTACTGAAGTTTGTTTGTATTTTGAATACAAGTTATATAGGGCAAATAGAACTACAAAAATAAATGCTGAACATTTTGAAGCTTTTGCTTCTTTAAATTATCCTCCTTTAGTGGTAAGTGGTGTTAACTTAGAGGTAAATGAGCAAGCTTTATTGAAACCTAATAGGAGAAAAAAATTAAGAGTTCATAAAAATATTATTTCAGATATATTATTGGTAAAAATGTTTCCGGGGATTACCAGAGATACAATTAATCATTTATTTTCCTATCCTAACATAAAAGGCATGGTTATTGAGAGCTATGGCAGTGGAAACCTAACCGATAAGGATTGGTTTATAAAAGCCTTAAAAAAAATAACAGATAAAGATATTCCGGTAGTAAATGTGACACAATGTTCTGGCGGTAGCGTAAATATGGGTATTTATGGTGTGAATAAAAAGCTAAATAAAATTGGAGTTATTTCAGGAAAAGATATAACAACTGAAGCTGCTTTAGCTAAATTAATGTTTATGTTAGGAAAAAATATTTCTGCTAACAACTTCAAAACCATATTCGAAACACCTTTATGTGGAGAAATGAAATAAATTAACTTGCTAAATATTTCATCAAGCTATTTTTTTTTTGTTATTTGGCAAACCATTTGGCATTTTTGTTAAAATAGTGACAATTTAGAGAGGTGGCCGAGTGGTCGAAGGCGCACGCCTGGAAAGTGTGTATACGCCACAAGCGTATCGAGGGTTCGAATCCCTTCCTCTCTGCGATTAAATTAGAAGAAATTAAGTAGTTTATTAATAACAGAGATGTTCAGAAAAAACATTGTTTATTCTTTTCATTTCATATAAATATTTATTCTTGGAGATTAAGTATTTTTTTATATCTTTAAAACCTTTAACTAAAAACAAATTTTAAGTCGATAGCAATGAAAAAATTATTATCTATTATGGCAATTGCCACGTTGATTTTTGCAGGAACTCTAAACGCAAAAGCAGCAACAGTTCAATCACTGTCAAGTAATGTACAAACTGTAATGACGGCAGCTACTGTCTCATTAATACAAGATGACGGTGGTACCGATACCGAAGAGGAAATAAGTTTCCATCAAGAATTGAAAAATCGTTTTGTAGAAGGGGGTCCTGGATTTATGGGGATTGTTCTTTTATGTTTAATTCTTGGATTAGCATTTGCAATTGAAAGAATTATTTATTTAAATCTTTCAACTACAAACACTCAAAAATTAGCAGATAATGTAGAAGAAGCATTAAAAAGCGGTGGATTAGATGCTGCAAAAGAGGTTTGTAGAAATACAAAAGGACCTGTTGCTTCTATTTATTATCAAGGATTAGAGCGTGCAGATGAAGGAATTGATTCTGCAGAAAAAGCAATTATTGCTTACGGTGGCGTTCAAATGGGACAATTAGAGAAAAATGTATCTTGGATTTCATTATTCATTGCAATTGCACCTATGCTTGGTTTCATGGGAACAGTAATAGGTATGATTGATGCCTTCGATAAAATTCAAGCTGCTGGAGATATGAATCCATCATTGGTAGCAGGAGGTATTAAAATTGCACTTCTTACTACAGTATTTGGTTTAATTGTTGCAATTATACTACAAGTCTTTTATAATTATATTATCGCTAAAATAGATAGTATAGTAAACAGTATGGAAGATGCATCTATCACATTAATAGATATGTTGGTAGAAAACAAAAAGAACTAATAATTTAACACACCAAGTATAATGGGTTTACATAAAATATTAAAAATTGTAGGATTGGTTATAAGTCTTGTGGGTGTTTACTTTTTAGCAAATATCCTAATGAAAGGTGATGACACCATCATCACAAGCGGATCAGGTATTGACGGATTTCTATATACAGCATATGTTATATTTGCTATAGTAGTAATCGCCGTTGTTATTTTCGGTCTAAAAGCACTTTTCACAGGAAATATTAAAAACACTTTAATAATCTTAGGCGCATTTATTGTAGTTATTGCTATTTCATACGCATTAGCAGGTAATACACCAATGGAGCTTAAAGATGGTGATATGTTATCTGAAACTGGCTCAAAATGGGTTGGTGCAGGATTATATACTTTTTATTTATTAGGAGCAATTGCTATTGTTTCTATGATAGTTAGCGGATTTAAAAGAGCGAAATAATGGCAAGAAGATCAGCACCAGAAGTTAATGCAGGATCTATGGCAGATATAGCGTTCCTGCTTCTTATATTTTTCTTAGTAACAACTACTATGGAAAAAGATAAAGGAATTTCTAGACAATTGCCACCAATTCAAGAAACTCCAGAGGAGGTTATCATTAAAGATAAAAACTTATTTGTCGTATTGGTAAATAAAAATGATGATTTACTTGTTGAAGATGAACCAATGCAATTGAAAGATTTACGGCAGGCAGCTATAGATTTTTTAGATAATGGAGGAGTATCATCAAGCAATCCTTTGTATTGTAATTATTGTCAAGGGAAAAGAGACCCTTCTTCATCAGACAATCCTGATAAAGCGATTATATCTGTTAAAAATGACAGGTTAACATCCTATAATATGTATATAGCAGTTCAAAATGAATTGGTTGGAGCTTATAATTTCTTAAGAAATAGGGAATCACAGCGATTATATGGATGGGATTTTACAACAGTAAAAGCGCAAGTAGATGCAGGAACTTATGTTGGAGACAAAAAGCAAGCTGAAGAAAAATTAAAAGAAATACAATTAATGTATCCTTTAAAATTATCTGAAGCATCACCAGGTAAAGTAGGTAAATAATTATAAATAGGAGAGTATGTCAAAATTTACAAAGAAAAAAAGCAACGAGTTGCCTCCCGTAAATACCGCATCCTTACCGGATATTGTATTTATGTTATTATTCTTTTTTATGGTTGCAACTGTAATGAGAGAAACTAATTTATTAGTAGAACAAAATTTACCTAAAGCAGACCAAGTAGAAAAGCTTAAAAAAGATAGATCTGTTTTTATTTTCGCAGGAAAACCTAGCGATCAATATAAAGACAAATATGGTAGTGAAGGTAGAGTTCAAATTGGAGATAAATACACCGATATTTCTAATATAGGGATGGCACTAAACGATGCTAGAGGTAAATTAATCCCAGAGTTACAAAACAAAGTTGTAGTGGCTCTTAAGGTTGATGATGATACAAATACAGGTCTTGTAACAGATATTAAAGAAGAGTTACGAAAATTGAATATGGTGAGAATTATTTATATAACAACACCAGGAAATCAATTGGATCAGTAAAATTTTAAAAAACATCTATTTACGCCTTGTTCCATTATATCGGTTCAAGGCGTTTTTTTTTTATCAATAATAAGAGAACTTTTAGTTACGAATGTTTAAAATAGCAAAATTTATATACTTTTCATTTATTCTGCTTATTACATCTAACGGTATTGCTCAAGATACTATTCCAAAAGTAGAGGGAGATTTAAAGTATAGAGAAGATCAATTTTATATAGGAATTACCTATAATATCTTAGCATCTGTACCCAATGATGTTCATCCAGAGGGGCTCACAGGAGGATTAAGTTTTGGTTTTCTTAGAGATATGCCTATTAACAAGAACAGGAATATTGCTATTGCTGCTGGGTTAGGGTTAGCATTTGATAGATATGGTCAAAATCTGCTAATTGATAAAGATTTAGAAGGCAATACTACTTATGCCGTTTTAGATTCAGATGTTAGCTTTAAATCTAATAATTTTAATACAGGCATTTTAGAACTTCCTATAGAATTGAGGTGGAGAAGTTCTACATCCACAACCTATAAATTTTGGAGAGTATACGCCGGATTTAAACTTGGATATACTTTTTGGAACGAGTCTTCATATAAAGATTCTGCGGGTTCTATTTCTCATTCAGATATCGAGGAATATGAGAAATTAAGATTTGCTACTACATTGAGTTTAGGTTTTAATAAATTTAATTTTTATGTGTATTATAGCTTGAATCCGTTTTTTAATGAAGATGCCATGACTACAGATGGTCAACAAGTAGAATTTAAAACTCTTAAATTAGGGTTGATGTTCTATATTTTATAACCAAAGATTAAGTGTAATAAGCTGAGGTATTACTCCTAAACCAAAGCCTGCGATAAGCTCTGGATATGAATGCGAATTGCTATGTAACCTTGAAGAGGCTACCCAACCATTACAGAAGAAAAAGAACCCAATACCCATTAAGATATTTATTTTAAAATGGACACTCAGGGCAATTAAAAACATCGTTACTCCTGCAATCCCCATTTGATGTAAACTAATTTTAAACTTGAATAAAACAACAATTAAAGCTGCAATAGTTGAAAACAGCACACCTATAAAAAAATAATACATTTCCGGACTTTCATACGCACTATATACCATCTTAATAATTAAGAGTAATAAAAGGGTTTGAATCATTAGAGGAAACTTCCTTTCTGTCACTTTTTTTAAATAAATAGTCTCTACAATTTTTAGATTTTTAAGTAGATAAAATATAATTATCGGAATTAATAATGTAATAATAATAATAGCAAATAACTTTGCCTGAATTATAGTAGGTTCTATAAACCTGGGTGTTAACTTATAATAAAGTACAGCGCCAAATAGAGGCATTAATAAGGGATGAAATAAGTAAGAAGCAATACGTAGAAAATAATTCATCATATTTCTTTTCGTAATCTGGCTACAGGTAAATCTAATTGTTCTCTATACTTTGCGATGGTTCTTCGTGCGATTGGATACCCTTTTTCTTTTAATATGGCAGCCAATTTATCATCGGTGAGAGGTTTCTTTTTATCTTCTTCTGAAACTACAATTTCAAGAATATTTTTAATTTCTCTAGTAGATACTTCTTCTCCTTGACTGTTGGTCATAGACTCACTAAAAAATTCTTTAATAAGCTTGGTTCCATAAGGAGTGTCTACATATTTGCTGTTGGCAACACGAGATACAGTCGAAACATCCATATTTATTTCATCTGCAATATTCTTTAAAATCATGGGCTTTAGTTTTTGCTCATCTCCTGTTAAAAAATATTCTTTTTGGTGATGCATTATTGCATTCATGGTAATAAATAAGGTTTGTTGTCGCTGCTTTATGGCATCTATAAACCATTTGGCAGCATCTAGTTTTTGTTTGATAAATAAAACTGCATCTTTCTGTGATTTTGTTTTTTTCTTTGCTGCTTTATACCCTTTTAGCATTTCTGTATAATCTGGAGACACGTGAAGTTCTGGAGCATTCCTTCCATTGAGAGTAAGTTCTAACGCTCCATCTATTATTCTAATGGCAAAATCTGGAACAACGTGCTCTACAATTTTAGTATTACTAGAATAAGAACCTCCAGGCTTTGGGTTTAGCCCTTCTATTTCGTGTATGGCATCACGTAATTGATCTTCTGAAACATCAAATTTTGCTAGTAACTTTTTATAATGTTTTTTTGAAAAATGATCGAAAGAATCTTCAATTAATTGAATAGCAAGAGAAACAGATGCAGTTGGGGTTTTTCGATGTAACTGAATTGATAAACACTCCTGAAGGTTTTTTGCACCCACTCCTGCAGGATCTAATTCTTGGACAAACTTTATAACCTTTCTTATTTTTTCTTCTGAAGTAAAAACATTTTGAGTGAAAGCTAAATCATCAATAATGTCTTCAACATCTCTTCTTATATAGCCGCTTTCATCAACACTCCCGACTAGGAATCGTGCAATTTCTTTCTCTTCTTCGTTGAGCCTATAGGTATTTAGTTGTTGTAATAAATATTGATTAAATGAAGTTCCTGAAGCATAAGGAATTTGCTTGTCCTCATCATCGGGGCTATAATTATTTGCAGACAATTTATAGCCAGGAGTTTCGTCATCACTTAAATAATCATCAATATTAATATCGGTTTCAATAACTTCATTTCCTTCATCAAATTCATCATCATTAAATTCATCCTCATAGTCATCCTTTTCTTCTTTCCCTCCTTCAAGAGCTGGGTTTTCCTCTATTTCTTGAGAAATACGTTGCTCAAAAGCTTGGGTAGGCAATTGGATAAGCTTCATCAACTGTATTTGCTGAGGAGATAGCTTTTGAGAGAGTTTAAAATTAAGTTGTTGTTTTAACATTTCGAAATTAAAGTATACTATAAAAATAAAAAAAACAATCTACATATAGATGATGAAGATTGTTTTAATGTTTTAAAATAATCAGACCTTATTTTATAACGAATAAATTTCTAAAAACTTGCACTGCCTGGATAACGAGGATAAGGAATTACATCTCTAATATTTCCCATACCTGAAACGAATTGAACCAAACGTTCGAATCCTAATCCAAAACCACTATGTACAGCGGTTCCGTATTTTCTAAGATCTAAATACCAGTACAACTCTTCTTCATCAACGCCAAGATCGGCCATTTTTTTCTTTAGCACATCAAATCTTTCCTCACGTTGTGAGCCTCCTACAATTTCTCCAATCCCTGGAAAAAGTACATCCATTGCCCTTACTGTTTTTCCATCATCATTCAGGCGCATATAAAAAGCTTTGATATTTGCAGGATAATCAAATAAAATTACGGGGCATTTAAAATGCTTTTCAACTAAAAAACGTTCGTGTTCACTTTGTAAATCTGCTCCCCATTCTTCAATTAAGTATTTGAATTTCTTCTTTTTATTCGGCTTACAGCGTTTTAAAATATCAATTGCTTCGGTGTAAGTAACTCTTTTAAAATTGTTTTCAGTTATAAACTGGAGCTTTTCACGTAAAGCCATTTCGCTACGTTCTGCTTGTGGCTTGCTTTTTTCTTCTTGTAGCAATCTGTTTTCCAAAAACTCTAAATCATCTTTACAATTTTTAAGAGCATAGTCAACTACATATTTTATAAAATCTTCAGCCAAATCCATATTTCCGTCTAAGTCGCAAAATGCAACTTCGGGTTCAATCATCCAAAATTCTGCTAAATGACGAGAGGTATTAGAATTTTCTGCACGGAAAGTGGGTCCGAAAGTATAAATTTTCCCAAGTCCCATTGCATAAGTTTCGCCTTCTAACTGACCACTAACCGTAAGATTGGTTTCTTTTTCGAAAAAATCTTGTTTGTAATCAATATTACCGTTTTCATCTAAAGGTGGATTCTTAGGGTCTAAAGCAGAAACACGAAACATTTCGCCAGCTCCTTCAGCATCACTACCTGTAATTATAGGAGAATGCATATAATTAAATCCATTTTTCTGAAAGTATTCATGTACCGCAAATGACAATTTAGAACGTGTTCGCATAATCGCACTAAAAGTATTGGTTCGAATACGTAAATGTGCTTGTTCTCTTAATTTTTCAAGACTGTGTCTTTTTGGAGAAAGGATAGTAAGTTTTACTTCTTCAGGATCTGCTTCCCCAAGAATTTCTACGTTATTCACTTGTATTTCTACAGTTTGCCCGTGCCCTTTGCTTTCTTCTAAAACTCCAGTAATATTTAGAGCGGCACCCACAGTTATTTTTTTCAGAATTTCTTCGTCCAAATTTTCAAAATCAACAACACATTGAATATTTTTAATGGTAGAGCCGTCGTTTAAAGCTATAAAGCGGTTGCTTCTAAAAGCACGAACCCATCCGTTAATACTAATTTCGGTAGGGGATGGCTTTGTTTGTAATAAATCTTTAATATTTAATTGTTGCATGGTTGTTTTTTTGAAAGGGTAAAGATACTTTTTACTTGTAAAACCACAAACTTAATTGTCTTCGTCCTCCTCGGAGTCTTCTAGGTCAGTATCAGATAATATTTTTAAGGCCGGTTTTTTAAGTGTTTTCTTGTTAGCAATACTTCTTTCTAGTGATAATAATAGTGAAGGTAGTAGTACTAAGTTAGATAACATTGCAAATAATAGTGTGATGGAAACTAGAATTCCTAATGCAACAGTACCTCCAAAACTGGAAATGGCGAAAACTGAAAAGCCAAAGAACAATACAATAGAGGTATAAAACATACTAACGCCAGTTTCTCTAAGTGCAGCATATACAGATTTTCTAATCTTCCAATGATTGGCAATTAATTCTTGTCGATATTTCGCTAAAAAGTGAATAGTATCATCTACAGAAATACCAAATGCAATACTAAATACTAATATGGTAGAAGGTTTTATAGGAACGCCTATAAACCCCATAAGCCCAGCTGTAATAATTAAAGGAAGTAGGTTTGGTATGAGTGAAACTAAAATCATTTTTAAACTTCTAAACATCCAGGCCATAAATAGGGCGATTAATAAAATGGCAAGTGATAAAGAAAGAATAAGATTGTTTACTAGATATTTAGTTCCTTTTTGAAACACCAATGCTTTCCCCGTTAAAATAACATTATAACGCTCTGGCGGGAATACTTTATTGATTTCAGCTTTTAAATCTTCTTCAATACGGTCAAACCTTTCTGTTTTTGTGTCTTTCATAAAAGTAGTAATACGAGCGTATTGGCCTGTATCATCTACATAGTTTTCTAAAAAATTGGTATCGTCCGAACTACTTTTAGCGTAGGATAATAAAAAAGTGCGTTCCTGGCTGTTGGGTAATTGGTAATATTCAGGGTTATTATTATAATAAGCTTGCTTAGAAAACTTCACCAATTCTACTACAGATAAAGGTTTGGAAAGTTCAGGAACTTCTTTAATATAATCTTGTATTTCATCCATACGCTTTAGGGTAGCAAGACTCATTACTCCCTTTTTACGCTTGGTGTCTATATAAATTTCTAAAGGCATTATCCCTTCAAATTCATCTTCAAAAAACTTAATATCACTAAAGAATTCTGTTTTTTGAGGCATATCCTCAATAATACTTCCCGAAATTTTAATATTAAAAATCCCAATGATACTCACACATAAAACAAGAACAGCTGTGATATAAATACTCACTCTATGAAATTTCACCGTATGCTCTGTCCAATCAACAAACTTGTTAATCCATTTTTTATTTAAATGTTTTAAGTGCTTGTTTTTTGGGGTTGGCATAAAACTATATGCAATAGGAATAATCAACAAACTCAATATAAAAATGGCAATAATATTAATAGACGCGACTACACCAAACTCTTTTAGAAGTTTACTGTTGGTAAGAATGAAAGTTGCAAACCCTGAAGCTGTTGTAAGGTTTGTCATTAGGGTTGCATTCCCAACTTTCGCAATAACACGTTGTAATGATTTTGCTTGATTACCGTGAAGTTTTATTTCTTGCTGGTATTTATTGATTAAGAAAATACAATTCGGAATTCCAATAACAATAATCAACGGTGGAATAATTGCGGTTAGTACAGTAATCTCATAATGCAGCAATCCTAAAATCCCGAATGCCCACATAACACCTATGATTACTGTGAACATCGATATTAATGTTGCTCTGTACGATCTAAAGAAAAAGAAAAATAAGAGCGAGGTTATTATTAGCGCAGCAGCAACAAATATCCCTATTTCGTCAATTATATTTTGAGCGTTCAGGGTACGGATATAGGGCATCCCTGAGGAATGAACGTTTAAACCAGTTTCTTTTTCAAACTTAGTAATGATTGGAATTAGATCTTCTATTACAAAATCTCTTCTGGCTGCAGTATTAACTATTTCTTTATTTAAGTATACAGCAGTCCTTACCGTTTGTTTGTTGGGACTATAAACTAAGCCTTCATAAAAAGGAAGTTTATGAAAAAGAACATATTGAAACTTATCTAAAGATTCTTGTGTTATTACAGAATCTTTAATTACGGGTACTAAATTAAACGCAGTAGTGTCTTTTCTCTTTTCAAGTTTTTTTAAATCCCCTATCGAAATAGTGAAATCTACTTCATCATATTCATTTAGGTCTTTTGCAAGCTTTGTCCAAGCGTTAAATTTTTCAGGTGTAAAAAGTGAAGGGTCTTTTACTCCAAGGATAATTAAATTTCCTTCTTCGCCAAACTCATCTAAAAATGTTTGGTATTCTAAGTTTATAGGATGGTCATCTGGGAGTAAATTAGCTTCGGTATTAGAAAAACGCATGTTTTTCCACTGCATTGCTAATGCAACTGTCACAGCAGCAATAACCAACAATAAGAAGATTCGATTTCGTAATATAAAACGTGCAACCGCACTCCAAAAACCGATGCTAAAAAGTTTGTTCAAATTATGAGATTAATTTATTAACCACCCCAAAAGGTAGAAAGTCGCAAAGGTATTAAAATAGTAGTAACTAAATCGCTTTATGAAGCTTAAAAGCACGGGCTTATTAAGAAAAATGATAATAAGTAAAGAGTTGAAAACTAATAACTAAACAGTCATTATTTCTTTTTCTTTAACAGTTAAGTGGTCTTCTATTTTTTGAATATGTTTATCAGTCATATTCTGAATATCTATCTCTAAGTTTTTTAATAAATCTTCAGAAATCTCTAATTTTTTAAGCTCGTTGTTTGCGTGTTTGCGATCATTACGAACACCAATTTTTGTGTCTTCACCTTCGGCTTTGGTTTGCTTTACCAATTCAATTCTGCGCTCTTCAGTTAATGGCGGAACGTTGATGATAACACTTTCCCCATTATTCATAGGATTAAAACCAAGATTGGCTGTATGAATTCCTTTTTCAATTTCTGGGATTAAAGATTTTTCCCAAGGCTGAATGGTAATAGTCATTCCATCTGGAGTAGAAACGTTAGATACTTGAGTTATTGGAGTTGGAGTTCCATAATAATCTACCATAACATCCGAAACCATTGAAGGAGAAGCTTTACCTGCTCTAATATTTAATAACTTTTTCTCTAAGTGTATTAAGGCATTTTCCATTGCCTCATAGGTACTATCGATGATAAATTTTGCTTCTTCGTCCATAATGGTTATTGTTTTAAACTTGTCACTTATGCTCAGCTAAAGATAAACTAAAATCTAAGCTAGATATTAACTTTTGTTCCTATATTTTCTCCTGATACTACTTTCATTAAATTCCCATTGGTATTCATATCGAACACTACAATGGGTAAATGATTTTCTTGACTTAATGTAAAAGCAGTGGTATCCATTACTTTTAATCCTTTTTTAAGAACATCATCAAAACTAATGAAATCAAATTTTGTTGCTGTCGAATCTTTTTCTGGATCGCTAGAATAAATTCCATCTACCCGAGTTCCTTTTAAGATTACATCTGCTTTTATTTCGATGGCTCTTAAAACAGCAGCCGAATCTGTTGTAAAATAAGGGTTTCCTGTTCCTCCTCCAAAAATAACAACTCTGCCTTTTTCTAAATGACGTAATGCTCTTCGTCTTATAAAAGGCTCCGCTACTTCGTTAATTTTTATAGCACTTTGTAATCGGGTTTGAACTCCCTCATTTTCTAAGCCACTTTGTAATGCTAAGCCATTAATTACAGTAGCAAGCATTCCCATATGATCTCCTTGTACTCTATCCATTCCTTGACTTGCTCCAGACAATCCTCTAAAAATATTTCCGCCACCAATTACAATGGCAACTTCAATTCCTTTATCTGAAATTTGTTTAATCTCTTGAGCGTATTCCTGAAGTCTTTCTGGGTCAATACCATATTGACGTTTGCCCATTAAAGCTTCTCCAGATAATTTTAAAAGTATTCTTTTGTATTGCATAGCAGATTTTTACTCTTACAAAAATAAAGAAAAATATTGAGGCATGGTTTGTAGAAAATAGCAAAAAATAAAAAAACCGTTTCAAAGTATTTTGAAACGGTTTTTATTATAAAATCTAAGTTTAGGTTTATCCCAAAGAAACTCTTGCAAACGAAACTACTTCATTTCCTGAAGCAGCTACATAGTCAGAAACACTTTGATTTTCATCTTTAATGAAATTTTGATCTAATAAACATTTCTCGTGATCCAAAGTCGTATTGTCAGAAATAAAACGTTCTAATTTTCCAGGAAGAATTCTATCCCAAATTTGTTCTGGTTTCCCTTCTGCTTTTAATTCTTCTTGAATATTAATTTTAGCAGCTTCAATCACGGCATCGGTTAATTGTGCTCTAGAAATGTAAGTTGGTACATTAATAAGGTGCTTCCCTAATCTACCTCTTTCAATATTATCTTTTTCAATTACAGCAATTCTTGCTTCTGTTTCTGAAGCAATGAAATCAGCATCAAAATCTTTGTAAGAAAGTGTAGTTGCCCCCATAGAAGCTACTTGCATAGCTACATCTTTAGATATTGCTGCCGCATTATCTGAAGGAGTGTTTAGTCCAACTAAAGCAGCAATTTTATTACCGTGAATATAAGAACCTACAAATGGAGCTGATAATTTTTTGAAATCATTCAACTGTACTTTTTCTCCAATTACACCTGTTTGCTCAATTAGTTTTTCTGCAACAGTCATTCCTCCAAAATCAGCATTTAAAAATGATTCTTTGTCGTTACATCCTAAAGCGATATCAGCAAATTGTTTTGCCATTGCAACAAATTTATCATTTTTACCTACGAAATCTGTTTCACATCCAATAACAACTAAAACACCTTCTGTATTTGCGTCGTTTACTTTTGCGATTGCTGCTCCTTCGCTAGACTCTCTGTCTGCTCTTTTTTCAGCAACTTTTTGTCCTTTTTTACGAAGTACGGTTACTGCTTCATCGTAGTTACCATTAGATTCTACTAATGCATTTTTACAGTCCATCATTCCTGCACCGGTAGCATCTCTTAATTTTTTTACGTCTGCGGCTGTTATATTTGCCATGATATTATATTTTTAAGTTTTGTATTAGAAAAAAGTCGTTTAAGTTATTCTGCAAAGAGTGAAACCCAAACGACTTTAAAATTTATTTTTCAATTGAGTTTTATTCTTCTTCTCCTTTGTCCACTTTAGCTTTAGCGTTGGTGGATTTAGCTGTTTCTTCTTTTTTAGAAGCTTCAGGTTTAGCATCAGTACTAGCAGCAGTTACTCTTTTACGAGTAGTTTTTTTCTCTGGTGCAGCAGTTTCTTCTTTTTTAGCTTCAGGAGCTTTTTCAGAATCATCTTTTGCGCCTTTTCTTTCAGCTAGACCTTCGATAACTGCATTAGTAACACTTGTCATAATCTTATCGATAGATTTTGAAGCATCATCGTTAGATGGTATAACATAATCAATTACATTAGGATCACTGTTAGTATCTACCATTGCAAAGATTGGAAGTTTTAATTTTAAAGCTTCTTTTACTGCAATGTGTTCACGAGTAGTATCTACTACAAATAATGCTGCTGGAAGGCGAGTCATATCTGAAATAGAACCTAAGTTTTTCTCTAATTTAGCACGAGTACGATCTACAGCTAAACGTTCTTTTTTAGACAAAGAGTTGAATGTTCCGTCTTGTTTAGAACGATCGATAGCCGCCATTTTTTTAACAGCTTTTCTTATAGTAATGAAGTTGGTAAGCATTCCGCCTGGCCATCTTTCAGTAATAAAAGGCATAT
>Ga0164313_10003670_pt1 | contig 13659 bp, 8 predicted proteins | sample GuaBasSedimGuay4_FD_113735 | JGI IMG/M metagenome (GOLD analysis project Ga0164313, IMG submission 113735) | Subseafloor sediment microbial communities from Guaymas Basin, Gulf of California, Mexico - Guay4, Core 4569-4, 0-3 cm | ecosystem: Environmental > Aquatic > Marine > Hydrothermal vents >... | reverse complement strand
GTGAGCCAGACCGACCGCAACCTGATGGGTGTTCGCCCCGGCGACGGGCGCGGCGTGCACTTCCTGCAGACCGACGCGACCATCGCACCGGGCAGCTCGGGCGGTCCGCTGATCACGCTCACCGGCGCGTGGGTGGGCGTGAATACCCTGGGCTCCACCATGGCGTCCGGGCTCAACTTTGCCGTGCCCAGCCGCGAGGTGGTGGAGTTCCTGGAGGCGCTGACCACGGGCACGGGGCGCTGGGTGGAGTGAGTGAGGGTGGGCGCTGCGCTCGTGACCTGCGCTCGACCGGCCGCGCCTCCGTGAGGCGGCGCGAACGGTTCCCGTTCAGCGACGCAGCAGGAACACGTCCTTGCGGGCGTTGCCGTCCTCACCCGCCAACAGGTTGGTGGCCTCGGATTCGAATCCGACCCACTTGCCGCGCGCCGACACGCTCGCCAGCGTGCTGACGTCGTTGGCCTCCACGGCATCGGGACCGAGGCTCACGCGCGCGGTCTGGCCCTTCTTGACGTCGCGCACGAAGACGTCCTGCTTGCCGTTGGCGTCACCTGGCACGAGGTTGGTGGCATAGCTCTGGAAGGCGACCACGCGGCCCTCGGGCGAGATGGCGGGGAGGACGCTGGCCGAGTTTCCGGCCTCGCCCTCGCTGTTCTTGCTCACCAGGATGGTGCTGCCCTTCTTGAGGTCGCGCAGGAAGATGTCGGCGCCGCCGGTGTTGGCTTCAGCCACCAGGTTCATGGCGTCGGAGCGGAACGCCAGGTAGCGACCGTTGGCAGAGATCGAGATGTCGGGGCCGCTGCGGGGCGGGAGCGTCGCGCCCTTGATCTGCTCGCCCTGGGAGCCGTCGCTGGCCACGCTGGCTCGCACGATGGTGTGCTTCTTGGCGTCGACCACGTAGACGTCCTCGAAGCCGTTGGTGTCCTCGGGTACCAGCGCCGCTCTGGTGGTGAAGGCCACGAAGCGACCGTTGCCCGAGATGGCAGGCGCGACGCAGTCCTGGTCCGCCTGCCCGCCGTCAGAGGCCAGGCTGAGGCGCGTCGTGGTGCGCTTCTTGCGGTCGCGCAGGAAGATGTCGCGCTTGTTGTTGCTGTCTCCCGGGACGAGTTGGGTCGAGGTCGACTCGAAGGCCACATGGCGGCCGCTCTTGCTCACCGCGGCGGCGCTGCTGTGGCCGCTGACCGCCTCGCCCTCCGAGCTGACGGAGATGCGCTCGGTGATCTTCTTCTTGCGGTCGAAGAGGAACACCTCGGAGGTGTTGGCCACGTCGGGCGTGACGATCTGGGTGTCCGCGCTGTCGTAGGCCACGAAGCGACCGGAGCCAGCGATGGCGGGGCGCGTGCAGCTCAGGCTCGGGTCTCCACCGCCCTCGACGCGCGACACCTGGAGCGTCAGGTCTTTGCGCGCGTCGTAGAGGTAGATGTCGTTGGAGAAGTCGCCCTCGGTCTCGAGCAGGTTGGTCGACTTCGACTCGAACGCGATCCAGCGTCCGCTGGCTGACAGCTTCGGTCGCAGGCCGCCGAAGTCCGGCTCGTGATCGGTGCTCCAGCCCGGGATGCGCTGCACCTCCGCCTTGGGGAACTTGGGTCCCATGGCGAGCAGGGTCCCAGCCAGCGCGAGCGCGATCAGGCAGCGTCGTCTCTCGGGCGTGTTCATGCGTTCGGCCTCCGTCATGGTGGATCGGTGCCGCGTCCTCAGCCCCCGGCCCGTACCCACGCGTCCCAGTCCAGCAAGAGCTGCGCCTCCGTAGTCTGCAGCGCGGCGAGGACCTGCGCGTTGGTGGTGGCTGCCAGCAGCGCCAGTGTACCCTCCCGTCCGAGCCGGCTGTCGATGTAGCGCGCCAACGAGCCGCACACGCCGTAGCGCCAGCGTCCCGACCAGGCTGTAGCGAGCGCATCGGGGCCCTGACCGGCTTCGAGCGCCGCGGCGTGAGCTCCCGATCGGGGGCGCCTCAGCGGGCCAGCCCACGCTATCGAAGACTGGGCAGTACTGGGCAAGGCGCATAGGATGTGCGTCAGGTTCCCATCGGGCGGAGCCCGCCAGTGGACCAACGCGCCGGGCACAGCCGTGACCGACGCGGCGCGGGACCGCCCTGCCGGCTGGCTTCCGCATCGCGGGGGTGGCTGGGGGGCCTGAGCATCGACTGACATCCTCTGGAGGCATCCAACATGCGCAGCTTCAGCCTGATTTGCATTCTTGTCGCGGCACTGACCGCTCCCCTCTTTGCCGGCGTCAGCGGCACTCCCACCGTCGTCATCAACGAGGTCGACGCCGACCAGACCAGCACCGACAGCGTCGAGTTCTTCGAGCTGTTCGGCACCGGCGGCATGGACCTGACGGGCTTGTTCGTCGTGCTCTACAACGGCAACAGCGGCGGCGACGCCGAGTACAGGACGTTTGACCTGGCCGGTCAGAGCGTCCCGGCTGACGGCTACTTTGTCGTGGGCGCGGCCACCGTCGCCAACGTCGACTACACGCCGGGCAACTTCCCGGCCACCAACGCCATCCAGAACGGTGCGGATGGCATGGCGCTGTACTTCGACCCCAGCGGGACCCTGTCCGACAGCGATTTCGACACCTTCGCGGCCGCGCCGCCAGCCGGCGCCCAACTCGTGGACGCGTTGGTCTACGACACCAGCGACGACGACGACGCGGCGCTGCTGTCGGCCCTGGGCCTCTCTGGCCCGCAGGTCAATGAGAACGAGAACGGCAACAAGGACACCGAGTCCAGCGGCCGCTGCCCCGACGGCGGCGCGGCCTTCGACAGCAGCACCTATGCGCAGGCCCTGCCCACGCCGGGTGGTCCCAACAACTGCGCGGCCCCCAGCGCCTGGAGCGATCAGGGCAACGCCCTGGCCGGCGTCAGTGGCGACCCGCTGCTGAGCGGCACGGGCGACCTGACGGACGGCTCGGCCAACAGCGCCGACCTGACCAACGCCGCGCCGGGCGCCACGGCCGGTCTGTTCCTGGCGTTCGAGAGCAACCCGGTGTCCTTCAAGGGCGGCACGCTGATGCCGGTGCCGTTCCTCGATCCGGTCATCTTGCCTACCAACGGAAGCGGAGAGATCCTGCTGCCGTTCGTCATGCCGCCGGCCATCCCGGCGGGCGTGGAGATCTGGGTGCAGTGGCTGATCCAGGACGCCGCCGCCATCCACGGCGTCTCCATCAGCAACGCGATCATGGGGCTCACCCCCTGATGCAGCACTGATCGCGTGACGCGCGGTCGCTGATGTCCTGGCGATCGACGCGGCGCAGCGCACGAGGGGCGTCGGGGCCAGCGCGGCTCCGGCGCCCTTTGTCATGTGAGCGGGGAGCGTGTGTGTCAGCCCGCGCCGTCGCCCGTCGCCGCGGGATCGGCCAGCGTGTGCAGCTGTTTCGCCGGCGTGAACTGCAACGACTCGGAGTTGAGGCAGAAGCGCAGGCCCGTCGGCGGCGGGCCGTCCTCGAACACGTGCCCCAGGTGGCCGTCGCAGCGGGCGCAGGTGATCTCCACGCGCAGCATGCCGTGGGCCTCGTCGCGCGTCTCGTGCACGTTGCCCGCGCCGATGGGCTGGAAGAAGCTGGGCCAGCCCGTGCCCGAGCTGAACTTGGCGGCGCTGGAGAACAGCGGCAGCCCGCAGCACACGCAGACGTAGACGCCCTCTTGCTTGTTGTCCAGCAGCGTGCCGCAGAAGGGGCGCTCGGTGCCGGACGCGCGCACCACCTCGAATTGCTCGGGGGTGAGCTGCGCGCGCCACTGCTGTTCGGTCTTCTCGATCCGGGGCGAGTCGACCGGGCCCACCAGCTCGCCGGAGGTGTTGAACACGAAGACGGAGACCATGGGCGTTCTCGAGTGCGCGGGGCAATGGAGCTGCCGAGCATACGCGGGGCGTTGGGCGGCGGCTCTTCGGTGTCCGCTGCGCACACCGCCCTGGCGGCGCGGCCCCGAGCGGCGCTGCACTCAGCCCCCGGGCCAAGCACGACGCTGCAGCGCCCCCACGCCGGCGGTCCGCTGATCTGCGGTTGCGGCGAGCGCGCGTTCGACGTGCAATGGCAGCCATGCCCGCCGGAGACGATCTCACGCGCCTGCTCGCCGCCACGGCCGCGGGGGACGCCGTGGCCAGCGAGGCCCTGCTAGACCAGGTCCACGGCGAGCTGGTCATGCTGGCTCGCTGTCACATGTCCAACGAGCGGCCGGGGCACACGCTGCAGGCCACGGCGCTGGTGTCCGAGGCCTGGCTGCGGCTGGCCGGCGACGGCGCGCCCTTTGCCAACCGCGCGCACTTCGTCGCGGCGGCGGCCGAGGCCATGCGGCGCATCCTGATCGAGCACGCCCGCGCCCGCGGCCGGGTCAAACGCGGCGGGCGCGCGCGGCGCGTGCCGCTGGCGGGCGTCGACCTGGCCGGCGAGGTGCAGCTGGACCAGGTGCTGGCCGTGGACGAGGCCATCGAGCGCCTGGAGCAGCGCGACCCCGAGCTGGCCAAGTTGGTGCGCCTGCGCTTCTACGCCGGTCTCGATGTGCGCGAGACCGCCAGCGCCCTCGACGTCAGCGAGCGCACCGTGCGTCGCGAGTGGGCCCTGGCGCGGGCCTTCCTGGCCAAGGAGCTGGGCGCGGACCGGGGCGGCTGAGGGCCAGCTCCGCGCGGCGCTCACCAGCTCGTCACAGAAAACCCCGGCGAGGCCGGTTGCCAACTCCTACGCCTCGTAGTACTACAGGGCGTAGGACATCTCTCGCCACCCCTGAGGACGCCATGGGACCGCCCCCCAAGCTGGTCAGCGACACCGAACTCCAGATCCTCAAGGTGCTCTGGCAGCTGGGCGAGGGCACCGTGCGCGACGTGCTGCGCGAGGCGGAGGTGCAGGGCCGCGACTGGGCCTACACCACCGCCCAGACCCTGCTCAACCGCCTGCAGGACAAGGGCTTCGTGGCCAGCGAGAAGCGTGGCCGGGCCTTCCTGTTCCGCGCCGCGGTGAGCCGTGACGACCTGCTGGGTCGCAGCCTGAAGCAGCTCGCCGAGCGGGTCTGCGACGGGGCCTCGCTGCCGCTGCTGCTCAACCTCGTGCATGGCGCGGGCTTCTCATCCAAGGAGCGTGAGGCCTTTCGTGAGCTGCTCGACCGCCTCGACCGTGAGGAGCTGAACTGATGACCACCTGGCTGCTGTGGAACACGGTTGTGGCGTCGGCGCTGGCGCTGATCGTCGGGCTGATCTGCCGCTTCAACGCCGGGCGCCCAGCGCTGTGTCACTCGCTCTGGCTGCTGGTCTTCGTGGCGTTGGTGGCGCCGCCTGTGCCGCTGGAGTTCGCTCCCGGCGCCGCCCTGCGCGACAGCCTGGCGAGCTGGAGCGGGCTGGCCGCTGAGCTGCCGGGAGACGACCTGGCCGCTCTGGACGCGGCCGCGCTGGCGCCCGACGCGAGCGCTGTCGAGTGGGACGCGGCCGCCGGCCGCCCCGCGCCGGACAGCGGGGCGACGGTCTTCGGGCTGCTGTCCGCGCCGGCCGCTCCGAGCCTGCTCGATCGGCTCGCGTCGCTGCCGCGGGGCACCTGGCTCGCGCTGGCCTGGGCGCTCGGGACGCTGTGGGTGCTGGCCAGCCAGTGCACGCGCATCCGGGCCTTCCAGGGCAGCCTGGCCCGCTGTGAGCTGGCCGATCCGAGCCTGACCCGCTCCGTCTGCGCCGTGGCCTTCCGCCTGGGCATCACGCCTCCCGACGTGAGCGTCATGCGCGGCGTGGGCTCGCCCTCCGTGTGGTGCTTCGGCCGCGCGCGCCTGCTGTGGCCCTGCGCCGACGGCGCCGCCCTCGCCAGCGCTCGGGGCGACCCTGCCTTGATCGCCCACGAGCTGGCGCACATCGCCCGCCGCGATCACTGGGTCGCGCGCGCCGAGGTGCTGGCCATGGTGCTGCTCTGGTGGCACCCGCTCTTCTGGGTGGTGCGCCGGCAGGTGCACGACTATTCTGAACTCTCCTGCGACGCGTGGGCCCTGTGGGCCTACCCGGCCGATCGACGCGCCTACGCCGAAGCGCTGATCGATGCCCAGGAGCAGACCGTCACGGCGCCACTGACCCTGCACGGCCTGTGCGCCACTGGCAGGGACGTCAAGGATTTCAAACGGAGACTGAGCATGATCATGTCGCGCAACGTGTCGCGTCGGGCACCCCGGACCGCGGTCGCCCTGGCCGTCCTCGCCACCGCTCTGGTGCTGCCGGGCTTCTCGGGTGAGACCTACGACGAGTCCAGCGGGGGCGCAGCCTGGAGTGAGGGCGCCGAGCTGGGCCTGGTGGACGGCCACGTGCTGGCTACCCAGGCCGAGCAGCTCTTCAAGCGGGGCGAGTACGAGCGCTCGGCGCGGGCCTTCTCCAAGCTGCTGAGCGTCGACCCGGACAACGGGCTGGCCCACGCGCGGCTGGGCTACATGGCGATCATGGCGGGGGAGTACGCCATCGCCGTCGAGCACCTGGAGGGCCAGCTCGCCGCCGGGCACCGACCGGACGTGGCGGCCTACAACATCGCCTGCGCCCAGGCGCTGTCGGGACACACGGACGAGGCCCTGTCCGCCCTCGGCCAGGCCGTCAAGCGGGGCTTCCGCGACCTGGAGCTGATGGGCTCGGACAGCGACCTGGACACCATCCGCCACACGGCGGACTTTGCCCGGCTGGCCGACGCGGCCGCGCGCTGCGCGGAGCTGCACGCCAAGCTCGACGACCTGGGCATGTTCAGCAGCGAGAGCGACAAGCTGGCGCTGTATGAGGCCCTGGGCGCCATCACGAAGCTCGATGGCGAGGCCCAGCATCAGCTCGGTCTGCTGCTGCTCAAGCAGGGTCGTCAGGCGGACGCCGAGAAGGCCTTCCGCTCACAGGCCAAGGCCGGCTACCTGGTGGCCAACGCGCACTACAACGTGGCCTGCGCCCGCGCTCTGTTGGGAGATGGGGAGGGCGCCTTCGCTGCGCTCGAGCAGTCGGCCAAGCTGGGCATGAACTACGCCGCGGCCAGCGAGGACTCCGATCTGTCGAGCCTGCACGCCGATCCGCGCTTCGCCAAGTTGGTGCAGCGGCTCGCGGCACCCGCGGCGCGCAAGCAGCGCTTCAGCGAGGCGCTCAAGCAGGGTGACCTGGACACCGCCACGCTGGTGCTCGAGGAGATGAGTGTGTCCGATCCCGCCGCCGCCAAGCTGCACGCCTGGGCCAGCTTTGCCCTGGCGGAGTCGCTGACGGATGCCGGCCGCACGCAGGATGCGCTGGGGCAGCTGGGGGCCGCCATCGAGGCCGGCTACCGCGCTGATGCCGTGGTCTTCGAGATGGCGCGGGCCTACGCCTACGCCGATCAGGAGGCGGACGCGCTGGAGCACCTCGACCACGCCCTGACTCTGGGGTTTGCGGACGACGAGGCGCTGGCCGAGCTGCTCGAGGCCAGGCCCGTTGGCAGCGAGCAGGACCGGCTGGAGCTGCTCGTGCGGGCCGAGCAGGCCGCTGAGCGGGCCGACAAGGAAGGGGCCTACAAGTCCAAGCAGAAGGCCAAGGACAAGGAGAAGAGCAAGGACAAGGAGGGAGGCGCCTGGGCCAAGGCCAAGGCCTGGTTCAGCGGCGAGGACGCCTGACGCGCGCGCCGTCGGGTTGCTCCATCGGTCAGCGTGGGTCACCGTGGTCCCGCGCCGCAGCTCGTGAGGCCTCCGGCGCGCATCCGTGCTCGTCGGGGAGCGGTCCATGTCGCGTGCTGTACTGCTGGTCGCTCTCCTGGTCGTGCTGGCCACCGTCGGCGGCATGCTCCTGCTCTTGGGCGGCGCGGACGCCGATGACCCGCGCGGGTCTGGCGACCCGACCCGCGGCGTGCCCCCGACCCGCGCCATGGAGCTGCCCGCCGGCGGAGGCGCCGAGGGCGAGCTGCAGCGCCTGCGTGCCGCGGAGCCGCTGGCCCCGGACGCGGCGGCACGCGCCGACGAGCTCGGGGACTCGGCCACCGCGCCCGCCCTGGCCGACGACGTGGCGCGCCTCACGGGCCTGGTGCTGCGCGCCTCCGACGACTCGCCGGTGGCGGACGTCGCCGTGAGCGTGCGCCTGGACGGCGAGCCGTCCGCGGGCTCCGAGGAGACGCGCACGAGCACGGACAGCGAGGGGCGCTTTTCGCTCTCCTTCGAGCGGGCGGTGCAGCTGCGGGCGATCTTCGTCGGCGCGGGGGAGTCCACCGGCGGCCTCGTGTCCTGGCGGCGGCTCACGATCGCGCGGGGCGCCGAGAGCGAGCTGACCCTGCACGTCTCCGCCGGCGCGAGCCTCCGGGGTCGAGTGCAGGACGAGGCCGGGCTCGCCATGGCGGGCGCGCGCGTGCAGCTCTGGTCGCGGCCCGCCTACCTGCTGCCGCGCGGCTCCGACGCCGGACCACCCGACCGTGAGCTCGTGGCCGCCAGCGACGGCAGCTTCGAGCTGCCAGCGGCCGGCCCGCAGTTCGTGCTGAGCGCCACCCGGCCGGGCTTCGTCTGTGTTGAGCGCGTCGGGGGCGAACTCGTGGAGGGAGCGCACGCCGACAACCTGCGCCTGGTGCTGGCACCCGCCGCGGAGCTGCGCGGGCGGGTCACCGGCGCGGACGGGCGGCCGCTGCCGGGCGTGAGCGTGGAGGTCCGACCGGAGCGCCCCTCGCCCAGCGAGTCGCTCACCTCGGTGTCGGGCGTCTACCGGCTGGGGCCGACGCGGCTCGAGGCCAGCAGCGACGGCGCGGGCGCATTTCTCTTCCCGCAGGCCGCGGCCCGCACCCTGCCGCTGCATGCCTCCCTGTCCGGCTACCTGCCCAAGGAGCTCGAGCACGACCCGCGCGATGGCGAGCTGCTGATCGAGCTGGGTCGCGGCGCGTCCCTGGCCGGGCTGGTGCTGGGCGCGGACGGCCGCCCGCTGCCCGACGCGGAGGTGCGCGTGCGCGGGGCCGGATCGCAGACCGTGACCACCGCTGCGGACGGACGCTTCTTGGCGAAGGGTCTCGAGCCCTCCAGCGACGGGCGCCTGCACGTGCTGGCCAGCGGGCACGCGCTGCAGGTGCTGCAGCCGGTGCAGGTCTCGGCCGACGAGCAGCGCTTCGTGCAGGTGCAGCTCGAGCCGGGGCGCGCCCTGGCCGGCCGTGTTCTGGACGCAGACGGCCAGCCCCTCGCTGGCGCCCGGGTCCGCATCGAGGGCGACCGCGAGGTCGATCACGGCAACATGACCATCTTCCCGCGGCCCACCTGGGAGCGCTCACTGGGGCGCACCGACGCGACCGCGGACGCCCAGGGCCGCTTCCGCATCAGCGAGCTGTACGCCGGCGAGTTCAAGCTCAGCGTGACGCACCCCAACGCGTCGGACGTGACGCGCAGCTGGCAGCTCCCGTCGGGCAGCGAGGACCTGGAGCTGGTGCTGGAACCGGGGGCGCTCAGCGGCGTGGTGCTCGTGGGCACGGTGCGCGACGCCCACACCGGCCAGCCCGTGACGGCCTTCCAGCTCACGCCCATGCGACCCATGGGCAACGGCGGCATGGCGGGCAGCAACCGCAGCTTCGACGACCTCGAGGGTCGCTTCGTGTGGCCCGGGCTCGAGCCGGGCGAGTTCCAGCTCAACGCCTCGGCCGAGGGCTACGGCCCCTGGAGTCGGCCCCTGCAGCCGTACGACGAGGGCGAGCACATCCTTGAGATCACGCTGCGGGCCCAGCGCGACCTGCACCTGCGCTGCGTCGACGAGGGCGGCGTGCCGATCTTCGGCGCGACGCCGGCGGAGCGGCAGCGCGTCCTGCCCCTGTTGCAGTCCGGCGAGCTGGCGCCGCTGCAGGCACAGGTCGTGCTGAGCTACCACGCCGCGTCGGGTGAGGTCGGCCTGCCCGTGAGCTTTGGACCCGATGGGGCCGGCGGATGGGGTCTGCTCTCAGGCGACGCGCTTGCCCCGTCGGGCCCGCCCGGCAGCGTCAGCCTGCCCATCAGCGAGGACGGTGGATCGCTGCTGATCCGGGCCGGCGGCTACCCTCAGCGGCTCGTGGAGGTGCCGCCGGGCGCCGACGACCTGGCCGGCTTCGTGGTGCTGCTGCGCGAGTAGGTGCGCCAGGCACCGGTGGCCCCCAACGCTCCCGCGGCGCGCCCAGGGCTCGCGCTTCGGCCTCGCGCCCCTGGCCCTTCGCCACCATCGGCCGGACCCGACGTACATTGGATTGGCCGGTCTCGCGCCTGCTCGTCGCCTGTACCTGGGAGCCGATGCCGTTCCCGGGCCCACAGCGCGGCTCGGGGCGGATCGGATCCGGCGCCCGCAGTCCGGCGCGGCAGCACCCCACAGCCCACACGCTCTCCGCCACCCAGCAGCCCCCAGCACTCGCTGCCAGTCCTTGTCAGCGCCGCACCCGGAGTATCTGAACCATGACCGACGACCGCTGGAAGCGCATCAAGGACCTCTTCGGGGAGGCCTGCGAGCTGCCCACGCAGCTGCGCCGCGGCTTCCTGGGGGACGCCTGCGCGGGCGATGACGAGCTGCAGTCGGAGGTCGAGGCGCTGCTCGAGCATCACACCGGCGCCGAGCTGGCCGACGACGACCCCGAGCCGCAGCGCGAGGGCGAGGGCTCGGTCATCGATCGCTACCGCCTGCTGGAGCCCATCGGCGAGGGCGGCATGGGCGAGGTCTGGATGGCCGAGCAGCTGCGCCCGGTCAAGCGCAAGGTGGCGCTCAAGATCATCAAGCTGGGCATGGATACGGCCGAGGTCGTGGCGCGCTTCGAGGCCGAACGCCAGGCGCTGGCGCTGATGGATCACCCGCACATCGCCAAGGTGCTGGACGGCGGCGCCACCGAGGCCGGGCGCCCGTTCTTCGTGATGGAGCTGGTCAAGGGCATCCCCATCACCGAGTGGTGCGACGAGGCCGGGCTCGACACGCCGGGTCGCCTGGAGCTGTTCCGGCACGTGTGTCGCGCGGTGCAGCACGCCCACACGCGCGGCATCATCCACCGCGACATCAAGCCCTCCAACGTGCTGGTGACCCTGCACGACGGCCTGCCCGTGCCCAAGGTGATCGACTTCGGCATCGCCAAGGCCGTCGATCAGGAACTCACCGAGCGCACCTGCTTCACGCGCTACCGCCAGGTGGTGGGTACGCCTGAGTCCATGGCGCCCGAGCAGGCCGAGATGAGCGGGCTGGACGTGGACGCGCGGGCCGACATCTATTCGCTGGGCGTGCTGCTGTACGAGCTGCTCACGGGCGCCAAGCCCTTTGACCCCGAGGCCCTGCGTGACGCCGGCTACCTCGAGATGCTGCGCACCATCCGCGAGGTCGACCCGCCCAAGCCCAGCACGCGCCTGACGGCCCTGGGTGAGCGCCTCAAGGCGGTGGCGGAGCGTCGCGGCGCGCCGGCGGGGGCGCTCTCGCGCCAGCTGTCCGGTGACCTCGACTGGATCGTCATGAAGTGCCTGGAGAAGGACCGCACCCGGCGCTACGAGACGGCCAACGACCTGGCGGCGGACGTCGGTCGGCACCTCGACTGCGAGCCCGTCGAAGCCAGTCCGCCATCGTTCGTCTACCGCTTCGGCAAGCTGGCCCGGCGGCGGCGCGGAGCCGTGGCGGCTGCGGCGCTGCTGGTGCTGGGCCTGTGCGTGGGCTTCGTGGCGGCCAGCGTGCAGTACCAGCGCATGCGCAGCGAGTGGCAGGCCTCGTTGCATGATCGCGAGGTCGCGCTGGCCCAGAGCGAGGCCGCCATCGCCGCGCGTCAGACCGCCGACGCCAACTACCGCGCCTCCGAGCAGCAGCGCGTCCGCAGCGATCGGGCCAACGCCTTCTTTGCCGGCGTGCTGGGAGGCGCCGAGCCCGCCGTGGGCCGGCAGCCGGGCGGCGTCCACTTTGCGCCCAGGCCCACGGGCCAGCTGACCCTGGGCGCACTGGGCGGCGTGGCCGTGCTGCTGGAGGACGCGGCGCGTCAGGTCGAGTTCGAGTTCGAGGACGACCCCGAGATGCGCACCCACCTCCGCACCATCATCGGGCGCGGCTTCACCCGCCGCGGCCTGTGGCAGGAGGCTGAGGAATTCATCCCGCAGGCCTACGCCGTGTCGGCGCAGGAGCTGGGCGAGGACGCGCCCTGGGTGATCGAGATGCAGAACGAGATGACCGACGTGCTGTTCCACTCCGGCCAGCACGAGGACGCCGCGGCCAACCAGGAGCGCGTGGTCGAGCTGATGGTCAGGCTCAAGGGCGACCGGCACCCGGACACCCTGGCGGCGGTGAGCGGGCTGGCGAGTGTCTACCTGCGGTCCGGCCACACCGCCGAGGCGGAGCGCGTGTTGAGCGACGTGCTCAGCCTGGAGGCCCCGGCGCCGTCGCTGCCTGCGGGCCTGGAGACGCCCCGGTCGGCGCGCGGCCCACGGGTGGCGCGTGCGCCGCGGGTCAGCGACTCCGTGTCGGCCTCGATGTCGGTGTCAGCGCCGTCAGGAGCGCAGCTCCGATCGGCAGCCGAGGCGCGGTCCGGCACGAGACACGCGCTCTCCATCCATGCCGAGGGCGGCGTCTCGATCACGGAGGACGAGTTCGTGTTTGCGGACGCCACGCCGGGCAAGGTGCGCCTGTTCGTCACCGACGGGGCCGAGCGCGTGACCCTACGCGCGTGGGGCCACGACCCGCACGACACCGAGCGCGTGCTCGAGCGCACGCTGCTGGGCGAGCGTCTCAAGGCCGCCATGCGCCCGGGCTCGCTGGCCACCGAGAAGAACGCCGCCGCATGGGCCCTGCTGACCACGCCCAGCGAGGAGTTGCACGACGCGGACGCCGCCCTGGTCCTGTCCCGGGCCGCGTGCGAGGCCACCGGCCACGCCGACCCGGCCTATCTGGACACGCTCTCCCTGGCCCTGTTCCGCAGCGGGTTCCGGGACGAGGCGATCAAGAACCAGCGCGCGGCCCTGGAGCTGGTGGCGCCCACCCGCACCCTGCTGATCGCGGACATGCGGCGGGCCCTGGCCGTCTTCGAGGGTCACCTGCCAGAGCCCGAAGGGCACGAGCGCGTCTGCGAGGACGGCGGTTGAGTTGAAGCGCCCGCGGGCCGTCCCATTCTGAGCTTGGATCGGGTCCTGCGTCGGGACACGCTCGCGGCATGCTCGTCGAAGATGTCGTCCAGCCCGGCCTGGTGCTGCTGCGCTCGCCGGCGCTCTCGCAGCTGGGTGTGCCGCATGCCTTCAGCACGCGTTGCCGCGCGGGCCTGCGCGATGAGCACGCCCTGGCTCGCGCCGGCGGCCTGCCCACGCAGCGCGTGCTGTCCGTGCATCAGGTGCACGGCGCCGCGATCCACCGCCCGGCTCCCCCCGGCGAAGAGTCGACCGAGCGCGTGCGCGCCGACGGGCTGGTGGGTGACCGGCCCGGCGACGTGCTGCGCGTGGTGAGCGCCGACTGCGTGCCCGTGCTGATCGCCACGGCTGACGGTCGCGAGGTCGCCGCCGTGCACGCCGGCTGGCGCGGCCTGCTGGTGGGCGTGATCCCGGCGGCGTTGCTGGAGCTTGCGGGGGACGCTGAGCGCGCGGGTCTCGTGGCGGCCGTCGGCCCGTGCCTCTCACCCGGTCGTTTCGAGGTGGGGCCGGAGTTGGCCGCTGCGTTCGAAGCCGCGGGATACGGCGCGTCCGTTGCGTCGGGCCGGGGCGACCGCAGCCATGTGGACCTGCGTGCGGTGGCGGCCCGCCAGCTGCGTGCCGGCGGCGTGACGCAGCTCGACGTGAGCGAGGCC
>Ga0164313_10003669_pt1 | contig 13660 bp, 15 predicted proteins | sample GuaBasSedimGuay4_FD_113735 | JGI IMG/M metagenome (GOLD analysis project Ga0164313, IMG submission 113735) | Subseafloor sediment microbial communities from Guaymas Basin, Gulf of California, Mexico - Guay4, Core 4569-4, 0-3 cm | ecosystem: Environmental > Aquatic > Marine > Hydrothermal vents... | reverse complement strand
GGTGAAACCGCGCCCCTCTGTAAACGAGCCGTACCCAGTACAACAGCCAGCAGGCGGCAGCGCGAGCCGGAACGGCGAAGCCCGGCGCGAAAGCGCCGCCAAGCACGAGCACAGCGAAGCGCGCGGCAGGGAGGACTACGGGCGGGGGTGGGCGGGTGGTGTAACTAAACCAAACCAGCCAACCACCCCACCGACCACCCCCCAACCCACCCGCGGCGGCGGGCGGCGCAACAAAAAAGCGACTATGACCCCCCCATGAAGATCGGAATTGTTTCAATCAATGTGGGTGGCCCTTCAACTGCTGAGAAGATGGTCGAGGTGGCGCAGCATGCTGAGGCGGCGGGGATCGAATCGGTGTGGACCTTTGAGCATGTGGTCGTGCCGGCCGACTACGAGTCGAAGTATCCATATGACCGCTCCGGTAAGATGCCGGCTACGCCTGAGACTTGCTTTTTCGATCCGTTGATCTCGCTTTCGCACGTGGCAGCTGCCACGAAGACGATCCGGCTCGGGACCGGTGTCAACATCTTTCCGCAAACGAACCCGATGCTCTTCGCCAAGCAGACGGCGTCGCTCGATGCGCTTAGTGGAGGCCGATTGACGCTGGGCCTCGGCATCGGTTGGCTCGCTGAAGAGTACCAAGCGATGGGAACGCCGTTCGAACGACGCGGCGCGCGATTCGACGACTACCTCGAAGCCGTCAAGAAGGTGTGGAGCGGCGAGGTCGTCGAGCACGAAAGTGAATTCCTTTCGTGGCACGGCTTCAAGAGCTATCCGACCCCGGCACAGAAGCCGCACCCGCCGATCCTGATCGGGGGTACGACGACTAAGACTTTGCAACGCGTGGTGAATGCCGCGGACGGTTGGTACGCGCCGAGTGACTCACAGCAGGAGCTCACCGAAAAGATCGCTCAGCTCAAAGAAATGTCCGCCCAAGCGGGACGGCCATTCGAGTCGATCGACATCACGACGAACTGGCGGATCGGGGCGCGTCCGGATGCACTACCCGAACTCGAGGACCTCGGAATCAGGCGCGCGGTCGTGATGCTCGGCGCAACCGGCGAATCGGACCCCATGAAGGCGATCGACCTGATCGCCTCCCGGGCGGGATTGTAGGGCTCACCGGACCTCGTCAGGGACAGGCACTCCAGGCATCACCTTCGGCTTCGCACGGAATGTTTGGGTCAATCGTGCAGTCGCCGCCTTGAACCCCCTCGGCACAGGCCACTAACGCTGTCGTCTCGGGGACACAGCTGTCATAGCCTACGTCCGTGCAGTCGGAGAGGCACGTGGGGCTAGCCGGGTCGACCAGCCCAAATAATTGGCAGGGGCTGTCGCAGATAGTCTCGCACGAACCCTTCGCCGTGCTGCCACCGGAGCCGCCCGATCCAGCGGAGCCGCCCGATCCACTTGATCCCCCAGAGCCGCCATTTCCGTCGTCTCCGCAACCGGTGATCGCCAGCATAGAGCCAAACACGATCGCCCACAGAATCTGCCGCTTCTTCATGGTGCAAGCTCCTCCGCCACCTTGTGCGATGGCGTCTATGACTGTCGGTACCAGAAGACTATGGGTTTGTACACGGGTCACCGGCGAGTCCGAGCCGCGGAAGGCGATCGACCTGATCGCCTCCCACGCCGGTTTGTAGCGCCGCGGTCAGGGGAAGTTGATGCCGCTTAAACAGGTGCCCCAGGCGACCCCTTCGTTCTGACACGCGCTGGCCTCTGGATCGCAGTCGTTGGCCGCCATGCAGGCCAAGAAGGCATCTGCCTCGGGACCACAGTTGTCGTCGAACACGGAACCACATGCCATTACGCACTCATCAAAGCCCTCGCCGGGGTCCACGCCCATGAGGACGCAAGTGCTCGAACAAATCGCCTCGCAGGTGCTGCTCGAAGGACCGCCATTCGAGCCAGCCGTTCCGGCTGAGCCGCCCGTGCCAGAGCCGCCCGTGCCAGAGCCGCCCGTGCCAGAGCCACCCGTGCCAGAGCCGCCGCTACCACCCTCATCGTCGCCACAACCAGTGATCGCCAGCATCGAGCCGAACACGATCGCCCATAAAATCTGTCGCTGCTTCATCGCCTCTCCTCCTCCACCATCGTATGCGATGGCCTCCGTGAATGTGGGTACCAGAATACTGAGGGTTTGTTCAAGAACTTCGTCGCGTCGGCGAAGCGTTACAGATGCAGGCGGATCCACTGCATCAACTGCGGCAGATTCATTGCCCCGGGCTGCCTCGCTATTTCGCGCCCGCCCTTGAACACCACCGTGGTCGGGATAGAGCTGATTTGATACCTCTGACCGAGCTCGGGGTTCTCGTCGGTGTTGACCTTGGCCAACCTTACCTGTGGCTCGAGCTCTGCGGCGGCTCGTTCGAAAAACGGAGCCATCATCTTGCAGGGCCCGCACCACTCCGCCCAGAAGTCGACCACCAGCGGAACGTCACTGCGGGTCAGGTGGCGGTCGAACGTCTGATCGGTCAGCACAATGGAACGGCCAGTGAAGAGAGGTTGCTGGCACTTCCCGCACCGCGGTCTGTCCCCGAGCCGGGCAGCAGGAATACGATTGGGGGATTGGCAGTTGGGGCAGACGACGATTTGAGAGGAAGTGGTCATTTCGGGAATGAAACTAAGTCCGCACCAGCCTCATGGCTAGGGTATCGCGAGCGATTCACTGACGCAGAAAACGGCTGCTTGACGCCCCCCGAGAGGCAGCCCATATTCCGGCCCCTTCAGGCAAAGAAATACCCATTTTTCAAGAGAATTAGCGCGAGTAAGGCATGGCACTGAACGCCGATAGAAAGTCCGAGCTGATCGGTCAATTCCGCAACCACGACACGGACACGGGCTCGCCCGAAGTCCAGATCGCCATTTTGAGCGAGCGGATCACCTACCTGACCGACCACTTCAAAACGCATAAGAAGGACCACCACTCCCGCCGAGGCTTGCTGAAGATGGTCAGCCAGCGACGCCGGCTCCTCGACTACGTCCGGTCCCGGGACGTGGCGCGATATCGTAAGATCATTTCAGAGCTTGGCATTCGGAAGTAAGCTGGGCTGCGGGACGTTGTCCCTTTAGAACGTTGGTTCCTTTGGGTCGGGTCCGGAGTTCGCTCTTCGCTTCGATGATTTGAGTTGGAGCTCAAATCCTGGAATCGGGGACCGAGACCGCCCTCGACGTCAACGCGAACCGCATGCGCGGTTGTGCCGCGCGGAAGGCGAAGAGAGCGATGATAATTAGAGAATCCGTTAAGGTTGGTGACAAAGAGATCACCATCGAGACGGGCCGTATTGCCAAGCAGGCATCCGGCTCGGTACTGGTGAGCTGTGGCGAGACCATGGTTCTCGTCACGGTGTGCGGGAACAAAGAGGCGAGGCCGGGCGCGCCATTCTTCCCGCTGACCGTCGACTACGTCGAAAAGACGTACGCTGCCGGTAAGATTCCAGGGGGCTTCTTCAAGCGTGAAGCCAGGTTGCGCGATCACGAGGTGCTCACCTCGCGACTGATCGACCGGCCCTGCCGCCCGCTCTTCCCCGACGGTTACATGTGCGAGACCCAGGTCATCGCGACCGTGATGAGCGCGGACGCGGCCAATCAGTCCGACGTCCTCGCGATGATCGGCGCATCGGCTGCGATTCACATCAGCCCCCTTCCCTGGGCGGGACCGATCGCCGGCGTGCGTGTCGCCAGCGTCGAGGGGAAACTGATCGCGAACCCGACCTATCAAGAGCAAGAGAACAGCGATTGTGAGCTCCTGATTTCCGCGTCGAAGGACGCCATCGTCATGGTCGAAGGCGAAGCCAACGAAATGTCGGAGGACGACCTGATCGCCGCCATCCAGTTCGGTCATGAGTCGGTGCAGGGGGTCCTCGAGTTGATCGAGAAGATTCGCGAGGCGGTCGGCAAGGAGAAGTGGCCCTTCCAAGCTCACAAGCGCGACGAGAAGATCGACACGCGCGTCAAAGAGGTCGGCCTTCAGAAGGTCATCGAGGCCTGCAACATTGCGGAGAAGCACCCGCGATACGGTCGCTTCAGCGAGATCAAGAAGGAAGTCGTGGCCGAGCTCGCCGCGGAGTTTCCAGACCTCGAAGGCGACATCAAGGGCGCCTATGAGGACCTTCGGTACAACACGATGCGGGGGCAGGTGCTCGACGACAAGCGCCGGGTCGACGGCCGTGATTACAAGACCGTGCGACCGATCAGCATCGAGGTGAGCCTGCTACCGCGTGTGCACGGTTCATCGCTGTTCACCAGAGGTGAGACTCAGAGCATCGTCACCGCAACTCTTGGAACGCGTCAGGACGAGCAGAAGATCGACGGCCTCATCGAGGAGTACTGGAAGCCGTTCCTCCTACACTACAACTTCCCGCCATACTCGGTCGGTGAGACGAAGTTCCTCCGTGGCCCCGGCCGGCGCGAGATCGGACACGGCACCCTCGCCGAGCGTGCTCTCACCAAGGTGCTGCCCTCACGCGAGGACTTCCCCTACACGATGCGCATCGTCTCCGAGATCACCGAGTCCAATGGCTCGTCGTCGATGGCAACCGTTTGTGGCGGAAGCTTGGCGATGATGGACGCGGGCGTCCCCATCAAAGCACCCGTCGCCGGCGTCGCGATGGGGCTCATTATGGAAGGTCAGAAGTACGCCGTCCTGACCGATATCCTCGGCGACGAGGACCACCTGGGCGACATGGACTTCAAGGTGTGCGGCACCGACAAGGGCATCACCGCCATCCAGATGGACATCAAGATCGCAGGCTTGAAGCACGAGATCATGCACGAAGCGTTGGAGCAGGCGCGCGAGGGCCGGCTGCACATCCTCGAGAAGATGAACGAGATCATGGCGACGCATCGTCCTGAGCTTTCGAAGTACGCACCACGCATCGAGACGCTCAAGGTCAAGCCCGACCAGATCCGCGTGATCATCGGACCGGGCGGCAAGATGATCAAGGCAATCACCGAGCAAACCGGCGCGAAGATCGACATCAGCGACGACGGCACGGTCAGCATCGCATCGCCCGACGGCGAGGCCCTCAAGAAGGCGATCGAGATCATCGAAAGCCTCACGCTCGAGCCGGAGATCGGAACCAAGTACAAGGGCATCGTGCGACGTGTCGAGAACTACGGCGCGTTCCTCGAGATCGCCCCTGGCAAAGACGGGCTGTTGCACATTACCGACATGGACTGGGGCTTCGTCGAAAACGTCACCTCTGTGATGAACCTCGGCGACGAGGTCGAAGTGATGGTCAGCGACATCGACCGTGAGGGTCGTATTCGGCTTTCCCGCAAGGCGCTTCTCGAGAAGCCCGAAGGCTACGTCGAGCCAGAGCGCAGAGAACGCCGCGACGGCGGTGGACGAGGCGGACGCGATGGTGGACGCGATGGCGGACGAGGCGGACGCGATCGCGATCGTGGAGGCCGAGGCGGCTCCCGAGCAGGCGGCCGCGAGGGCGGCGGTGGACGCGACCGAGATCGCGACCGTGACCGCAGCCGCGAGGGCGGCCGCGAAGGCGGCCGCGAAGGCGGCCGCGAAGGCGGCCGCGAAGGCGGTGGTGACCGCGAAGGTGGCCGCGAAGGTGGTGCTGATCGTGACCGCAGCCGCGAACGAAAAGACTAATGGCAACGCTGCGCGTCCATAGGATGCGCGCCGACGCGGTCGTCCCGCGTTACAAGACGAGTGGCGCGGCGGGGGTGGACCTCGCCGCGTGCCTCGCTACCCCGCTCACCATCCCACCAGGTGGGGTCGCCCGCGTGCCGACGGGGCTACAGATCGCGCTGCCCACAGGACACGAAGGCCAGGTGCGCCCGCGATCGGGGTTGGCTGCGCGACATGCGGTTACCGTGCTCAACGCGCCGGGCACCATAGACGAAGATTACCGAGGCGAGGTCCAGGTGCTCCTGATCAACCACGGCAGCGAGGCCTTCACGATTGAGTCAGGCGATCGCATCGCTCAACTCATCGTGACACCCGTCACCCAGGCAGAGATCGAGGTCGTGGAGGACGAAGCCGCACTCGGGGACACGGAACGTGGCGACGGCGGGTTCGGGAGTACTGGCCGCTAGAGCGCCCGGTCCATCAACTGCGCGATGGTCGTCTTTGGGGCGGCGCCGATGTGCTGCGCTACGAGCTCGCCGCCCTTGAAGACCAGCAGGGTTGGGACGCCGCGGATGCCGTACTTCGAGGCGGTGCCAGGGCTCTCATCGATATCGAGGTGGGTTACTTTGACCTTGTCGACGTACTCGTCTGCGAGCTGATCGATGAGCGGCGCAATCTGCTTACACGGCCCGCACCAGACCGCCGAAAAGTCGACGAGCACGGGGGAGTCCGACTGGAGCACCTCCGTGTCAAAGTTCAGGTCGTTTACTGCGTGTACATTTGCGCCAGCCATCTGAGCTCCTCTTGGGGTTGTCTGAGATGCAGTAAGTAAGGACGGTGCGCCCTCTTGTCAACGTGCCCCCCCTCCCGACTACCCAGCAAAACACCATCATGGTAGGCTTTTTCGTGGCCTGCCCCGCGCTCACGGAGGCCTCGACAAGACCATGAAAGCCGGCCTCTTCATCGCCACCGCGATCCTCTACGCGCTCGCCTGTATCCTCTATCTGCTGCTGCTGACGCGAGGCTCGGACAAGGCGCAGCGGATGCCAGGAACGGTGTTCGTCGCCGCTCTTGGCGCGCACCTCGCATTCCTCCTTCTGGAGACTCCGTCTCCCGGCGATCTCCCCCTCGCGGATATCTCTCAGATCTTGAGCGTCTCCTCGTTCGGGATCGGCATCGCGTTCCTGATCGCGTCCTACCGCTTCGACGTCACCATCCTGGGCGCATTCCTCGTGCCACTGTCATTGATGCTCTTCCTGGCGTCCGGGCTCGGCAGCAGCTACGCGCCTGTCCCTCCGAGAGTGCAATCCGCCGTGCTGACGCTCCACATCGGAGCCAACATTGTCGGCTTGGTCGCGTTCGCTCTCGCCTTCGCAGCGGGCGTTGCATACATGCTGCAGGAGCGACTGCTTCGACGCCGCCAACTCAGCGGCGTCTTTCAACGACTGCCGTCACTCGACGTGCTGGACGCCATGGGCCTGCGCGCCGTGTTGGTAGGCTTTCCCCTGCTGACCTTCGGCATGATCACGGGCACATTCTGGCTGCTGCGCTCGGAGGGGTCGGAGTTCTACGTGAGCCAAGCACTTGGACTGGTCGCTTGGGCGATCTTTGCGAGCGTGATCGTCCTTCGCGTGGCCGCAGGATGGCAGGGTCGAAAGGCCGCGATCGGCACGATGATGGGTTTCTTGTTTACACTTCTGGTGCTGGCTGGCTACGCCATACGGGCCGCTGCTGGGAGCGCATGATGCGCGATTTCGTGGTCGTCGGGCTTTCTCATCGAACCGCTCCAGTCGAGATTCGCGAGCATCTCGCCGTCGCTCCGGATCGCCTCGAGCAGGAGCTTCGCGAGATCGCGGCCAACGGACGGCTCGACGAAGCGCTATTGATATCAACGTGCAATCGGGTCGAGCTCTACGTCACTAGCGCCAACCCGATCGCGGCCTCTCAGATCGCCAAGGATGCACTCGCCAAGCGCCTCCCCGAGGCGGCCGACGACGACGTTCTCTACCAAGAACGCGGCATCGACGTGGTGCGTCACATCTTCCGAGTCGCTTCGAGCCTGGACTCTCTCGTGATCGGCGAGCCCCAGATCCTCGGTCAAGTGAAGGAAGCTTTCGACGCGGCGAAAGGCGCCGGCACGATGGGCACCCTGCTCGGCCGCTGCTTCACCCAATCCTTTGCGACTGCGAAGCGAGTTCGAAACGAAACTGGCATCGCGGAAGGCACAGTGAGCGTCAGCTCGATCGCCTGTGAGCTGGCCAAGAAAATTTTCGGAAACCTCGAGGGTCGCCGAACCCTCTTGATTGGTGCGGGAGAGATGGGCGAGGCCGCCGCCCGAAGTCTCCAGCAAACCGGAACAAACCTCCATGTCATCAACCGCAGTGAAGAGCGAGCGCGCGCCCTTGCAGAATCGTGCGCTGGGCGAGCAGTCCCCTACGAACGGCTCACCACGGAGCTCGCCGACGCCGACGTCGTGATCGTCTCCACGGCAAGCCCAAAGTTCATCCTGACCCCGGAGCTGATGAAGTCGGTTGTTCGCAGCAGGCGCCGTCGGCCCTTGTTCATCATCGACATCGCCGTTCCCCGTGACGTCGACCCGCGCGTCGCCAACATGGACAACGTGTTCGTGTACGACGTGGACGACCTTCAGCAAGTTGCGGAGGAAAACCTGGCGGTCCGCGCACGAGAAGCAGCGCTGGCCGAGCGCATCATCGAAGAGGAGCTCGATGCGTTCTCGGCCTGGCGGCGTTCCCTCGAGCTCGCCCCGACCATCGTCGCGCTCCGCAAGCGCTTTGGGCAAATCGCGGACGAAGAGGTGCGACGGGCTTTGCCCCGGCTCGAAGGCCTGACGCAGTCGGATCGCGCCGTCGTCGAGGCTATGGGGCGCTCGTTGGTGAACAAGCTACTTCATGAGCCAATGACACAGCTCAAAGCGGGCGCAGGCGAACTGGACGGGGCCCTTTTGATCGACGCGGTTCGCCGCCTCTTTGCGATACCCGCAGAAAAGCCTGCCGACAAGGAGCCCTCGACGCAGAGCGGCGAAGAAGGCACGGTCACCCACTTGGCCGCCACAGCGTCGGGGCCAACAGGCGAGTCCAAGTGAAGCTGCGCATTGCAACACGCCGGAGCAATCTTGCTCTCGTCCAGACCCGTTGGGTTGGCGAGCAGCTCACTCGTCACTTCCCCGGGCTCACCGTCGAGGAGGTCCACGTTCAAACGCAAGGCGACCGCATCCAAGATCGCCCGCTCGCCGAAGTCGGCGGCAAGGGGCTGTTCGTGAGCGAGGTCGAGGCGGTGGTGGTGCGCGGCCAAGCGGATTTCGCCGTGCATTCGCTCAAAGACGTACCCGGCGACGTTCCACTGGCCGAGGGGATGGGCATTCTCAGCGTACCCGTTCGCGAAGATCCGCGTGATGTGCTGGTCACGGTCGACGGCACCGATTTAGCCTCGTTGAAGCGGGGCGCCAAGGTTGGCACGACGTCCCGCCGTCGGGTGGTGCAACTCCAGCGCCAGCGTCCCGACCTCTGTTTCGTCCCGCTTCGCGGTAACATCGAAACCCGCCTTCGCAAGCTTCGTGAGGGGCAATGCGACGCGATCGTCCTGGCTGCGGCGGGTCTGGCCCGCACGGGCGTGCTCGCCGAAACGCCTCACTCGGTTCTTCCGCCGGATGTTTGCCTGCCGGCTGTCGGCCAGGGAGCGCTCGCCATCGAGGGCGCGCTAAGCGACGCAACGCTGCGCGAACACCTCAAGGCGATCGAAGACCCAACCACACGCATCCAGATCACCGCAGAGCGGGCGATGCTCCAGAAACTGGAGGGCAATTGCCATTCTTCGATCGCCGGCCACGCAAGCGCTGCCGACGGAAGACTCAAGCTCGACGCGATGGTGGCTTCGTACGATGGCGACCGAATGCTCTCGGCCACGTCGGACACCTACCTCGACCTCACCTCGCCCGATGCGATCGGGCAAGCGCATCAGTTGGGTGAAGAAGTCGCCGATCATTTGCTGTCGCAAGGCGCCCGCAACTTGATTCGGCAGGCCGAGCTGGCCGCGGTGCAGAATCAGTTGACCAGCAACTGAGCGACAGACGGCGGCGCATAGCCGAGGATCCGGCGCACCCCGCTGATGGATTGCTCGAGGCACGCGTCTGCATCGCGACGGCCCACGCTCGCCACGTAGACGGTCTCGCCATCGAGGGACACCTCGCGAACATCGACGCTCTGCCCTTCGAGAGCACCTGGCAATCGTCCGGTGAACGATGGGGAGCTCATGAGCGGCGCGACCGCACCGAGTGCCTCGCAGACCGAGCGCTCGCCGGCCCCGGCAACCAGCAATCCGTTGTCGATCGCGACGACCACTGCGTCGAGCTGGCCTTGCGAGCGTGAGTGCTCGAGCTGAAGACATAGTGCGCGGTACGGATCCTGGCTTCGGCGTGTGCGGCGTTCGTTCATGAAGGCTCCCTGACAGATGTAGGCAAGTGTAGCCTATTGCCCTACTCCTTACGAGGCAAGGATTCTACAGAAGCCAGTGATTTCCACTAGATCGACACCCTGTGCAGGGCTGCTAGAGTCGCGCTGCAATGAGTCTCGCGGACGTGCTGGGCAGTCACCGTGTGGTGGTGACCGTCGGCAGCGGCGGAGTCGGAAAAACCACGACAGCGGCAGCCATGGCAGTCCATGCCGCGATGGAAGGGCGGACAGTCCTGTGTCTGACAATCGACCCAGCGCGGCGCCTCGCCAACAGCCTAGGGCTGGACGAGATGAGAACCAGCGAGCAGGACGTCCCGCGCTCGCTCTTTGAGAGCAACGGCCTCGAATGCAGGGGAGCGCTCTCGGCGATGATGCTCGACACGAAGCGCACCTTTGATGGGCTCGTTGCGAAGTACGCATCGGATGAGCAATCGCGCGACCGCATCCTGAATAACCAGATCTACCAATACGTCGCGAGCTCCCTAGCCGGCACGCAGGAGTACATGGCGATGGAAAAGCTCCATGAGGTGCGCAAGGACCCGAAGTGGGACCTCATCGTGCTCGATACGCCCCCCACCTCCAGCGCCCTCGACTTCCTCACCGCGCCAGAGCGGCTGATCGATGCGATCGACTCGCCCGCGATGCGTTGGTTTCTGCAGGTGTTCGAAGGCGCGGGCAAAGAGGCGTTTGGCCTGGTCGGCCGCGGAGCGACCGTACTGCTCAAAGGGATTGGCAAGATCACCGGCCTCGAGTTCTTGGAACAAGTCGCCGAGTTCGTGAGCGGTATCAACGGCCTGTTTGGAGGCTTCAAGGAGCGGGCCGAGCAGGTCTCCAATGCGTTGCGGAGCCCCGAGGTCGCGTTCGTGCTGGTGACCAGCCCCGACCCGCTGGCGATTGGTGAAGCACGATTTTTCAGCGACAAGCTGCAGGAGGCGGGAATGAACCGGGAGGGGATCATCGTGAATCAGGTGCATTCACTCATCCACGAGCCCTCCGTGCCCGCGGACGAGCAAGTAGCCGCACTCCGCGACGTGTTGCCCGAGTCGATCGATGCTGCCGACATCTTGCCGCGGCTCAGCGAAGCGCTCCAAGCCGAGAGAGGCTGGGCGATCGCAGACCGTGTGCAGGTCGAACGATTGGCCGACCAGGTGGGCGAGGATGCGCGTATTGTGGAAGTTCCTGCGTTCGATCAAGATGTCCATGACCTCGCTGCGCTTGCGAGAGTGGCTTCATTCCTGACCCTACCCGTCTGAACACCGACCATGCCGACCGATTCACAAGCGACTTGGAGCGCCATCATCCTCGCGGCGGGCGAAGGAACGCGCATGAAGAGCAGCCGTCCCAAGGTCCTCCATGAGATCGCGGGCCGAGCATTGGTTTCATGGGTGGTGCAGACCGCGCTCGATGCGGGCGCAGCTCGCTGCTTGGTGGTGGTCGGTCACGGCGCAGATGACGTGGAGCGCGAGCTCGTAACTCGATTCGGAAAGCGTGTCGAGATGGTGCTCCAGCCCGAACGCCGAGGCACGGGCGACGCCGTCCGGTGCGCGATTGAGGCCGACAGCAAGCTCCGGGGGCGCCTCGTGGTTCTCTATGGGGATTGTCCGCTGATCCCGGTACAGCTGCTCCACGAGCTCGTCGACAACTCCGATCGTGCCGGCGCAAACTTGGGGCTGGTCACCGCCACGTTGGCCGATCCAAGCGGCTACGGCCGAATCGTCCGCAACGGCGCCGGTGATGTACAGCGGGTCGTCGAGGACCGCGACTGCTCAGACGCAGAGCGAACCGTCGAAGAAGTCAATCCCGGACTGTACGCGGTGCAGGCAGCCTTCTTGCGGGAGGCGATCGCACGGCTGACACCCGACAACGCACAGGGACAGCTCTACCTGACCGACGTCGTCGAGCTGGCCGCGCAGGAGGGCAAAGTGGTAGACCTAAAAGGCGATATGGCAGACCTGACTGGCGTCAATGATCAACGCGACCTCGCTATGGCGGCGTCCACACGCCGGCGACGCATGGCAGAGGAGCTGGCGCGCAGCGGCGTCGGAGTGACCGATCTCGATACGCTGTACATCGACGCGGGATGCGAGGTCGAGCCGGGCGCGGTGCTAGGTGCGAACGTGCATCTGCGCGGGCAATGCGTGGTCCGGGCCGGCGCGCATATCGACGTCGGTTGTGTTCTCACCGACGTCATCGTCGACCAAGACGCAAATGTGTTGCCATACACGGTGGCCACTGACTCGACGATCGGCGAAGGCGCTCAAGTCGGCCCCTTCAGCCACTTGCGTCCACAGACCCACCTCGGGCCGCGCAGCAAGGTCGGGAACTTTTCGGAAACGAAGAAGACGACGGTCGGCAAGGGCTCGAAGGTGAATCACCTTTCGTACGTCGGAGACGGCATCATTGGCGAAGGTGTCAACATCGGCGCCGGGACGATCTTCTGTAACTACGACGGCGAGCAGAAGCACACCACCGTGCTCGAAGACGGCGTCTTCATCGGGAGCGACACTCAACTCGTTGCGCCGGTGACCATCAAGAAGGGCGCATACGTCGCGAGCGGGACGACCGTCACCCGCGATGTTCCCGAAGACGCTCTCGCGGTTTCTCGACCGAAGCAAGTGAACAAGGAAGGCTACGCGGCTCGTCTCCGCGCGCGTCTTCGCAGCAAGAAGAATCCCTAGAACGAAATTGTGAAACGGCCGCCTGCTGGGCTGACGCTGAAGTCGAAGTCCGCGCCCTCTTCGTTGCGATCGTAGTACTTACTAGAGCAAGCGATGCCCCGGTAGGACTCGTAGGCAGCGACCGAGCCGCGCGGTGCGGTTGCGGTCTGGAGCCCCAGCAAGACGGTCGGAGCCACGTAGAGGGCCGCAGTGAGGCCACGGCTCGCCCCGGTCCATTGAGTGGCCTTGATGGTGCCACCCACCACGCCGTAGATCAGCGAGCCGACCAGAGCCAACGGGCCGCCCATGAGCTCTTCGACGTCCGCTGCCTGTTTCAAAGTCTGGGTCGCGTAGAGAAGCTTGGCGCGTCGAGCCTCTTCCGTGCTGTCATCTAGACGCCGGATGCGTTTGGCGCCCCACACGTCGGGTGCGGGGAGGGCCGCGTGCATGAGCCCGAAGAAGTAGGCGCCGCCGGCGAGGTAGGCCCAACCGAACTTGGACGCGTCATCGTTGTCGTTGGCGGAGTTGATCGCCGCGTAGGTCATGCCGCCACCTGCGCCGAACCAAAGGCTCATCCAGACGTACCGCCAACGGGTCGCCTGCTTCTTGCCGTCCTGCATTTTCCCTTCGATGTAGCTAATGCGGTACCGCACCTCGTCATCGCTGAGCTCCTCGATGCAGCTAAACGCATCCTGCGCGTTAGCCGGCCTCGGAGGGGCCAGAAGGTTGAAAGCAAGCGCACACGTGAGGACCAGCGCGACGCGTTGAATTACACAATTCAGGTTTCGATGATGTTCAGCCACGACCTACCCTTGTTCGCCAGGTGGCCGGGATAGTACGCAAAACCTCCCCAGACTGCGATAGTCATTCGCATAATCAGCCACTTTTTTCTAGAGCGCGATTTGGCGTCCCTTTGTAGGGATCCAGTCTGACTAGACGCT
>Ga0164313_10003667_pt1 | contig 13662 bp, 13 predicted proteins | sample GuaBasSedimGuay4_FD_113735 | JGI IMG/M metagenome (GOLD analysis project Ga0164313, IMG submission 113735) | Subseafloor sediment microbial communities from Guaymas Basin, Gulf of California, Mexico - Guay4, Core 4569-4, 0-3 cm | ecosystem: Environmental > Aquatic > Marine > Hydrothermal vents... | reverse complement strand
TGAATAACCCAAAGCGGCACGTTGGCGGCGACAGTGTTAAATCTGAGCAAGTTACCCGCAGACCAACCGCCGCCCCATCCGTTTGTCGGTATTGTGAAATACGCTTGGCCCGTGTTCGGATTGATCGGTGCGATGTCCGCTGAGATCAGAACCCCTGTTAAGATTTGGCCGACGTTTTCCCCAATAACATTGACTGTCGTTGTGTTCGTGAAAATAACCTGCCAGCGCTCTTCGATGTTGCTCGCGTTATCAACCTCTATCGGGTACTGCGAGTTGTTGAATTGCGCGGCAACGTCTGAGCCTATCAGCACATCGGACCACTCACCTGTCCACGTTTGCTGATCGAAGGGTATTGTTGTGTGGGCGAATAAGTCCCCGTAAATAACGGCGTTCGACACAAGAGTATCGTCCGCTGGGAAGTCGTGCGTTAGCGGTTGAGATAGCGTCAATGTGCCGGTGATCTGTACATCAGTTAGTACCGCCATATCTTCGATTCGATCCACGATGGCAAGCGGCTGAGAGACACCACTGAGGTCAACCCAATCGATCAGTCCCGCATCGAGATCGGCAGTGTATCGTGTGGCCAAAATCTCAGCACCAGCGCTATCTCTGACACTAAGCTTTGTTATACGACCGCGACCTAAATCTGTCTGGGTCGAGTTGGTGTATGTTCCGGTTGTTGTTTGATCGTGTAGCACGACAACGACATCACCATCGGCATAGATCGGGATACGACCGTCTTGCGGTAAGCGCACAGGATCAAGGCCGAGGATGTCGCTATCTAGCGGCAGGAATGTCTGGCCAACCGCGTTGTACTGCACGCTATCAGCTCTAACGTGATTCTGTTTGAAGATATACCCATCGCCCGTTACGGCACTGGGGTCATACCAGTCCTCAGCCTCGTTGCCCGCAGCGACAACCATTCCTCCGAAGCGAACATACACCACACCAGTTTCATATACACAAAACCCCTGCATTTCCGGTGTGTTAATCAGCCCGGTGGAGTCGGCTGTGGCGCTAATCGCTGTGCCGTCAATAGCGTTGGCTCTCACCTCCATTTGGCCAACCTTAACTGGCGCGATAGCGGCTCTAAATGTAACAGAGTCAATCGGCTCAATACCGATTGATGTTAATAGCGACTGTAGTGTGACGTTCGATGAGCCCGCAGGCGCCCAGCTGCTAATTGAGCATCGTCCTGTTGTGTAATCGATTGTGCCAGCGAATATACCAGCGCCGGTGGCAGGGTCAATCGAATGGTATAGCTGCCCCTGCTCATCGTAATACTTTAAGCCGCCGAGCGTGAACGCGATTGATCCTCGTGTGATGTCTTCCGCAAACTGCTCTGTCAGATCAATATCAATACCGGTAGGGGAGAAAGTTTCGCTAATGGCGCCAGGCGAGTCGGCCTGTCTGTATCTGATTTTAACGTAGCCGGTCTCATCGCTTGGATAAGCGGACATCGTTTTCTTGTATATTATTTCGGTCAACATCTGCCTGAATGTTGTTGTCGTTGTCGCGGTGGTGGTGGTCCATTGTGCGTTGGTCGCAGTGGTCGACATGGTGCTCGAGCCTATCGCAACATCGTCATACTGTGGGTCTGGTAGCGACACCAGTAGATCAGGCTTCCACACCAACACGCCAGTGGCGTAGTTGATCGTGGCGTTCCCCCCGGCGAGCTTCTCAACCAGTGTGCCTGTCGCATCAACCATGTTACCTGCGCCGTCGTCGTATCTGAATTCGATCGGGTCACGCCTTGTTCCCTGTACAAACCGCCTCGATCTCTGTGTGATTGATGTAGTTGTGACCTCGAAGTCATCCTTCCAATCGATGAGCTCGACAAAAGTGTTCCACTCGACTTCAACAGTGTTCGGCAGAAGATCAGCTGTCAGCAAGTCTATCGCGAGATCGCCGTTGACGTCTCTCGACGGATACCCGAACACCTGCTCTATCGGATCGCCCGATTGATAATCCATTGTGAATGTTTGCCCGCCGAGTGGTAGTACGTTGGGTGTAAACTCAACTTCGCCGAGCGCGTGTTTTAATTTGCCGGTCGCATCGCCGGTTATATTGCCAGAATTGTCGGCTGTTGCGGTCCTAGCTGCGCCATCGTTCCATGTCATAACAAACGTGCCGCGTGCAATACCTGTATCTTGTAGGGTGTGGTGGTACGTCACAGGCGACACAGCGAAGTTTGAGCGGTTAAAGTGCGATGACGACTGAGACCATGTGACGACAATCTCCGACTGGGCATCCGGCAACGCTGCAAATGTCATTGTCACGGAACCAGTTGCGTAGTTTATTGTGCCTGAGCCAATACCAGCTTCCAGTGCAACCAGCGCACCTGCGCTATTGTCCACAAGCTCATACCAATTACCAAGTGCCATGAAACTGACCCTAACGCTACCCGGCATCGGCGATGGTGTTATATTCTCGGTCCACACATAGCCCCTGTTCGCAGGCGTAACGGCGATCGATGCGGAATCGCTAAACAGTAGCGGTGGTGTCGCCATAGCGAATGATACTGTCTTTGTCCCGCTGTAATTCGGCGAGCTCGACCCAAAGACGATGAGGCCGCTACTGTAATTGATTGTACCGATTGACGTTCCCGATCCGTCAATTTTAATTTGCCCTGCCGAGTCAACTATTGTTCCGCCACTAACGGGTATCGATAACGTCCCAGGGTAACACCCGCGACCAAGATACAAACTGAATCCCGCTGTAAACAACGAGCCTGTGTTAAAAGACGTAGCGCCTTGGCTCGATATTTCCATACCCGCGTTCGTGTCGTTGGGTGTCTGATCCACAAGCGCTGTCTCCGACTGGGAGTTAGGGATTACCTGGCTATATACTGTATCGACCTTAATACTCAAGTCTGTGTTGGCCGCAAGCAATGCCAAAGGGCGAGCAGAGTAATACTTCGCAGCGTTAGCCACGACTGTCGTTTTTATTGTCGCATCCGGGTCGAGATCGTCGAAACGCGATATTTCGGAACCCACGAAGTCATAAAGCAAAGGTTGCGAAATTGTTAGCGTTAAAATTGTTCTCGTGTAATCGCCAGTTTCGTCCGTGAATGTTTGCGTGGCGGAATCAAACCTACTGATACGCACATACTGTAGTTCTGTGCCAGCGGCATTGGTCAAATAAAGCACATCGCCGACGCCAGGTTTGGGCGATGTTGCACCCTGAAATATTGTCACGACTTTGCTATCTTTCCACTGAGTGGCCCACAGAAAACCCGCGTATGTTGCACCTTTCGCAAGATAACTCTCGACGCGACCTTTCGCATCGGGCCGTCTGTCGAACCAGTCGCCGGTGTTGAAGAGGTTGACACCAATCTTTTCGTCTTTCGGTAGCTTTGTGATAATCACATGTGCGCCGAAATATTTGTCTTGCGTCTGCGTCTGTATCGATGCGAAAAGCTTTCGCATGTGCACCGCGCCATATGTTCTGTCGAGCGTACTGACATCCTCGAAGATGTTGTTGCTTGCGCCATCGACAATGACATTGCCTGTCGTAGCACCACCACCCTGCGGCGTATCATCCATCGTATCGCTTTCGAGTAGCTTTATATCACCTGATTGAATTGGCATTTTAACCTCGTTTAAACTTCAATAAATTTTAGCGTCACACTGTATATGTGCGCTGCGTCTGGGTCTGAGACCTCATAAACCCCTCGTGCAGAAACACCGCCTGAGCCGTTGCGATCAAACATGACAGGGTATGCTGTCCCATTGTGCGTCAACGTCATTGTGAGGTTAGGTGTGTTTAGTTTAGCTCGTAAGAGTTCTAATGTCGCTTTATCTATCCACGCATACCCTTCCCCGCCCTTTAAGGTAATTTTACGACCCTTTAGTTGCACCGCTTCTTCGATAATTAGTGCGCCGGTTAGTGACTTCTTGACAGACTGGCTCACCGGTGCCCAATTGTACTCGTCCGACCATATTAGATCATCAGGTAAAGTTATCGCATCTAGTGTTATGGTCATTATGAGGTTGCCCCAGCGTTTCGTAGTTCGTCGATCATGCTCATAGTAGCATCTGTCCGGGCGAATGTACCCTCTGCACTATTACCACCTGTGTCCAGTTTGATCGCAATACGTTCTTCGGGCGTTGCGTTATCCGATATTGTTCGACCTGCCGCGACAGAGTTGGCACCTGCGTTTCTCGTAAAGCTTCTGACATCATCGACAATACGATCACCAAACGCGCCGAAGTCAGGTAATGGCGTTGATGGCGTTGATGGCGTTGATGGTGTTGATGGCGTCGATGGTGTTGATGGTGTTGATTTCGCACGATCACGCTCGCTTTGTGCCACCTCTTTCGCACGATCACGCGCACGCTCCTCTGTTTCGCGCTTACGATCAGCTGTTGCTTTCACACGATCAGCTTCGCGTTGCTCTGTTTCGCGCTTACGATCAGCTTCTTTTTTCGCACGATCAGCTTCGCGTTGCTCTGTTTCGCGCTTACGATCAGCTTCTTTTTTCGCACGATCAGCTTCCTCTTTCGCACGATCAGCTATTGCTGCTCGCCGCTGCTTGCCCTGCTCTGCTCCAATTTGGCTGAGTACCCTCAGCGCTTGGTCATAGGCTGATACAGACTCGGCGTTACCCTCAGCCGCAGCAGCTGCTCGTTGCGACATCAGATCAGCTATCCGTTGGTTGTGCCTAATCTCTGCTGCTTGTTCTTCGTTGCCCTGTAGGGTTGCAAGCTCCGCCTGTAGTCCGCCCAGCGTGTTTGTTGCCGATACCGTTGCGTCCTCAATCTCGCGGAGCCTGTCTCTAATTTTAGACAGCGCTTGCGCTCTAACCTCGCTCGACGCCTGGTCCAAACTATTACCGAATGAACTAAATCTCGCTGCTGTATGTCGTGCGCTGCTGCTTAGAGCCTCCAGGCTCGCTTCCATAGCCCGTAGATCGGATGTTGTCCCGCCGAGGGCTCGCTTTGTGTCCTCCTCAAGTTGCTCGTTTAAACGCTGCTGGTGGTCATACTGCTCCGCGAGCCTTTGTCTGACCGATTGCAGGTTTCGCTGCAATTCCATGTAAGCGGCAGTCCCAGGCATAGTGTTGTAAAATTCGATTGCCCGTACTTCCGCCTCCTTGTACGCCGAAAACGTGGCCTTTAGTGCGTCAACTGTGACTCCCATTAGTGCCGCGTTCTGCGTAGCGCTAATACCAGCAACCCTGCTGGCACGCTCCTGTTTTTCACCGGCGATTTCCGCACTAACACCTACGGCGGTTTGCGCGGAAGCCAAGTTTCGCTCCGCGTCGGCCAGGCTATCTGTTGCGCTTTTAATCGCATCCTTCCTGACTTTCAGCGCACCGAGCGCAGTGGCGTAGTCCTCGGCGCTCAACCTACCGCTGTCGAGCGCTACTTTTGCGGATGCTGCCGCGAGCTCCAAGTCGTAGAGTGTTTCGGCGCCGTCAATCAGCACCATGACGCTCGCCATACTTTCTGCCGATGCCGTAACCTCGTCCAGCTCAGCCCTTAGCTCTGCTGCCGCGTCTGCGGCTTTTTTCACAGCCTGTTCGACCTTCGCCATACCCTGACTGACTTGTTCGCCGGTTAGAGCGCCTGCTTCGCCTGCCGCGACAATCGAGCTCCTCACCCTAGCGAAGCTCGCTTCGATTTGCTGTGCAGACAATACGCCTGTTCGCGCCGCTTCGATAAGCGACTCAGCTAGTCTGCTGAACCCTTCTAGTGTGCCAATGTCGCTCAGTGCGGCCTCGAACGCGCTGTAAACTACCTCGGCCTTTTCCTCCGCCGTGAGTGCTGTTTCGTTTATTTTACCAATCACAATGTCGAAATTAGTCACAGCCGCGTCGCCAATCTTCGTCATTGAGATTGACACGCCATCCATATCAACTCTCAGCCCGCCGAGGGCGCTACCCAGCTCGCTTGACGCAATGGCCGAGTCAGCCATTGTGCCCTGTAGCTCTTTGGTTTTCGCGTTCGCAGCTGCAATCGCATCGTCGAGATTGACAAACTGCTCGGAGCCGCCACCAACGCGCCCGATCGCAAAGACGATTTCGTCTAGTTCGGCAACGGTCTCAGCGCTATCGATTGCATTCGCGAACGCTCTGTTTAAAATTTCCGCTGTCTCTTCGGCTGTTTTACCAATACTCGCAATATCCTCGTTCGATGCGTCCGCCAGCTGTTCGAGATAGTCAATAGATGCTTTCGCGGCGTCACCGAAATCGTCTTTAAACGACTTGGCTGCTCCACCGAGACCCTCGATCGCCGCGCCCAGGTCTTCCGCTGTAGTTACAGCCTTCGGCATCTTCGCGTCGATCTGAGCGATCATACCCGCAGCTTCTCTACCTGTGATCTGAAAAGAATCCTTCAGGCGCTTGACTGTTGCAAGCATGGCCTTTAAACCATTGCGGTTGAACGTCGCGCCGAGCACGTTTTTAAACGAGGCTTTTAGCTGACTGGCCGATGCTGAGCCAGATTTTGCGATCATATCGAACGCCTCCAGTGCGACCTTTTGCGCTTTTTTTGCGCCGAGTTCTGCTTCTCTTGCTGCGCTGACTGCTGCCGTTTTAACGGCGTTTAGTCCCGCACCGATACCCTCCAATGGTACTTTCAGTAGCTTGAGCGCTGTGTGTAACTCATCGAGCGCGGCCTTCTGCGCGTCTGCTGTCGCTTTTATTTGCGCCTTTTGGTCGTCGAAGCCTTCGGATCGAGCAATCCTGTCTGCTGCCGCTTGTTCTGCTGTCGCCTGTTCTGCTGCCCGAATCTCATCCAGTCGATCGCGATACTCTTTGCCTGACAGCGTTACCGCCGCCCACATTCTCTGTGCTTTCGCCTTAACCTTATCGACAATGGCGCCAACATCGAAGAATGCGTCGGCAATCTCATAGACAACATAAGCCGCGATTCCCCACGGCCCGGTTAAGAACGCGAACAGCCGCCCCAGCGCCGCCCTAGCGACGCCCACAGCGCCGGATAGAGCCCCGAATGCCCGTGTTGCGATGCCCACTTTTGCTGCTGCGCCGGCTGCGCCTGCTGCTGCCACACCGGTAGCAGTAGCAGCGGCACCGACTAACTTGGTGTTCGCGACCTGCGCTGTGTTCGCTGCTGCCGTCACTGTTGTGAGCGCGGCTCTTGCTGCTGTGAGCGCTATTGTGTTCTTTGTGAGCGCAGAGGTTGCTGCTGTTGATGCTTTTTGTGCAACAGCAATTTTTGCTTCCGCTGCCGCGACCGTGGTTGCGCCGACTGTGGCAACACTTATGCGCGACCTATACGCCACTGCCGCCTTCTCGTCTGCAATCGCAGAAGCGAGCTTCGCTTTGATCGTTGCTCGCTCGGCCAGAACCTCTGCTGTTGCTCTGGCTTGTACTGCTCGTGCACGAGCAGTCTCCACAGCGGCAACCTTCGTCGCCGTGGCGAGACGGGCGGCGGTGAGGGTGATAAGCTCCTTTTCTTTCGTGACCTGCGCAGCTGCGGCTGCGGCAAGAGCAATATTCTCCTTAAGTAATGCCGCTGCTGCCGTTCTGCTCGCTAAAAATGTTTTTGCGAGATCGATCCCTTTGATTGTAGCGAAAGCGATCGCGACGTTACGGACAACACCGACAAGCTCATTAAAATTGTCAGCCATTCCGTTAATGATTGAGGCGACTTTCCCGTTACCCTCTTTCATCGTTCTGAAATACCTTAGCGCGGCATTCTCGATGTTTGTCCAAGCTCTACCGATCGTCTGAGGTAGCTTACTGTGCATTTCGCTAATCGCGTCGAATTGACTTTTCAGCCCATCAACAACAACTTTCGACGAGAGCTCGCCCGCTTTCGACATTTCCCGTAGCTCGCCGGTGCTGACACCAAGCGAGTCGCTCAGCGCTGTCATTAGTACCGGGCTGTTTTCCATCAGGGCGTTAAATTCTTCGCCGCGAAGTACGCCGGATGCCATCGCCTGGCTAAACTGGCGAACTGTAGATGCTGATTCTTGTGCGCTTGCGCCGTATATCCGTAGCGATTGAGCGAGCGCTTTTGTGACACCCAGGGCGACTTCTGTTGATTCGCCCATTGCACGGAGCGCTGGGCTAATCCTTGTGAATAGCGTTATATTGGCCTCAAGGGATGAGCCTGTTTCCCTTGATATTTTATTGAGTTCTGCGGAGGCGAGCGCGAAATCGGCTATCCCGTTTGTGACAATAGCGAGCTTGGCATCAAGTTCGATCGCCTGATCCGACATCTTTGCCAGACCGACGAGCGTATCGCCGAGGATGTGCAGCCCGACGAAACCGAGCATCGTTGTCTGCACTCGCTTCAATGTTCGCTCAAGTGCACCGAGCTTTTTCTGCGCTGAGCGCATACCGCGAGTCGTGTTATCGACCGCTTCAATGATAATACGTTCTTTTTGGTTAGCCATTATCGATCTCTTCTTTTGTCCGCTTTATGTAACCCAGGACATCAGTATAGAACGACCAGCTATAGTTTAAAACATTAGCGTGCCCGCGCTCGGTTAAGAATGCGACCGAATCGGCTAATCCTCTTGCGACTGCCCTGTGGCTTCGTTTGTTGTTTGGATTGTGTCGTGCAGATGTGCCGGATGAATCATCTCCGACACTATTGTTAAAAAAAGCGGGTTTACCTCCATGAACGCATCATGGAGTAGCTCGACGTGTTCGCCCAATGTCTCGATCTCTTTACCGTCCGATCGAGATACGAATGGTCGTAGTATCTCGGTTATGACACCCCTATGCGCAATTACGACCTCTAGTATAGGTTCAACCTCATTGTCAGCCTCATCTGGCTCAGAAAACAATGCGGGTATGCTGTTTATCAGCGTTATGATCGCTCGAACAGTGAGCGGCTTCAAATGGACAGTACAATCTTCGAGTTCGACAACTTTTTCTAGCACCACAACACCTCTTGTTTGTGTTTAAAAAATAAACGGGGCATTACGCCCCGTTTATAGCTCATCTGGCGATTACCGCTTATGAGTATGTGAGACCTGTATCAACTTCGTATGCACTTGTTTTGCCTGATGGTGTGTTCAACGTACCATTCAGCTCTAGTGTAGCGAAATCATCAGACAAGAAATCAACACCGGTCTGAGGGATCAATACAGCTTCCCATACAGTTACCTTTGATTCCGACTGATCTGCAAAGTTTTCGCCATCGAGAAGTAGCCCAACTTTAACAGAAGAACTTGTGCCACCTTTGACCTTATCGCCTGTGACAGACGCATAAGTATAGTCAATATGTAGCACGGCACCTTCGATAATTGTCGCGCCAGCGATGATCTCGATCAAACCTAGTGTAGCGCTCAGCACGTTGTAGTCAGTACCTTCGGTATATGTGGTTGTGTCGGTGACATCTTGTACAACAATAGCCGAGACTTTCGCGTTATCAAGCTGAATCGACTTACCGAGATTAGCTGTATGTGCTTCCGCAGACGCAGACGCACCGGTAATGTTGATCGCGCTAACATCGCCGAGGAAAGCCAGAGCAAGGTTATCTTTATCAAGATCATCTAGTGTGATCGCGATTTCAGCAGCGTCTTTAAGGCCAACCGAATCTTTAACTTGCCCGTAATCAGCCTTACCTTTCGACTTACGCTCTTTGATTGTCGCGTTTTCTTTAATTTCAAACTTGGTAGAGTTACCGAAACGCAACCAGCCCTGACTTACACCTGCGACAACACGATTATAATAGAGGTCGCCTGAACCTAAAAATCCACTCATATATTACTCCTGGTTTTAAATAACGGATTTAGCATCTTGCTTATCAGAACGACATTTATTACTTCGTTCAATTTCAATTTTGACGCTATCGTTAGCGTCAATGGCGAGCTTAGCCTTTTTACCAACCTTATCTCTGAGTGTGATTCTTGCTCCACCCACGATCACAGTTTGGCCCGGTTTCAGCTCAGTTACGAACATCAGATGATGCCGCGTTCTTTCATAAATCCAAGTGTAGCTTCGCTTGGATTTAGTTTCTCGACTGCTGTTCCAGCGGCATACTTGACGCCCGCGTGCGTGTGATCGCACTTTAGAATATCGCAATCGGATGTTTGCATGGTCCCGTCGAGCTCATCGACAACAGGTTTCTTTGATACTTGTGATACAGTCTTCTTGCGTGCCACGATAACCTCCATTAAACAACAGTGTTAACGGTGAACATCATTGGTAGATAAACCAAGTCCTGCGAATAGTCAGGACGGTTAAAACCACGCTCATCGTCGATAAGTTGCATGATACCTATTTCGGCTGATACGCGCCAGCCTTTGAGTCTTTGCATGACCTCGACGACCTTCTTGCCGCCGTGTGTGTGGTAGAGTTCTCGCGGGCAAACAACGACAACTTGCCATAGCTGCTTCAACTCTTGCTTCTTATTCGAACCGAACATGGCGTTAGTGCGAAAGCCGCTGTTCAGTACCATTATCCCAACCCGCTCATCGTCTGTGTCTTTGTCGCCGAACGTCTGGTTGTTGATTCCTGCCGAGTCAGCTTCCGTGAACATCATATCAGAGCTGACCATATCGCCGAGCTTTTCTGTGATTAGCTGCTCAGCGTCATAAATACTTGTGATTGTCATTTCTTACCCTTGTTCATTTCGATTTCCATATTCTTACGCAGAAGTCGTGCGAGATCAACCTGCGCATCTTTCGCTGCACGCTCCGCTTCTCGTCTCGCGCTCGGTAACTCTACGTATTGTTGTTCGAGCTTACCACCTTCGATTCGTTTCCAAACGCTCTCATAGCCGTTTGACATTTTAGCAACGAATGCGTTTTTGAAAAAATGACCACCGACGCTTGCCCCGCCCTGCGACGGCCTGTTACGCATCCGACCAGCATAGTGCGCCGCGATCTTGTTTGTGCCCATCCAGACTTCGCCGTAGCTGGATCGACCCCTGCCTCTCGGCGTTTTCTTTTTCGCCCTGATCTTACGATAACCAACAACAGGTGTTCCGTCTGCCCTCGGTATCGCACCACCAAGGCGCTTGTGTAGCTTGTTCGTGACCTGTCTAACGGTTTTTCTGGCAGCACGCTTAATCTGGGCCGGTCTCGCTTTAAATTGTGCAGCGATAGCGGCCTGACCCTCGACCCGTATGCGCATGACCATTTTAGGTCCTCAGTATTACGCGAGTTTTACCGACCGCAACAGGGTACTTTCTGAGCAGCTTGTATACAGTGCCGGAAACTTTCACCCGCGAGTCGCGTTTAATCTTAGCCGCATCAGCGTTATTGAGATCAACCATCGGATAGATAATATCCATGTTGTCGCCGAGCTCTTCGTCGAGATACTTCATCTCAAACTCGCCCTTGAATATCTCTGTGCCGCCGCCCGCGTCAATGTGTTCGATGTCGTCACCGAGCACGCTCAGTATTGCGCTGTCCGGGAACAGTTCGCTAAAACTACTCACTACGCTATGTTCCCGTTGCGGACCAATACCTCTTTACTCCAGGTACTCTTCAATGGGTCTGCAATCTGCAACTCCAAATACGCGGCCCCGATCTCGGATATAAGTGCTGTTTGCACCTCTGTGAACTCGACAATCAACTTGCTGTTGGCGAGATCGGTGCCTGTCGCACCCTTATCGATTGTAACCTCTGGGCTAATCACCGTCTGGCGATCCATACCGGTCAGAACGGCCTTAACCACAGCCGAGCCGGACACAACAAATGTCGCACCGTCCTTCTTGCATGTGACGGGTATCGCCGCGTCATCGCCAGTTGTGATAATTGTCATATTACTAAATCCTGGTCACTGTTCATTGTTAGATCGGCATCAATAATAGCAGTCAACTCGTCTGCGTGTAAATTCATCGTGAGCGCTACACCTGTGTCGATTGTGAGCGTGGCACCTGCATTCATGCTCAATGCAGCGCCGTTGTACGTGTTTACAAGAGTAGGCTGGTCGCCCCCACCATCGCCGTTCTGACTATTCAAGTGGTCCCAGAACGTATTAGCAGGGTCCACCGGTAACGTGCTGTTACCGGTAATTATTTCCCATAAAGTAGCCATTAAGGGAAGTCCGTTGTCTCAAGTAACGCGACCTTGTTCTCTTGAGCTGTAGGTAAAGCTGCGAAATCATCTTGAAGTATCGCGTCAACCTGTGCAGCAATATCTATCTTGTCTTGAGCTGTTACACCTGAGCCTACTGTGACTGTATTTACCACCGCACTAACCGTAACAGGGTAGATAGGGTTGTAGTTGGTGTCCCAGTAACCTGTGTTGTAATCTTCTGAATACAGTACACCAGTAATAGCAGTAGTTGCAGTATTGTAGATTACTCGCCACCCATTGAATACGAAGAAAGTAGCCCCTGTGAATCCTGTAGGGATAGCATCAAACCCACTATATTTCATAGCAGGTTTAATCTTCATATTCTCTTCAATGGCGAACCAATCTACAAACCTACTCCACATATCAGCAAGATCGATGAGAGGTACACTCTCATCCACAAATATGAACTTGCCATACTTGTCGAAAGTGTACGCTCCAACTGTGTCACTATCCTCAATGACATAGCCTGATCTAACGTGACCTGCGTCTACATAATTCATTAGGTGTAGAAGTTAGGTGCTTTGTTCGGGGTTGTGTCTCTGTCTGACTCGTAGTGAAAATCAACCTTAATGCCAAACACATCATCAGTGTTATCTACAGCACCATTGGTGACCCTTCTTATTACCACATCAATTATCTCATCAGGCTCGGTTAATGTTAGTGCATCAATATCTGCAACCTCAGCAACATAATGCCTCCAAGCACCAGGAGATGTTTGGTTAGGTGACTGTTCAACATAGAATGCCTCAGCAGCACCAAAGAAAGCTTGGTCATGTCCTAACGCTCTCACTATCTGGAACTCCCACTTAACGGAGTTAGTATCGACTCCATCTGTAGACCAGTGAACATGGATATAGGCTTTACCCCCAATCTTAACATCGTGATCTACATGAAAGGTACTAACAGGCGCATAAGCGCCTACACCGAACACCGACTTTTTTATCAGCCCACTAGGGCCAAAAGGCGTTTGGACTGTAGGATTAGGCGTAGGGGACAGCATGATATTACCCATCATATCCCTCCAACCTGCACCTGTCCTGACAGATAAGTCCCGTATATTCTCATCAGCCTCAGCAGGGAGTAATTCCCTGCCTACTACTGATTGTAGAGTTATAGTCATCTAATGCTCCTATCGACCGTTTTAGCTATATGCTCTATCTGTTTCAGCAACTAGCGACAGACTCAAAGCCTTACTTCGAGTGAGTGTACCAGTAGCTACGGCAAACTTAGAACTATTAGGACGAATACCGATAAGAGTAACTGGTTTATCTGTGCCAGCAGTACCACCTAAAACATCGCCATCGTAATCAAAGTCAAATCCGATAGTACCTGATGCGATCAATCCTGTAATGTCAGTAGAGCCTGCGTCTTGTACTGTGATAGCACCTGCTTCACCATAATCATCACCAGCACCAGGGCCAGTTGTAAACATTAGGCGGTAGCTTGAACCAGCCCCAACCATCACAGCGTTGAAGTTCAAGTCTCCAGCAGAAGTAAATGGGTTAGTACGGAAAGTACCACCAGTGTCCATGAACTTGATTCTGTTTGAATCAGCACTTTGAATATTATCAACGAATACACCAAGAGTCGTCTCAAGCGTGTCACCAACAAAACCTAGCAGAAGGTCAGCAGTCTTACCCGTTACACTTCCTG
>Ga0164313_10003666_pt1 | contig 13663 bp, 17 predicted proteins | sample GuaBasSedimGuay4_FD_113735 | JGI IMG/M metagenome (GOLD analysis project Ga0164313, IMG submission 113735) | Subseafloor sediment microbial communities from Guaymas Basin, Gulf of California, Mexico - Guay4, Core 4569-4, 0-3 cm | ecosystem: Environmental > Aquatic > Marine > Hydrothermal vents... | reverse complement strand
ATAAATTAAAAAATACTTGTGTTATTTTAATAATTAATATCTACATTTAGCGTTAATTAATTGCTAAACCCTCCCCCTATTTATCATCAACGTAAAGTTGTTTATCCATATCTGATGTGGGTGAGCAATACGTGAGTGTTGGTGAAATTTAAAATGAGTATTAATAAAAACAACCAGAACTAATGTTATCCCATAAATATCACTTATATACGTGCATATTTATGTGGTTATAACGAGTTGGATTTAATATGAAAAAAGAGATACAAGTAATATTATTAGTTTTGATTTTCTCAATAGCAACTGCATCAAGACTTTCAATTTTGGGATGGTTATACTTTATAGGGATTGGTTCTGTTTTGATTATTGGAATCACTCATTTCATCATCCACTTCTATTCAATGAACTTTTTGGCAACAAAAGGAAAAAAGAACAATCAGAAAATTGTTCTATCCCATTTTCTGTTTTTATGTATTTTTCTTTTTCAATCTGATTTTGATGATTCAAGGAGTTATTCTGTAATAGAACATGTACTTGGAATTGAAAATAGTTTTTTAGGAGATATTGGATTTCCAATAGTTATAGTTTCTTTAATTGGTTATATAATTTTAAGTGGGATTATTGTTGCAAATGCTAAAAAAGAAAAGATAAGAGGAAAGAATATTAAATACATTATTCCATCAGTTTTAATTTCAATCTTCCTGCCTTTTATATTGATTTCGGGACTCTATACAAGCAAAGATTTGCAACAAAGAAAAGTGTTTGAAGAAAAAGGAGAATATAATTCTATAAAAAGAGCATTGGAAAACCCTAACAATGTAACTTCGCTTCAAATCGGTCCATTTCAAACACTCTTGTCAAGTTTTCCAACTGAAATTCTAACACTTTCGAAATTAAAAGTAATTGATTTTAATGAACAAAAAATAACACGAATACCAGACGATATTGACAAATTAGAAAATCTTGAAATTCTAAACCTTTTAGACAACAATATAACGGAAATTAACCCATCAATATGTAATTGCAATAAACTGACAGAGTTAAGAATTGGCGGAGATATAAAGTCCTTTCCAGATTGTCTGAAAACAATGAAAAGCCTTAAACATTTATCAATACAAAGTAAGCATTCTAATGAATTATTAGATGAATTAAGAAGCTTTAAAAATATTGAGACAGCACACTTTTATCTTAAGAGCAAAAAAGTTGATTTTTCTTCAATGACAGAAGAAGAAACTGAGAAACACTTTAAGAATTTTAAAAATTTTGATAAAGAAAAATGGGAATTAATAAAAAAAGAAACAGGAATAAAACATAAATACTAAGCCCAACAAAAAATATAGTGCATTTGCAGAAAGCACTAAAAATGAAGATGATATCAATAAATAAAATATAGTAGTAAATTGAAAGATATGTGTGTTTATATGCCAAACGCCCCATATTAAAACCGTTGGCAATCATTTGATGAAAGACCATTTTGAAAAAGATAAACCCAAATAACATTAAAGAATTAAAGGAACATCTTGAGAGTCTTCCACCTGAACTTATTGAAAAAAGGAATCAAGAACAGATAGAAGGAAATAAAAAGATGTTTGCTGAATTTAATGATGCTTTTTCAAAAGGTTGTTGTTTTCTATGTGGAAACAAACTTGACATTTTTTACGAGGATGAACCTTGTTTTCATTGGTTTTTAAGGCCCGTTGGAATTCGTAAAAAAGACTATAAAAATTATTTATCTGAGCCGATTGGTTTTTTTCGACTTGAAAGCTATTTAAGATGGGTTGCAACAACAGAAAACTTCATAAAGAATATTAACGATTTAGAAAGTGAAACTTCTGAGCGTAAAATAAAAGAGGTAACTATAAAATATGAAAATATTGAATGGTCATTAAATTTTGGGAAAACTGATTTAGAAGGACATTCCAATTCAAAGAATGCGGATTATCCTCATTTTCATATACAAATGCTTATTGATGGTAATCCATTCATTAGGTTTAATGATTTTCATGTTCCATTTTCTAAATATGACTTGATAGACATTAAATTAATGGAAGAAGCAAGCGATTTAATACGATTTGGACACAGTCAAGGCCCAGGAATGTCCGTTATTGAAGATGAAGAATTATTGAATGAAATGGATGAATTGATGGTGGCATCTGAAAATATGGATACAGCAACATTTAATGCTAAAACATTAGCCTCAATGCCAGAAGGAAAAACAAATTCAGGTGAAAAATTAAGGAAAATGTTTAAGGAAAATAGAGAAACGAAAGTTCCGCTTAGACATTTAATGAAAAAATATTTTCCTGAAGTCAATCTTATTACACAAATAGAACCAGCAGATGGATTTCCAGAAAAAAAAACTAGAAACAAAAGATAAAACCGTTGTAAAACATTGAAAAAAGTATTAATTTTAATAATAGTCATTGCAATATTCTCATGTAAGAATAAGGAAAAGATAAAATTTTATTATCCATCTGAAAATTATTACAAGAATATTGAGAATCCAGTAGAATTAGAACTCGATAATTTTTCGAATTTTGAAAAACTAATTGATTCTATTGGTATTTTAATGGCTGATAAAAAAAATGTTGTGAGCCAAATTAATGAGAAAAATAAATACTATTATTTTGAAATTAATTCATTGGAAGAAAAAGGGAGAACAATACCTTATCATATTAAATTAAGAAATCTACTTGGAATCTCAACAGATTCAATTTTAAAAAATGATTATTATTCAACAGATAGTTTATCGAGTTTTTTAAAAAAGGATTTATTAAATTTTGGAAAAGACAGGGATTTCTCTGACAATCCAAATAGATTAATCGTATCCATAGAATTAGAAAAAAATCAAAGAGTTTTAGAAGTAAAAAAAATTCTATTAGAGGTTTTTAAAACCTATGATAAGTTGGACAAAGTTAAAAGGGACACTATTCCATTAAATATTTATTTTAACTGGAAATCTATAAAGGTTAGAAGGCCTCCGATTCCCACAGAAAATGAAATGGATGAATAGAACGTTTTACAACCACTATCTATAACCCACAACTCCAATCAAAGTAAAAAGAACAATTAACTCAACGGTATAAAGGAAAATATCATCGTTGAAATTCAACACCACACGACTCAAAAACATATATACATCACACATTAACTCTTTTCAGAAATGGGATTGGGGAAAGAAAAGGGAAAATGATGATAGTGTCATTCAGTATATTTACGAAATAAGTAACGGTAATGTGGAATATTTTATCGTTGAAATTTAATAATGGAATTATATTAAAACCGTTGTAGGTTATTTAAAGAAAATAGAGAATTAGTTGGAGACAAAAACAGCATTAGAAGAGTCTATGGATATAGACAGGTTTAAGGAATTTATTAGAACCTTAAGTTATAGAGAGTTTTTAACGGCATTTACACTATCAATATTCACAATTTGTCTTCAAAATATTAGACGATTTTATTGGGGAATTGATTTTTTTGAATCCTCAAATACACCTGGTTTTAATTTTTTAGTTTTTTCGACTATAATAATGTTAAATCATGTTTTTTATAAGTTGGAACATAAACGGAGTAACTCTTACTACATTAGAACATTAATTGATTTTACTTTTTTAATAATCTATGTTGTTTTACGTCATTATTTATTCCATGAAATTTCGATTAATTTGACTTCAATAATTATCGGTTTCTTTTATATTTTATTATTAGAAATGGTATTTTCAACGATAAAACTTTTACAATGCAAATTTATTTAAAAATTAAGTTTGGTATAACTATCATTTCTGTTATGATTATAACATATATTATTTCATATGATAATGGATTTTATCAAAAATCTACTATTAAAGAATGGAGTGGATTAAAATGGAGTGATTTTGAAGGTGTTGTAAAACATTTGAACATCCATGATGTTTCACTTCATGTTGAGATTTACATCAAATATGATTCCTTAAATAAAAAATATTTAGCATTTGCAGGTCAAAATAACAAACTTTCTTGGAAAAGAAAAAGTGTAAAAAATGACTCATTGTTATTACGTCATGAACAATATCATTTCAATATCACGGAATATTTCGCTAGAAAAATGAATGAAACAATGGATAAAATGGTAATAAATAATGATGAAGATTTTAAACATGAATTAAAAGTCATTCGTGAAAAATCGTGGACAATGCAAGAAAGTTATGATGATGATACGAATCATAGTTTGAATAGAAAAAACCAAACAATTTGGGAAAGTAAGATTGACAGTTTATTAAAATAAAACAACCTACAAATGGTATAATTCATTATTGCAAACAAGTAAAAAGAATAATTAAAACTCAAAGGTATAAAGGAAAATATCATCGTTGAAATTCAATAATGAAATCATACCAAAACCGTTATAGCACATTGGAGAAATCCATAAATTATTCAAATGAAAAAAATAGAAAAAGACTTTATTCCTATATTACTTTCATTAATATTAGTAGTTATAACTATTATTAAAGTAACGACTTCGAGTACGATTATTGACTATCATCACTATGTTGGAATTAGCTTACTAACTATTTCAACTGTACTATATTTTTACAAAAAAGAATATTTTATTTATATTTTTGGATTGACTCTATTAATAGGAGTTTTTGGATTAGTTAATTTCTATTACGCAACAATTGAAATAGGATTTGGGAAAATTGGAGTAAATATTATTTTTCTAGCATTATTCGTGTTATTCCTTTCATTAAATAAGTCTAAAATTAATGAAATGCTTCCCGAAAAAGAACCAACAGAATCAAAAAAAGAGGATTTAATAAATGAATCCGAAAACCTTGTTAAATCGTTTGAACAAAATTTCAGAAACAAGACGGAAAATGAATTAAAGGTGATAATAGATAAAAACTCTTCATATGTTTCCGAAGCCAAAATAGCAGCGGAAAATATACTGAACGGAAAAAAGTATGTGATATAACAACAAGTATAATCCATTGTTGTAATCAAAATAAAAAGACCTATAAACCTATAAAACAAACTTAACGGTAAAAGGGAAAATATCATCGTTGAAGCTCAACAACGAAATCATACCAAAACGGTTACCTGCAAGTTGAATACGAAATGAAAAATATATATATTTTAATGTTCCAACTGATTGGAACTCTTACAATATTTGGCCAAGTTAATCCAGAAAACATAATGATTAAGCTAAGTGTAGATGGCTCAAATAAAATAATCTATAAAAATGAGTTATCTAATAATTTGGATTCGATAAATATTAACCTTTTGAATGAAGTTAGACATGAACTTTTTATAAAACAGGATTCCATAAAAATAACTGAATTACTTATTGGTAAATGGTCGCTTCAGAATGCTGAATGGATTAACAGTAAAGAAGAAATATATAAAACTCATATGATTGAATTAAATGAAGATGGAACATTTATGGATATCTATCCAGCAGACACGACTCAAGGAAAATGGAGTTATCAAAAGATGGAAATTGGGAATTTAAAGTTGGAATACAATGAGCCACAATCTAAAATAAAAAATAAAAAATAAAAATATTTAGATGAAAAAACTATTAACTCAATGACCTATTCTTCAAAAACCATGGCAATTAATTTTATTGATAAGGAATATTTGAAATTCTTTGAAACAATACCCATTGAGGGTACTTTCAATACAGGAGAAATACATTATAGAGTGATTTTTATAAATTATAAAAAGGAAAAAGCCAGCAGGTGACAAAAGCTAAAATTTTAGAGCTGGTTTTAAAGCTTAAGCCAAAGGTATCGTATATTTTAAAAATCAATCAAAATCAAGGCCTTTTCTTTGATTAATGAATTCAAACTTTATAGATATAAAAGTTGTTAAACCCTGGAACACTGCATGATAGGCCCATTTTAAAACCATATCCAGAGCTTTTGGGTGGTTGTCATGCGAGTGGTGGTTATTCCAATAGAATGTCGGAAACCTTCTTATATTGGGTGTGAAAGGCATTTGCAAGAGCCCTTGGGGTAGGGTTCAATAAAACAGTATTACATATGCAGATTTAACAAGTGATGTTTTGCAAAAATACCAAGCTCTTTTGACAGGATATTTGAGCATAAAGGGAGTAATAATGAGGGTTATAGAGACCAGAATATATATGAAGATAAACACTATATACACTTTACATAATAGTTATATGCCACCAAACCAAATTAGAGTGAGAAAGCAAAATAGAAATGAAAAATATATATGTATAAAAAAGAAAAGTCCTCTTTTGATTACTGTTTTAGTTACTATTCTATTCATATTAACCAATTTGCAATATGTTAAGGGACAAACTAACGAGAAATATTTTAGCTTCAATCCGATTAGTAAAGTTGAGTTTAGAAATGCCTTTAAAACTAATTACAATGCTCCAATTGTTACTAGTGTTTCGGATTCCACAAAACTTGAAAAAGCTTTCAAAGCAATTGAAAAAACATACGATGAAAATGAAAAACAACTTGCTTTGCATGAATTATGCGATTCACCACGTTGTCTGACCTCATTCGAAGCATTTTATCCAACTCTTAATTTGTATTTGTTTCATATTCAAGACTATCACTATGAAAAGGCAGTTTTTGTTTTTGCGGACACAAATGAATTGGCTTCACATTATGCGAGGTTTCGAGGGTCCTATGGAGTAATGTCCAAAGACGGTCTTTGGGTTGGATTACAAAGAGATGGAAGCGATAATTATCTACAATTGGAAATATGCAAATCTTCTGAGCATGGAATTTGGTCACTTTTTAAATTTGATTTTGCAGCAACAGATATAAACCTTGATTATGGTGATAAAAGTATACCTATTATTTTTTGGGCAGATAAGAATACTATTTACATTTCTACTCAAGAATATGACCAAGAGAATAATAGAGAGTTATTAAAATATTACTCGATTAAATTCGATTATTAAATTGAAATATAAAGCGGCATATAAAAACGGCTATAGCATATTGTGGGTAAGTGATTTACTCAAAGTAAGAAATAATAAAAAAAGATATAGCTAGCGGACTATAAGAGCTAGTTTAACCACAACATATCATAGCCAAAAGGTTACAGGCAATATGAGAAACATAATTAAGCTAAAAATATCAAGAATTTTATTGGTTTTTGTATTTTTCATAATGATTATCGGCAATGTAAATAGTCAAAACATAAATCGGAATAATATTCGCTCTCTTATTAAATCTTACGAGAATTTATCCGACAAAAAGAATGAATACAAAATAGAATTCGTTGAGAATAAAAATACTTTGATTCTTAAATTTAAGACCCAAAATTCCGAAGAAATTGGATATAAAGCAATTCTGACTGACATTCATCCACAAGGAATATTTGTTTTTACATCAGGAAATATAGATTTTATAAGGATTCTATCAATAGATAATGGACATCGCTTCATTAAAGACGGATTTAGAGTTTCTAATACGACAAACATCATTGATATCGAGCTAACAAAAAACATAGATTTAGAAAAAGTTGATAGAGTAATTAAAGATTTTAAAAGTGTTTTGGAAAAACCTGTCATTGAATCTGACGAAATTCAAATAGTAGTTCCTAAATCATCCAATTGAACTGAAATGATTAACCTGCATACAACACTGGTAATCATTGCACAAGGCATTAAAAAACAGAAATTTTAAATCAAAAGCTCTATTATAAGAGGATTTTGTAATTTTTAAATCTGTTGTTCCTTCAAAACTTAGGGCTTCTAAAACACTTATTTGAGGTCTGAACATTCGTTTTATCAATGAAAACAATTGATGCATAGCCTTCGCATCACTTTTTACAGTTTTAAACAATTAATAGCGGAAAATTAAGGCCGAGGGTAACCACAACATACCATAGCCAAAACCTTTGTAGTACATTTGACGAAAAATGAAATATCTATATTTTCTATTAATCATTCTAACTTTAATTGGTTGCCAATCAAAATCTAAAACTGATTTACAAACCAAATTAAATGATTCGGACACAACTGCTAGAATTGAAACAAAAGTTTATGGAGATAGTTTAAAAATCATTTATGAATATCGTGGAGATACAATTATTCAAAACAGAATTGACCTAAAAGGAACTTCTGATGATGGATTTGATAATAGTTTTACTGTTAAATCTATATTCTCAACTCGAATGGCAGCCGAATTGAATTGTACAAAAGAATTAAAACTTAACCAAGATGGAGTCGATTTTATTTTTTGTTTAAATGATGCCATTGAAAAAATAGAAAAGGACATCATCAAATTTTCAGACAAACATTGGAGAGTTGAAAGTTTAAATGAAATCAAAAATGATTTGACTGCGATAAAAAAAGGTGAAACAGACAGTCTTTCAATGAGAACCTACTATCTAACTTTCAATTTTTTAAGAGATATAGATTTTTCTATCTATGACAATGATAAAAAAGTAAAAGTGGAAAAAGTTCGAATTGAGCGATACGAAACCAACTTTTCAGGCGGAAGAAATTACTATCTAATTGATAGAAAAAATGACACTATTGCTCAATTTAATGTAAATGAATGGATGAGATAAAAACGTGCTACAACAAAAGCTAAAAATTTGTTGCCTAATTATAGCTTAACCCAAACGTGATGTATATTTATAAAATTAATTTAACAGCCGAAAAAAAGAGCCAAGTTTAACCGCTACAAATCTTAGCAAAAACGTTGTGCTTCATGCTGAAAAAACCACCATGATAAAAATTAAACATAGAATAGGAATAATAATCATTGTTTGTTTGGGAATATTTTTGACGTCCTGTCATCGTGAATCAAAATTTGATAGCGAGAAATGGAAGGAAGGTGGAGGTGAAAATATTACTCTTAATAAAAGGGCTAATATGGTGGATGATTTAATTAAAAGTGGAATTTTAATCAAAAAAAGTGAATTAGAAATTGCTGAATTAATTGGTAATCCAGAAAAGTTGCACAATGAGAATAATGTTTACAAAAAACATTATCCCGTACAAGAAAAATATGGATGGGACATTGACCCAGAAGAAATGATTTTTCTAGAACTCAGCTATAATGAGCAAGGGTTGTCAGAATCGGTTAAACTGATAAGGACTAAATGAAAGAAATGGAATTAAAAAACACGAAAGCACAACAACTTGTATAATTCATTGTCGCACCCAAATAAAAAGACCTATAAAACTATAAAATAAACTTAACGGTAAAAAGGAAAATATAATCGTTGAAATTCAACAACGAAATCATACCAAAACCGTTACAGCACAAATGACAATAAAACGAACATTTCTCATAATTTTAACATGTTTACTTTTTTTAAGTTGTAATAAGAAACAATCTGAATTGGAATTTGAGCAAACCGTTTTTTATGAACTATTTCCTGCTTTGGCTGATTCAATACATTTTGACATTCGACTTTCTCACCCTATTCCTCCAATGCCAATTTTTGATGAAAATGATAGTCTTATTGGAGTTGACACAACTGGAATGACAAAACGTTTGGTTGATTATGAAAAAAGAAAAGCAGAATTAAATGCTGATTCTACTAGGCTGGTCATTGCCATCAAAGATTCTGTTTTTAGCATTGATGAAATAGATAGAAAAGAATTAATTATACACTATGAAGAATTAGGAATTAAAGTAGATTCTTCAAATGAAAATTTAAACTATTTAATTGACTTGACTAAACTTAAAACGGAGTATAAAAAAATCCATTTTAAATACCTATCGGAATTTCCAGACAAGTCGGAGTTTTGGAGTACAAAATATAATTTCCATTTAGTAGGGTCCACAGGTTTTTCAAGAATTCAATTCGACAAAACTAAATCATTTGGGGTTTTGAATAGTTATTATAGCTGTGGAAGACTTTGTGGTGGAGGCTACCGAATTTTTATTAAAAACGTGAAAGGGAAATGGGAAATTGATAAAATTATTCACACTTGGGTAGCATAAAGATAATTTAGCAGTGGAATATTTAAGCTGAGTTTAATCTCTACAAATCTTGGCAAAGCCGTTGTTAACAGGCAAAACAAACTATGAAAAATAAAATAATAATACTACTCTTAATTTTGATTTCATTTATTGGGCAAAGTCAAAATTCGAATGAAAGAATACTTTACATTATTGATTCAATTCCCATCATAGATGACCCTAGTGAAGATGATGACGAACTAACAGAGAATGATATTGAAACATTGACAATTATTACCAATAAAAGTGAAATTAAAGACTATACTAATCTTGAGATTGATAAAGTTATTAATATTACAACTAAGCTTTACGCTAAAAGGTCAAAAGAAATTAAGGCTATTCCTACTACAAAACAAATGGAAAGAAAAAATGGTAAGTGGTATTTAAATAATTCAACTTCTCCATACACTGGCGAATTTATTGACTATTATAATACGGGAAAAATATGGGGTGAAGGAACAATGTTCAACGGTAAATTAAAAGGAATTCGAAAAATGTATTATTCTAATGGAAATTTATCACTTGAAAGAAATTATGACAATGGAATATCTCATGGAATTGAAAAAGAATATTATAAAAATGGTGTTCTTGAACAGCAAGGAGAATTCGAAAATGGTAAAGAAGTCGGAATATGGGAAATGTACCATCCTAACAAACAATTAAAGCAAAGAGCTGAGTTTAATAGTAATGGTAAAATGGAAGGAGAAGTAATTTCCTATTACTCCACAGGAAAAACAAAAGGAGTTAGTTATTACAAAAATGGTGAATATGTGAAGGATAAAGTGAATAATAAAATATTCAATTACTACAATCAATCACAAGAACTATATAAGCAAGGTAATTATAAATCTGCTATTAAAAAGTTAGATAAAGCCATTGAATTAGATTCAACTTGGGCAAAAGGTTATTTTGCTAGAGGTACAATGAAATTAAATGACTTTCAGTTTGATGAAGCAATTACTGACTTCAATAAGACTCTTGAAATTGAACCTTACTTTACAAATGCTTATGCAAATCGGGCTTTTGCAATTATGAGAAAACACCAATTTTCAAATGGAAGAACTTTATCTAAGTCAAAATATGTTCAAGTAATTGCCTCTAAAGAAACTGATATTCCAGAAAATGAATTGGAGAAAATTTGTGAAGATTTGAATAAAGCTATTTCTCTAGGAGATAATAGTGAAATGGTTCTAGAAGCTTTGAAAACACATTGCAGAGAATAGCCTGTCAGCAACAATGGCTAAAATTTTATAGCTATTTATGGCTTAAACCAAAGGTGTTTTGTATGTTTATAAAATTAATTTAACAGCGGAATACTTAAGCCGAGTTTAATCGCTACAAATCTTGGCAAAGCCGTTGTGAAGCATTAAAAAAAGACAGATGAACAAAAAAATATACTTGATTTTACTATTAATAATTCCGTTTACAACATTCGGACAATTGTCGGAACCTCTTAAAGAAATGAAATCGGATAAAAATGCTGAATTTGGAAAATATCAATCACTCGTTTTTGATGCTACTAAATATATTTTCAATAATCCAGTTGATGTAAAATCTAAAGAATTTATTTCTGCAACTCAAATTGTTGGATTTTGGATGAATAAAGATACAGGAATGAATATTCCAACTTTTGGAAAATTCTTCTCAACTCTAACTAATGAAAATCAACAGCAATTTTTATATACCGCTGCTATGATGAATTATGGATTAGACCAAAAGATAAATCATAGCCGAATTTTGAAATGTGTGAAAATTGACGGACAAAAATATAGTGAACAAGAAGATGTGAAAGAAGTACAACTTGAAGGAGCAAAAATTTTATTAGAATACGTTGGAAATAAAAAAAATAATGTTCCAATGACTTCAAAAACAAAAAAATATTGGAAAGCATCCAAAAAAAATAAACTAAATAAAATATTCTTTAAAGATTAAAAACGGAATAAATAACGTGTTACAACAACTGCTAAAATTTATAGCCGTTTTTGGCTTAATTTGGTTGTGGATGTAAACAAAAAAATAACTAATTGAGAACAGGTAGAGCTGTTATAATCCGCTACAAAATTTTAGCAAAAAAGTTGGCAAAAATTAAATCATCACGAAAAAATAACACAAATGACAAAAAGAGACTTCTTCATTATAATTATTAGACTATTTGGACTTTACTCTCTAATTCTATCCCTTTTTACATTTATTCCAAATAGTTTTCCAATTGCATTTTACGATATTGATACTATTTCATTGATTTGGATAATTGGGGCAACATTAATCACTTTTGGAATTTTTGTTTTGTTAATTTTTAAATCAGACAAAATTGTACAAATATTAAAACTAGATAAAGGTTTTGATGATGATAGAATTGAATTTGGAAAATTTGACCAAAAAAATATCATAATGCTTTCCTCAATATTAATTGGTGGATTTTTAATTATAGACAATATTTCAGGTTTTTTAAGTCATATTATTTTCTTTTTTAAAGCTGACATAATTGGAACGGAATATAATAATCTTAGTTATTTACAATGGACTATAAGTGGTTTGAATATAATAATAGGTTACCTGCTTATAACTAACCACAAATCTATTGCAAAGTTGTTGCGGACTGAAAAAACGAAACACAACTAACCACTCAAAAACATATATACATTACACATTTACTCTTTTTCAGAAAAGGGGATAGGAAGAAAGGGGAGTACTGAAAGATTGTGTTATTCAGTATATTTACGAAATAACTCAACGGTAATGTGGAATACTTTATCGTTGAAATTTAATAATGAAATTATATTAAATCCTTTGGGTGTAGTGGTAATATGGAACAGATTAAATTTGACAATAATTTATTAGTAATTGAAATTGAAAAAGTTCCAATGATAATTAAGTTTATCTTGAATTTTCTATTAGCTATTTGTATTTTAATGCCGATAGTTGTTACATATGTACTTTTCTACAGCGGTTTGACAATTGGTATTTTAATCTCATACGCTTTCTTTTGGGGAATCGGATTCTTCATCCTTCGTTTTGTTTTATGGAATACATATGGACAAGAGGTTATCACTTTCAATAGAGACTGGATTACTTATTATGCCGATTTTAAATTATTCAAGGACGGCCTAAGGACAATTAAAAATCGAGAAATAACTTATGAAATTTTTGAAGAAATTAAGGAGAAAGGAAGGCTAATAATAGAAAATGAAACTGAAAAAATAGAAACATCTATTAAAATACCGATAAAAGATTTGTTAATACTTATTGAAAAAATAAAAACTACCCCCTACAATACCTAAAAATTATTACGGTTATTGACTTAATTAAATGGTAAATAAATAATGAACAACAAGAACTAAATTCATCCACAAGAAAATCAATGTAAAACCCAATTTCGAACCATAATCACATTACCCAGCTTAAAGACATATATACATTACACACTTGCTCTTTTTAGAAATGGGATTGGGGAAGAAGGGTGAGTTGATTGTGCTGATACAAAATAAATTATAAATGAAAAAGATATTGAATTACATCATATTAGTATTTTGTACTCTGTTGATATTATTGTCTTGTAATACTAAACAACATGATAACATTTATGGAAGATGGTTTAGTTATTCATTAGTAGAGAAGGAATATTCTGAATTTGACATAGATAAAAATAACATTGGAGTGTTTTCACATCATGGAGGCAACCTTGGAAATTTGGATTATAAATTAATCAATGATACTTT
>Ga0164313_10003665_pt1 | contig 13663 bp, 8 predicted proteins | sample GuaBasSedimGuay4_FD_113735 | JGI IMG/M metagenome (GOLD analysis project Ga0164313, IMG submission 113735) | Subseafloor sediment microbial communities from Guaymas Basin, Gulf of California, Mexico - Guay4, Core 4569-4, 0-3 cm | ecosystem: Environmental > Aquatic > Marine > Hydrothermal vents >... | reverse complement strand
TACGTGCCCAAAATGCATAAAATTTAATCGGGCGTATATTTAAACCTGCTGCGCCCACTTAATTTTTTTAGTTTGGATTACAAAAAACTACTTGATGAAATTGCAGTTTATGCAGCTGATATTTTAAAATGTCAGCCCATTTGTCAATTTCAGTATCATAATATTGAACATACCCGTTCGGTGGTAAAAAACGTTGAGGTTTTGGGAAAAAGCCTTAACGTTGATAAAGATACGATGTATGTTTTAAAAGTGTCCGCCTGGTTCCATGATTTAGGTTACGTGAATTCCTATACAAATCATGAAGATGAAAGCATACGTATGGCAAGTGAATTTCTGTCAGAAAGGAAAATAGACCCTGGGTTTATCAAAAGCGTTGTAGAAGGAATTGATGCAACCCGAGTTCCGCAGAATACTAAAATGTTGATTGGTAAAATAATGGCTGATGCCGACCTTTTCGATTTGGGAACCGATCGTTTTTTTACACTCAGTAAAAATTTATGGAGTGAATGGAACAAGAATATAAAACCCATTGACGAGTTGGAATTCTGGACCATTTCGTTTGACTTTTTAAAATCACATTGCTATTTTACTGATTACGCCAGGGAAGTTCTGGAATCAAAAAAACAAGATAATCTGAAAAAAGTAAAAAAGAAAATGGATGTATTACAAAAGTGAATCATCCTTTCTTTTCGGTCCTGATATAGCGTTTTAAAGAGATAGCCTGATGGATTTCAATAAACAAACTTCACAACCTTCTGCAAATCTTTGCTCTTATAATGCACCAGGTAAATACCTTTTGCCATAACCGGCAGGTCGATGCTACTTTTGCCGCTGTTGTCTAAATGCAGATTATAAGATTTAATTCTTAATCCATTGGTATTGTACAGAACCAGTTCAACCTGAATATTTTTTTCAGAACTTCGAAGTTCCAGTTTATTTTGATGTTTATAAACGATTAAATTTTCCTTTTCTAAATCAACAATTGAAGTCAGCCCAAAATCAACGATAACCGGGAAAGTAATACTATCAACCGGGTTACAATAGGAGGAATTTGTAATGATTTCGGTTACATTATACGTGCCATCTGAAGTGTAAAAATGCGTAGGTGTTTCTCCATCCAATGACGTGCTACCATCACCAAAATTCCAGAAATAACTTTCAGCTGATAAACCGGAGGTTCCGGTATTTGTAAAATAGATTAAGCTATCAGAAAAATCAGGTGTGTAATTAAAATTGGCTAGAAGTTCAATTTCTTCGGAGATAAACACCTGTTGAGTGGTCGAAGCAACAAGCGCACATAAAGTGTCGGTGACCGTGTGTGAGATATCATATATTCCAGGTTCGTTAAAAGTATAAAAAACAGATTCAGTAAAAAGGCTAAAAGGGGCTCCTTCAATTACCCATTCATAAAGCATATTTTCAAATCCACTAACTTCTGATACTACATTTATAGTTTTATCTAAACAATTTAAATCAAGGCTAAATTCAGCATTTATTGGGCTTTCCGGAAAGATAGTAACGGATATGTAGGCAGTATCTGAAGAAACATATAAAGAAGTGTCAATGGCAATTAAAGAAACCAAATACGTTCCAGTATCGGTATATGTATGCGTTGGGTTTTCATTGGTATCCACCGGGCTTCCATCCCCGAAATACCATATAAATTCGACACCATTTCCGGAACTTGCAAATTCAATTTCACTTAACGCACATGCTGTTCCTTGATTGTTCATTATAATTTGGGTAAAAACACCTTCATAACACATTTCCATTTTTACCGAACCCAAATTACAACCTGACCCATTGCTTTCCGACCAGGCTCCTGGCGTTGTAGGCATTCCACTACCGCCACATGCACAAATTGCCTGGTAAAGGATGCCATTTTTATCAAAGCGGCTGGTTCCGCCATCCACATGTTCACCTGAACCTGAGCCACCAAAATGTGTGGCATAAATCAGGTCTTCAAAATCTTTTTCTAAAGCCATAAAATACATTCCGCTGCCATCGGTTTCTGTTTGAAACGCATCAGGTGTTATTGGTAGTCCGGCTGTATTCCCTTCAGAATTAAAACCACCTCCCCATCCTGAAATTAATATGTTGTCACATATACCCAAACTAAAAGCCGTGGGCGATATATCAATTGTGGATTCACCGCTTCCAAAAACTGTTGATAGAATTGATGTGCTTAAATCTGGAGTCATTTTATGAATAAACTGGGAGCCATTAGGATTAGAATAGACACCAGGGCTTACAGGGGAAGCACCTTTAGTCTGGCCAAAAACATACACATCACCCTGGTTATCAATATCTAAAAAATAACCCTGGTCGTAGGCACTAGTCCCCAAATACGTTGCGTAATTAAAAGCACCGGTAGTATTATTAATATTTATTACAAATCCATCAACCCCACCTTGATAGGTTGGTTGGATTGTTCCTGCAGTAGTTGGAAAATCAGAACTGTTTGTTCCTCCACATATAAACACTTCATTAGTATTCCCGGGTCTAATTGAAAATCCGGCATCCTGGCCACTTCCGCCAAGATATGTTGACCAAACCATGGTACTTAAATCCGGAGTTGCTTTAAAAACACATCCATCCTGACTACCTTGATAACTATTTTGTCCACTTCCCAGAACGGGAAAATCAGAAGAACTAGTAAATGAAGCAACGTAAATATTATCGTTATCGTCAATCATCACCTCGCCGCGGTACGAATCCCCATAATTTGGACTAACTAAATCCGCATTGTTTCTGCCATCCAAACCCGATCCGCCAATATAAGTAGAACCTACTATGCTAGATCCACCAGAACTGAATTTTGTAATAAAAATATCGAAGTCACCATTAAAGGTATTGTCGAAAGAGGATTGAAAAGGAATCGGGAAATTATTGGAACTTGTCGATCCATAAACAATCAATCTTCCCTGTGAGTCAACAATCAAACTATGTGGTCTGTCATCACCATTTCCACCTAAAAAAGTTGAATAAACCTGGGCAGTTCCTTGTGGATTATATTTTGTAATGGCAATATCCCAGGGCCCTCCACCAAAACTTTCCTGGAAAGCTCCAGGGGTTATTGGGTAGCCAATTCCACTAGTAATACTACCCCCGTAATAATTACCTTCGTTATCATAAGTTGCGGAATACCCCCAATTATCAGCAGTTGAACCACTATAAGTAGAAAAAATCAATAAAGGGTCGATAATCACTTCGTAAGCAGGATTATAGCCTTCGGGGAATTCAAAACCCAATACCCCGTCGTTTAAAGCATAGCGGCAAGCAACCTTTTGTTGTTTACCGTTTATTTGCTGGTAAACATAGGGTGCATTTTCAATTACAGTATTTACCGATGTGGTAATAAGCAGTTTACCGTCTTTTACTTCGATAAAATCCTGACCTGTAAACCTAAGTTTTATCTGTTGAATATCGGCACCTGGTTTTACAATAAAATCGTATTCATAAGAACCTTTGCTTTCTTTCATTTTAAAATCAACACCATCCCACAATTCAGAATAAATCACATGTCCGTAAAGCCCCACATTTTCTGCCCACTTGCTTTTATCGTTCCCTAAAAAATAGTTATGGTAATTGCTTTGCTTTTCGAGGGTAGATACATTTGGGTTTTTATTGGAACCGATAAATTCCATTTCGTAAATATGGCCATGAATAATGTGTTGTTCAAGCAAGTTTTTTCCTCTTTCACTGTGGTCATGGTACAAGGTGCTTAAAATTTCGAGATCGTTGTGGTTTAAGAAACCAAACCGCATTTTGTTTTTATGCAAAAATATACGGCCTCCTGCAAAATCAGATCTAAACTTGATTTCTTCGTCCCACTGCCCCATATTTTCAATAAACGGGGAGTAATGATCAGACGGTTTATCGTGGGTATGTTGAGCAAATAAATTTTGTGAAATACTCAGAGCAAGTACAAGCAAAAGTTTTAAAAATTTCATATTGTGGTTTTTTTGGATTCTCTTTTACAATGATACAAAATATCTTTTTGTTAAAATACTTGCGTAGAATCGAAGTTTTGTTAGATGTTTTAATCAATAAACAAACTTCACAACCTTCTGCAAATCTTTGCTTTTATAATGCACCAGGTAAATACCTTTTGCCAAAGCAGGTAGGTTAATGCTAGTACTGCCTGTTTGGTCTAATTGTATTTTGAAAGACCTGATTTTACTGCCATTTAAATTAAATAGGTCAAGGTTAATCCAAATATCGTTTTCAAAACTCTTTATTTCCAGATTATTATAAGAATTGATAAAAACATGCAAAACATTGTCATTAAAATCAGCAACCACCCATTCCGAGTATTCAAAGTTGCCATCCCAATCGGTTTGCCTTAAGCGGTAAAAATTTGATCCTTGCTCCGGGTTTTGGTCTGTAAATATATATTCATTGGCGAAAGCGGTAGTGCCGTGTCCATCTATCCATCCAATTGGTTGCGGGGTTTCATCATTTATTCTTCTTTCAATTTCGAAACCTGCATTGCTTACTTCCGAAAAGGTTTTCCAATACAATTGGATGCTTTTTGCCTTAATTGTGGCATAAAATTCACCGAGGGTAACCGGCAGCAAATCATACAACAATTCACAGTTTTGTAGGGTTTGATAATTGCTTGGTAATCCGCCATTTTGCCCAAACGAAACCACAGATCCATCGGCTTGAGGAATATTATTGGGTACGTAGGCATAATCAAGCAAACATCCGGCTTCGGTATTTCTAAAATCTATTTCAAACCGCCGCATTTCTTGCCCACTATTTGCCAATACACCACTTGAGCTCCATTGCGACGAATTTGCACAAATAACATAGATGTTTTCGCTATTGCACAACCCGCTGAAGTCAATGTCTGCTATGCAGATATTCTCGTTGGCGAAAACAATTTTACTCCCAGGTGGAATTAGGGTATTTGAACCATCGATAAAAATATTGTTGCATCCCGGTATACTGTTTAAATCTGAAACGAGTAGTGAGTTAGTTACAATATTTTCATTCAGTAATTTGGTATTTCCGCTGATATAGTTTAAAGCGAATGTTGGTGATGTGGTGTTTATATCTACACCGCCGGAATTCATAAAAAGCATTTCGTTATAACCTTCGTTTCCGTTACATAAGCCAGCTCCTGTACATGGATTTATTAGGGCAGAAGTCAGGTATGGGCATTGATTGCAATCCGGAGTAATAAATTCAAAGATTGCAATATTGGATGTCAGGTAGTTTTCTTCACAAGCTAAACCATTGAAACCAAAAACTGCAATATTATAAGTGGTGGCAGTCGTTAAACCGGCGAGTGTTACCGTAGTTTCCGAACCGGAATAAGCCACATACTCATCGGTGAATACTTCCTGTCCTTCAGCGTAAAAACGGCTATTTAAATAAGTTGTATTGTCATTTGGGATAAAATCAATTGTTCCAGAATTTGAAACGATTACTAGGTAATACTCGGCATCGCCCCCTAACCAACTTAACGTAGCACGGTTGCATAGGTTTTCCAATAATTGAATATTATCTGGGGAATTTACCGGTTCAGCCGCAGCCATGCAATCGCCGCAAAATACTTTAAGGTCATCGAACGAAAGGTTGCCCAGGTTTTTATTATAGGTAAACTTAAAGCGCTCAAAATTCGTTAAATTTTGATATTGATAAATAGTTCCGGTTGAGGGCAAAGGACTTATCAAATCTATTTGATTCCAGATTGAGCCATTAAAACCTTCCACTTGAAACGATGAGCCTGTTGTGTTTCCCTGGCCTTTAATCCTGAATTGCATCGCATTGGGATTGATAAGATTTGGTGTTTCGATAAAAACACCGTCAACATCAAACCTTGCTCCGGGAGAAGCTTCACCAAAATTCCCTGGCGTTTCATAACTACCGGCAATTCCGCTAAGCATTAATCCTTCTGTTGATTGTAAAATACCAAGTTCGTCCAGATAAAATGCTTCAGCAAGGCACAAACTATTGCTGATGCGTATAGTAATATCATCAATTGCAAATTCATCCCTGGAGCCGCTTCCTGATTCATCATCAGTAGTCCATTTGATATATAAAAACTCCCCGGACAATACATCTAAATTTTCAATGGTAAATTCAAAAGGAATGGATTGCCAAATTGGGGATAAATCCTGCGATGCATCCGAAAAATATGTTGAGCCTGTAACATGCGTATATGAAATATCATCTTTGCTGTAGGATAATTCAATGCGATTTGAACGACCCTGGTCATTGAACACCCATAGCAAATAGGAAAATTTTAACCGTTGTAACGTAAAACCAGAGCTGTTTTTGATTTTCAGCGTAATACTTCCTGGAGAAAAATCCAACGAAGAGGGCTGAAAACCCATTGTACGATTGTCGGCACCTACTCCAAAGCTATAAATTCCACCTTGTGTAACCCCGCCGCTGCTTAGTCCCCTGGTTAAGTCATCATTTATACCGATACCACCAAAGACCAAATTCCCTTCCGAAAGCCCTTCGGTTGCCCAGGCATCGCTATCTAATTGGCCGCTGGCAGGTAAAGGATGAAATCCAGTACCAGAAAATGGATCTTCATTTACTTCCAAAACTGTTTGATCAAAACCAATCCTAAAATCAACACCGATTGCGGTTATATTCAATTGAGCCTGTACCCCGAAGAAAGCAATGGAATATAAAAAAGTAAGAATATGCCGCTGTAATATTGCATTAAACATCTTCTTAAGGTTAAAAGGTGATTATAAGACGTTATTTCCTTAATGCTATTAAATTACAGTGCTTTAAGCTAAAATGCCATAGATTAAAAGACTTAATTATACTAGTGGTTTTTATTAGGTAATTCTACGTATGGTTTCTTATTTTTGCCGCATGCAAGAAACCATTTTAATCCTCGATTTCGGGTCACAATACACGCAGCTTATTGCGCGTAGGGTAAGGGAACTCAATGTGTATTGCGAAATTTTTCCGTGGAATAAGGCTCCAGAACTTACTTCCTATATAAAAGGGGTAATTTTATCGGGAAGCCCGTTTTCTGTTTTGGATGATGAATCACCAAAACCCGATATTTCTGTTTATTCAGGTAAAGTACCGGTGCTGGGGGTTTGTTTTGGGGCACAATATATGGCCCATTCGCAAGGCGGTAAAGTGATGCCTTCGGAAATCAGGGAATATGGCCGGGCAAACCTAAAGTTTATTGATCAATCGATTAGCTTGGTTCGTGGTATGAAAAATGATAGTCAGGTTTGGATGTCGCATGGAGATACAATTGCTGAAATACCGGATAATTATAGCGTGATTTGTTCCACAGCTGATGTGAAAGTTGGTGGGTTTCAGGTTAAAGGGGAACAAACTTATGGGATACAATTTCACCCCGAGGTTTATCATACCCTGGAAGGCAAAAAACTGTTAGGGAATTTTATTGTCGAAATTTGCAATTGTGAACAAAGCTGGACACCCGATTCATTTGTTGAATCAACGGTAAAAGAATTAAAAGAAAAAATAGGGGATGAGCAGGTGATTTTAGGATTGTCGGGCGGAGTGGATTCGTCGGTAGCTGCTTTCTTGTTGCATCGGGCCATTGGAAAAAACCTGCATTGCATTTTTGTGGATAATGGGTTGTTAAGAAAGGATGAGTTTCAAACGGTGTTGGATAGTTATCAGCATTTGGGTCTAAATGTAAAAGGGGTGGATGCTTCTGAAGAGTTTTATTCCGCATTAAAAGGAATTAGTGATCCTGAGAAAAAACGAAAAGCAATCGGTAAGGTTTTTATAGATGTTTTCGATCATGAATCACATAAGGTTGATAACGCAAAATGGTTGGCACAAGGGACTATTTATCCCGATGTTATTGAATCTGTTTCCGCTACAGGCGGACCTTCGCAGACCATTAAATCACACCATAACGTAGGAGGCTTGCCCGATTTTATGAAATTGAAAGTAGTAGAGCCTTTAAATCTTTTGTTTAAAGATGAGGTTCGCCGGGTTGGGAAAAGCCTGGGGATACCGCAAAATATATTGGGAAGACATCCATTTCCCGGACCTGGGTTGGGTATCCGCATTTTGGGTGAAGTAACCCACGAAAAGGTTAACTTGCTCCAACAAGCTGATGCCATATTTATTAATGGATTAAAAGCGGCTGGATTGTATGATGAGGTTTGGCAGGCATTGGTTGTTTTGTTGCCGGTACAATCAGTCGGGGTAATGGGCGATGAACGGACTTACGAAAATGCAGTAGCTTTAAGGGCTGTTGGTAGTACCGATGGAATGACGGCAGATTGGAGTCATTTGCCTTATGAATTTTTAGCAAAGGTTTCAAACGATATTATCAATAAGGTTAAAGGTATAAACCGGGTAGTGTACGACATTAGTTCAAAGCCACCTGCAACAATTGAATGGGAATAGTATGATGTTAAAGCGTTTATCAATTTTATTTTTTTTACTGCTGAGTACATATAGCTATGGGCAAAGGAGTACCGACCTTGTTAAGATTAACGGGGTTAAATACTATGTTCATACGGTTCATAAAGGGCATACCCTTTATGCCATTTCGAAGGTTTATTCGGTTAATATCGATGATATAATCGCTGCAAACCCAGGAGCTGATGAAGGCTTGAGTATTGGGCAGGAGTTGTTAATCCCTAAAAAGGGGATTAATAAAAAGGAAGCAAAGAAAAACCCTCCACAATTGATCGACGGAAAATTGATTCATACCGTAGCAGCGGGGGAAACACTGTATGGGATTGCTGGTAAATATAAAATTTCGGTCGAAGAACTGGTGAAGCAAAACCCTATCATAGGTGAAGGGTTAAAAGTTGGTATGGAATTGGTAATCAATCAAATTACTGTTGAAGAAATTGATCAGGAAGATATTAAACCTGCCCTTCCCGATGATTATATTGAGCATATAGTTCAGGAAAAAGAAACGCTATATAGTATTTCGAAAACGTATAATATTGGTATCGACAGCATTGTGAATATTAATCCAATCTTAATTGATGGTTTAAAAATTGGAATGATATTGTATATCCCTAAAACCAAAGAAGAGTTTATACAACAGCAGATGGATGAGGGCATTATTTACAGTGCCAAATATAAAGCCAGCTATAACATCGCACTCTTTTTACCTTTTGATTTAGCGGATACCGACACCATCATTCAAGAGAATAAATCAAGGATGAAACCCATGTTGTTTAGCCAAAATACCATGGTATCAGTTGAGTTTTATAGGGGATTTATGATGGCCGTTGACAGTCTTCGTGAACAAGGGCTTTCGGCAGGGATATTTGTGACAGATCTTGGAAATGATATGTTGGTTGCCGACTCAATTTTAAATAATGAAAAATTAAAGGAAATGGATTTACTGTTCGGTCCTTTTCATTATTCGACATTTGGCTTGTTATCTGGGTTTGCCCATCAAAATAATATCAAAATAATTAGCCCTATCGACCATCCCAACAGGTTGATGCTGAGTAAACCGGAAGTTTTCGAATGTATCCCTTCCCAAACCACTCAAATCCATTTTATTGCTGATTATTTACAGGTCAATCAAGAAATTTATAATACAATTTCGATATATGGGGATGATGCACGTTCAAAAATAATAGCAGATGAATTTAAAGAATACACTTACCAGAATAATATTTTGGCAAGTCACCTGATGCTTAATCCTTCTATAAAACCTGATGACGAAGAAGATATAAACCCCCAATATGAGCACTTAATAAGTGCCCTGGATTCGGTTAAGGAAAATAGAATATTTGTATCTTCAACAAACGATGCGTTTATCTTGCCCCTATTTAACCTGATGAATGAGATTGATACAGGTTTATATAAGCTTCATGTTTTTGGATTGAATGATCTTATTACTTCAGACCAAATCAATAATTATTACCGCCACAAATATAGATTGACTTTATCGTTGGCTAATTTTGTCGATTATTCCGATTCGGGTACTATATTATTTATAAAAAAATACAGATCGTTATACAATTCAGATCCATCATCAAATGGTTTTGCCATGCGGGGATTCGATATTGGCTATTATTTTTTAAAACTGCTAAAGGATTATGGATTGAATTTTGAAATGATTCTTGATAAAGGGGTAGGGAAAGATGGATTGCAAATGAAATTAAATTTTGTGCAGGTAGGAACTGATTCAGGTTTCGAAAATCAAGATATGTTTCTTATGCAGTACCAGGATTACAATCTGATTAAAATACCCATTGAAACCAAAACAACAGAAAAGGGTATGATTAACGATGCTAATAATAAACCTGTTCAACCTGAACATGGTTCTGATTCATCTGAGGATCGTTAACCGGGCTGTTGCTAATGGTTATAATTATAGCTTTAATGAATTTGCTGAAATTAATTGGTATATTTGATTACCTATTATGATAATTACCTTTGGTATGAACAATAAATTAAAGTCATCCATTCTTTTTGTATTCCTGTTGCTTTTTTTTAGTGATTTTGGGAGCGCACAGGAGAAATTTGTTGAAGGGTCCAACCGGTTTAAAATTGGTGGATTGGGATATGTATCGCTTGGTTATTCGTTTAATTTGGGCAATTCCCTGGAGAAAAATCTTGAAAAAACATTTTTACTTAATTCTTCATTACCTTCTTTTGGCTATAATATTGGTGGCGGGGGTTATTTCCTATTCGAAAGAAAATTTATTGTTAGCGGTAACGGATTTGGATTGAATTTTCAAAATGTGATCAACAAAAGTAATGAGATGAGTTTTGGCGGTGGCGGAGGTGGTTTTTCATTCGGATATATTGCGTATAACCGCTACGATTGGATGATTTTCCCTTCGATAGGATTTGGAGGAATGGCAGTAAATATGAATATTAGAAATACAGCCGATAGCCTGATTTATTTTGGCGATTTCGAGATACCAATTAGAACGGAAACGGAGTTTAATTTTTCACAATCTTATCTTGATATAGGCGTAAGCGCCCATAAACTTATTCGAATTGGAAATACTATTGAGAAAGCAAACGGAATATCATTTGGTTTAAGTGTTGGTTATATTGCTGGATTAGGGGAACATCAATGGCAACAAAACGGTACAGAAGTCAATGGGCTAAATCCAAGTAAGTACAATTCATTTTATATTAAAATGAGTATTGGTGGGGGTTGGTTTTTGGTTAGGTGACAAAACGATTACTTTATAGATTTTTCCTGCAACCCTCCCGAATCTAAAATTTACTGTTTAGATCCTTTCAATTCGTTAATCAGCAATTCTTTGGTAATTGGAACAACTCCTGCCTTTTCACAAACTAAACCACCTGCAAGATTAGCAAGGTCAGCTAACACTTTTGGGGAAGTTCCTAATGCTAAACACAAACTAGCTACACTAATAACGGTGTCACCAGCTCCCGAAACATCAGAAATATTCCGCAAATGGGCTGGCAATACAATTACTTCTCCTTTTTCTTCTATTAGAACCCCTTTTTCCGAAAGCGTGACAAAAGTATATTGGTGCTCCAGTTTTTCTCTAAGCAACCCAATCCCCGATTTCCATTCGTCAATCGAAACAGGTGCATTATTTAGTTTTAACCCCTCTACAAATTCTTTTAAGTTTGGTTTAAACAATGTCGCATTTTTATATTCGAAAAAATTATTTTTTTTCGGGTCAACACTTGTAGGTATCTTTCTTTTGATGGCTTCAGTTAATGTTCTATGAATAACTTTTTTTGTCAGCACACCCTTATTATAATCTTCAAAAATTATCACGTCGGGTTTTTTAACGTCCATCAGTGATATTATTTTTTTAATAAACCTCTCTTCATCATTATTATTAAGTGGTTTAACCTTTTCATCATCAATCCTGACCAACTGCTGGTTGTGGCTAATAATCCTTGTTTTTTGCGTAGTTGTACGACTTGATGAAACCAAAATCCCATCATCGGTCATTTCCCTTTTGCTGAGCAGATCATGATATACCATTGCCATTTCATCAGCACCTATAAATGTACATATTATTGGAATTGCACCCAGGGCTTTTATGTTTAAAGCTACGTTTGCAGCCCCACCCATCCTATGCTCTTTTCTGGTTACATCAACAATAGGTACCGGTGCTTCCGGTGAAATCCTTTCTGTATTTCCCCATATATAGGAATCAATCATAATGTCTCCAACAATTAATACTGTCAGTCCTTCAAATTGATTGATGATATTTTCAACGGTTTTTAAATCACTCATTTTAATAAAGATAAAGCTTTATGCATTCTATTTGCAGCTTCAATTAATACTTCATCTGCAGCTGCATACGATAACCGGATGTGTTTTTTAGTTCCGAATGCTTCACCCGGAACGGTTGCAACATTTGCTTTTTCCAGTAAATACTCGCATAGTTCAGGAGCACCAGAAATTGTTTTGTTGTTATGTTTTTTTCCGAAAAAATAAGAAATATCAGGATAGATGTAGAAAGCCCCACCTGGTATATTTGTTTTTATCCCTTCTATTTTGGCTAATTCATTCACGATTAGGTTTCTTCTATGGCGAAAAACATCCAACATACCCTTTATGGTTTCAGGATTTGCCTCAACAGCAGCTTTAGCAGCTCTTTGTCCAATACTATTGGCTCCGGATGTAAATTGACCTTGAACTTTGGTACAAGCCTTTACAATCCAATTCGGTGCACCCATATAGCCAATTCTCCAACCCGTCATAGCAAAGGCTTTGGAAACCCCGTTTACGGTAATAACACGGTCAAATAATTCAGCATCTTGACCTATACTATAATGTTTTTCTTCATAGATTATATGCTCATAAATCTCATCCGAAATAATTAAAACCTGCGGATATTTCTTTAATACCTCCCCAAGTGCAATAATCTCATTTTTAGAATAAATAGCTCCTGAAGGATTAGAAGGACTATTGAATATAAATAGTTTTGTTTTTGGGGTGATGGCGTTTTCCAATTGCTCCGGCGATATTTTATATTCATCTTCAAGAGTGGTTAAAATTGGAACAGGAATGCCTTTAACCATCTTAATTTGCTCAAAATATGTTACCCAATAGGGAGCAGGCAATATAACCTCGTCGTATTTATCGATTATAGCAAGCATTATATTTGCTAAAGTTTGCTTAGCTCCGGTAGATACAACTATTTGGTCCGATGTATAATCCAGGTGGTTATCGCGTTTAAATTTTTCTACTACTGAGGTTCTAAAATCCTCATACCCATTAACCGCCATGTAATGGGTATAATTTTTATTCATTCCTTCAACAGCTGCTTCTTTAATAAAACCGGGGGTATCAAAATCGGGTTCGCCAAGGCTCAGGTTTATAATATCAATACCTTTCTTGCGAAGCTCCCGACTCTTTCTTGACATAGCAATAGTGGCAGATTCTGATAAGAGCGATAAAAATGACGAATGAGGATGGTTCATTTACTTATAAGTATATGGCAAATGTAAATGTTTCCGTTAAAATTAGATTATTGTCTGGAACCATTTTTTAATAATATCGGATAATCCAAACCTATTATATTTAGTAAATGTTGGGTTTTGCTAACATAATAGTTAGCCGAGGATAAATTAAACCGTCTAATTATTTGTCAGGGCATTAATAAGGATTAGTTTTGCACACCTTTAAAAACCCCTCAACGGAGGGGTTCCATTGGATCAGGGCATTGATTTGTGGAATAGGGGAAAATAATCAAGATTATTTTTGGTG
>Ga0164313_10003663_pt1 | contig 13665 bp, 4 predicted proteins | sample GuaBasSedimGuay4_FD_113735 | JGI IMG/M metagenome (GOLD analysis project Ga0164313, IMG submission 113735) | Subseafloor sediment microbial communities from Guaymas Basin, Gulf of California, Mexico - Guay4, Core 4569-4, 0-3 cm | ecosystem: Environmental > Aquatic > Marine > Hydrothermal vents >... | reverse complement strand
TGAAAATTAGTAAATATATCACAGTCTTTTTTTTAACAATTGCGGCAATGCTGTTGCTTCCTACTATTGTAGTAGCGAAAGTTGGCATACACGATATTGTAAATCATGAAGGTTTATCGCCGCCGATCATAGAAAGAGTTACAGGAGATGTTATTTCATCCTCTATCGCTCTTAATGACTACCCTCGCGCATCTTATACGGGCGCAGTTGGCAACTATGACAATTTTGAACGACAGAGACGATTGCAATATTCAACGTCTTTGGAAATTAAAATTGTAAATGCCGACTATGTATTTAATTACAAACCTAATCCAGGTTGGCAAAACACATAAGTTAAACGCTTAAACCCTTGTATTAAAAAAAACCGGATTCATAACGTCCGGTTTTTTTTTGCCTTTAATTTAATCCGCTAAATATCTTTCATAGTTTTCAAAATCATAAAAATTGGCAGTTGGGGTATCGCTTATCCCAGATTCAATTTTATTGTTTTTTACAAAAAACACAACTCCTGTACATCTATTAACAACCTTTTCACCGTGAAGCAACGCTTCTATTACGTCAATCTGAGATTTAAAATTAACTTTCATTTGATAACCTACCTGATCATGTTTATAGATTCGATAAATAAACACCAAAATAAAAAAATGCTTAATGCCAAACAAATAGATGCCCCATAATCTAATAAGAATTTAATCATGTTTTTAATTGAAGAACTTGTCTACAGATAAAACGGTTTGTTTAACTACTTCATTGTAATTGTCTAGCAACATATTCACTCTTTTCCGTTTGTCTGATGCAGATAAATTACTCCTGGATATGACACCTATCTGCTTTCTCAGCTTCCGAACTTGCTTGTTTGTATTCGATAACACTCTTTTTGTTGAAAGTTTCTGGGCATTATCTCGCATTAGTTCAGCGGCTTTATCACCTCTACCTTCTTTCTTATAAGCATTGATGGTGGCCGATAGTTGGTTTACCTCGTTCATCATGTTATAGAAGTCTGTGCCGTATTTGGTATACATTGCCGGTTCTTCTTTATATAACGCTTTCAACACAGGCATCCTATCCATACGCATAGCCGGTCTACTTGGCATGTCGGCCATACCTCTAACAACCATATCGGATGCACCGAGGGCGTACATACCCAACGATCCTAAATAACCTCTCATCAGGTGTTCTAATCGTTTAGGGGATGCACCCAATGACTCCGGTAACATAGAACTAATTTGTCGCATAGTCTCACTGGTGTAATCGTTATACCGTGCGCTCGGTAATTTGTTCCGGTCCCCCATTCCTTCTATTGGTCTATCGGTGAACATGTTTGTATTGGAGTATACCTCTGCAAAAGGCTTGAACATTTGAGGAATAGGATTCATTGCCAATGTGTCACCGGCACCGGCCAACATGCGTTCAGAAAATTTACCTAGTGAATCTTTGCCGACGAGTGCCCTGGCTGATCTTTCCGGTATAGTTCCAAAAATTAATCCTAATTCAAACGGTTTAGGTATTTTGAAATGAAGATCGCCCACAAATATATGCCAATAAATATCCTTGTCCCAATCTTCCAGGGCTTCATAATCCTCATTGTCTGCATTTACCGCGAGTAATGCCAATGATGCTATTGAGATTGACAGTCCTTTCGCTAAGATTAATTTCTTGGCTTCTTCTGTTTGCCCGGATCTTGCTAGTCTGTATATCCCTTGTAAACGGGCATTGAAAAATGGGAGCATATCGGACAAGGCCCGGACGATCATAAAGGAACCGCCCATTGAGAAGTCCATAATATCTTTAGATTCAAATAAATATTTAGCTTCAGAATCTCCAGCGTTCTTTGAGTTTTTAGCGATAGCATCCCGGTTTGAGTTTTCTACAGCGTCACCGATAGCACGGTACATGTCCATATATTTTTCAACGCTGTCTATCACGACACCTGTTGAGCCTTTTGGATCACTGACCCCTGCAACTCTCATTACCGCGTCCATTGAAGCTTTCGCGTTCTCAGGATCATTATAACTACCGTAGCCGCCCTGAAAGGATGCACCGCTAAACATCATCTCGATAGATAAGGCATCTTCTTTAAACGTGCTTACTGCGCCTTTAAACGAGTCAATACCTAGTTTAAAACCCTTCTCTTCTGCTACGGTGAATGAATGTAGAGAATCTCGTATAAAGTTACTCATCATGAAGGTCGGTGTAGCTGTTACTGACCGGGTTAATAAAGACTTCATGTATCGCATAGGCTTGAATATGCCGCCTAGTCTTGCCCGGTCTAGTCCAACAAGAGAAGTAAGTAACATGCCGTCATTCACTTTATAGTATTGAGCTTTACCCTTGCGCATGACTCTTACAACATCTGGATCTTGAGGTGCTTTCATAGCCCACATTTCCCCAACACCTTTAATTACATCATCGGGCATTAGATCCACAACAAATTTAGGCAGTCCAGATTCCAGCATTAACGCCCTGATTTGTTCTTTTGGAATTAATGCTTTTTCAAACTTAACACTAGGAATTTTTGTTACATAATCGGAACCTTCCAGGTTAGTTAATGTTTTATCTAATGCGCTATTCTTCATGGAGGCATCTATTAAATGATTCCAGTTTTGCATTAAATTACCTAGCGGATCGGACATAGGGTTTTCGCCACCTTTCAACATCTTAATTCCTGATGTTTGGTGAGATAATCCTTTTTTATTACCTGTACCACCTTGAACCTCAGAATCTACCACCCGGTAAAAAGGAATGTAATCGTTGTTACTGAATAACTTTCTTGAGTCATTGTTTATAATGCCGGCCTCTACTGCTAAATCAAGAACAGCATTATTCATTTCAGCTACACCGTCAGCGACACCCTGATATTCCGGTTTTTCAGTTTCAAGAATTGCGTTAATTTCATCAATATCAAAGTTATTTTCTTTCCGGTGAGCGACACCTTTATCGTCTGTCCATGTTTCATTGTATAAACGCTTTGCTCTCCTAGCCACAAACCATGATGTAAAACCTTCTATATCATTCTTCACCGGCACCAGTAGTTCAACAAACCCTTTGGTACCTTCTTTCCTGGCAATTACACCTTTCTTCCAGATCGGCGCACCGTATTTTAATAAAGCTCTCATTGTTGCCGATGAACCTGTACTCAGCCTTGCACCAATGTACCCGGAAGTCGCGTGTATAATTTCACCTAATACGTTTTGTTCAGCTAGTTTAATACCTAGATGTTTATCAAATATGCCTTGCTCCAATAAAGGTTTTGTTTCTTTCCACCAGTCTTTTATTTTGGCTTTATTCCCATCAATGCCTTGATCTAGGATGTTCCGTATTGAATCGGATAAAGTCTTCTTAGGACCTTGACCGGCTTTCCTTTTGAAAGACTCAATCAATTCTTCTTTTGATCTATTAGATGTATTGCTAAATTTAGCTCTTCCACCCGTACCAGGTTTATTAAAATTAGTACTCCGGGCTAAAGCGGTTAAATCGGCAGGGGTTAATTTACCGACATCAATCCCGGCGCGAAATGCTAATGATTTAATATAAGCCACAAGGTTCATTACAGCTTTTCTAATTTTCGGCAATAATCCTTGTGGGTTTTTTGACCATTCAGTAACCATGTATGCCGCAAGCTCTTCTATCCTGTCTTCCGGAGAAGTTCCTGCGCTGTTTACCGCATCCATAGCTTTAGCCATTATTTCTCTATATTTACGGTTGTAATCCCGGTCGAACATATCTGAGAACGCATCATAAACATTACCGGCCCTGTTTAATAGTTCAGCTTTTACAGAAGGGTTTCTGTCCAGGTAAGAGTGGAATAATTCATGGTTGAGCGTGGGGATAATAGTATCTTGCGTTAAACGGTTAGCCACTAAATACACAGTGTTATTAACATAAACACCTTGTAATCCTTCACCGTTGCCTATATCAGATAAAGCATCAGGGTTATTAGATAGTGCATCCTTCAGTGCTTTTATATTGGCGACTACTTTAATGTTACCTTTAGAAACCATTTTCCGGTTTTTGGCCGGCAGACTGGCAATAACTTCATCGGGTGTTAGTTTAGATACCGGTTGTGTAGATGTTAATGATTTTTTAAGATTCATAGAAACAGAAACCTTATCAACATCAATAACCCCATCTACAGAAAATTGAGCTAACAAGTTTGAAATGTATTCTCTGTGTTCCGCTAGTTGAGCTTTTCTTTTATCCAGGTCTTCACTAGTATCGCTAAACTCACCGGACAATCTATCAAGATTAACAACATGTTTTGCACGTTGTATTTTCATTCTTGCTTTGTAATCCCTAACCGCTTTAGCCCGATCTTTATCGTCCATCTCCGCATAAGCTGGAACAGCACGAGTATCTATACCTTCGATAGAGTTACGGTACTGGTCAATATTCCCTTGTATAGATCTGCCGTGCTTAACCAGGTTGCTAATGTTTCTTTCTAAATCCTTTGTTTTGCGACCGCTGTTAAATATATCGCGCTCTATCTCAAGTTTGCGTTTTAGAACCGGGTCTGTTTCTAATTCAATAGCCGCACTATAGGCATCGGGTGCACCTTCGTTGGATACGTCAATGTTTGCTTCGTTTTGATCTTTCCAAAATACATCATTAAACCCTTGTTTATCGGCAAGCAATCTATCACTCATATCGTCAAACGTGCCGGGTGTATAAAAGAAATGAACCGTTACTTCTGAATTTTCGTTACCTTGTCTCACAGCTCGGTTAGTTCTTTGTTCTACTTCATCCGGTCTGTACGGTTTATCAATCTGGTATACATCGGTTGTCTTAACTTGTAAATCGACACCTACACCGAGTTTAGGCGTGTTGCCAATGAGAACTTTAATTTCGCCTCTATTGTAGGCATTAATAATTTCTTGCAGTCTTTCCGGTTTAGGTCCGGAGTTAACAGGTGTTCCCGTTTTAGGGTTGATATGACCTTGACCGTTTACATACACCACTTGTTTTGGATCTAACCCGGTCGCGGCTATAACTTTGTCTCTTATATCCGAATGTGTTGATGTACCTAATGCTTTGAAATTTAAACGGTCGAGGAATATTAACTGTCCTGCGTCTGGGTTTTCTGCATTTTTGGCCGCAACAAGCTCTACAGTTTTAGCAATTTTAGAGTAATTGGCCCTGGTTTCTTCTTCAAAGATTGTACCCTCGACCGTTATTTCACTTTTTGAAGTTGGGTTATAAAGTCGTACATCAATACTTGCATCTCGACCGGCGTTATACATTTGAATTACACGTTCTATGTATTCATCCTTCCCTACTTCCCCGGCCATTAGTCGCTTGGCATCTTCAATAGCCTTCAATAATCTTTTTTGAATATCTGCAAAAATTTTATCTGCATTGGCATTTTTAAGAATGGTATGAATTACCCGTTTTTCTTTAGGTCTTACTAAACCTTTAGCAGATTCAGGACTTCGGTAATCTATGTATCTACCTATTATTTTTTTCAATGAGTCTACATTTTTGATACCGGATAATTCAGGAGACATTTTAGCCTTTCCTGAAACATCAGTACTTTCCACTTCAGACACTTCAAAAAATTCATCTACAAACTGGGAAATATTAGTTATTCCGTACTCATCAAGAATCTTGCTATCGAGATGATAAAGTAGAGTCATCAACTCTAAAGGTTTGTTGGGTGTCGGTGTACCGGTCAATAGGTATACATTGTTACCGTTGTTGTTTTCTGAAATGTATTGTGTTTTAAATCTGAAATCATAGGAACGAGAACTACCAATTGTGGCACTGATAGGATCCGCGTCTTTGTTTTCTTTACCGTTGGGCAATTTAGGATATTTGAGTGTTACGCTTACATTTGCGCCTAAACCGCCACGAGTTTCACCGGCTTGCATCCCTATGTTTTTATACTGCTGAACTTCATCTGCGATTATTGCATCAAATCCCATTTTACCCATATCGAACTCAGACTTTTCATAGGCTTTAAGCATGGTGTTTGTCATCAATGCTACATCTGCTAATCGTTTCTCTTTTCTCTTTAACTGAGATTTAGATAACCCCTCATCATCTTCTTCCATCCCAATTATTTGATTAGCCAGGTTTTTCACATACCGTTTCATATCGCGCATAGGCGGTCTAAACTTCTGTGCAAGATTAGTACTCACAAACGTGTAGTCATATTGGTTGTTTGTAAGATCGTAAAGCATTTTCTCCTTGTCGTCTTTTGTCATCTTGGCCCAGTCCTTCGGATTTCCTTTGCTATCTAAAGGATAGTTGTAAATCTTTGCATCTGGATACAGTTGTTGTGTTGTTTCAATCCACTGAGGAATTGTGTTTGCAGGGACTATGAATAGAGGCTTTTTAAATATACCCCTTCTCATTTGTTGATCGGCAAGAATAACCGCTGTAGGTGTTTTTCCTAGACCGGGAGCAAAGGCAATGGCACCTTTTTTGTTATACATTCCCCGTTCAATTCCTTCTTCCTGATGTTGCATCAATATAAAATCTTGGCCCCTAAAGGTTTCAGGAATATGTTTTAAGGTAATGTTCGTAAAGTCTGGATCAGTATAAAAGTTCCTATCGCGGTTATACGCTTCAACAAGTTCTTCCTCAAGACCGTCATTAATAAGTTTGTTTTTAATCTTAGGCAATATAACCTCATCAATATAGGTTTGTGCTTTTTTAAGATTATCTACATACTCCATCTCAGTGTCATCTTTGTGTTTTTTAACTAACGTTTCACCTTTTAGATACCTGTTATATATTTGTAACTCTTTGTTATTTTCTAACGCGGCAGTACCATAAAGGGTTTCATCTTTACTTAATACTTCTTTACCAATACTCGTAACCGCTGAATCGGGCAACCAGGTTTCTTTCCCAGTGATAGTTATTCTTTCGATGGGTATTAATTCAGGCTTAACAGATTCAAGTTTAGTTCTTTGTTTATCGCGCTGTGCCGCCGGGGTAACTGATTTTAAAGCGTCTAGTTTTTTATAAATATTACCGGCATAGTAAAGTTTACTGTTCTGCAATTTAGTGTTGGATATACGCGCATACGCGCCAGAATCTAGAAGTTTTTGAATATCATTGGTGGATAGTATTTTTTCTCTATCGTCTAATATTCCGTCCTGATCCTCTACAGACTCGGCCCGTTCTAACAAAGGGGAGTCTTTAGTTACTTCAATCTTGCCGCTATCTTTAAACCGGACTTTTTTGGAAAATATCTCGCTCGGTTCAAATGCTTCATTGAATAAGGCCTGGAATTGTTTAAGTTGCGACAATGCATTATTATTTTTTGCAAAGGACCGTAGACTTAAATCTTTGTGTGGAGGCTTTTCATATTCAGCTTTATATTTTTCTATGAGTGCTACATCTTTACTATCTTCAATAGCTTGTAACAGTTGCATCTTGTTTGAATTTACACCAATGACTTTCCTACCCAACAAACCGGAACCTTCTTCATCTGTGTAAGTTACTACCCGGTCATAGGTTGTTTTAGTTTTAGAATCATAAAACGGTTCTGTTTTGTTAGAAAACTTATACCCGTTATCTTTGGCGAATTGTTCAGCGTCATCTGAAGTACTAAAATTACTTTTAGTGGCTTTCTTTTCAGCGTCATACGTCTGAGGTTCTATAACAATATTGTTATAATCTGGACTACCGGTAACGATCAACCCCAATTTACCCATTGAGGTTTTAATCTTGCCAACTTCAAGATTGCCTAAAATATTGTCTGGATTGTCTAAGAAATACTGATTTATTTTATAACCGTCTTTACTACCGATATTGATAAAAGACTCGTTCTTAGCTTGTTGCTCATCAGTAGGCGTAGCACTAACAGGTCGTTTTTGAATAAAAATTATATCAATACTTACATCAGTATTGGCGTTTGCTGATTGTGTACCTTCAGGTAGTCTATACGCGCCAATAATATCGGCGTTATTCATTAACCTGGTCCGTAGTCTTTTAGCTTCCTGTGTACCGTCCATGGTTCCTGTTGAAGTCATAAACGCCATGACTCCACCGGTTTTCAGTTTGTACAATGATTGAGCAAAAAAGAAATTATGAATTGCTTTGAACTGCGGTTGAACAGTATTAGCGTGTGCCCTCGGCAATGCTGAGAATGAAGCAAACGGAACATTGGATACTATTAAATCAAAGTTTTTACCTTTAAATGTTTCGTAAGATTCATTAGATACGACAGCTTCAGGATACAATCTTTCTACTACATCGGTATTAACCTTGTCTATATCGACTGCTTGCCAATTTAACGCCGGTGCAAAACCAATAAAGTTACCGGATCCCACTGAAGGTTCCAGTGCTTTCGTTTGTTTTATGCTTGCATTGTCCAACGCATCAAATATGGCACGAATGGTGTCATAGCCGGTGTAGTGCTGGTTAAATATACCGGCACCTTCATCAACTGAATCTTTCAGATTTAAACCGCCAGCACCGGTATATTGTCTAAGAATTTCTTTATCTGCTTCAGTAATTTCATTTACAGGTTTCTTTAGAATTTCTTTAACTTTGTTATTAATATCCCGGCGTTTTGCTGGCGTTAATACGATGTTAGGTTTATCCCTTAAATCGTAATTTACAGGAGCGTCATCATTTCCCCCAGAATATTCTGGTACATGTCCGTTTTGGCTAGTTCCCCGTCCGTCATCTTGTTTACCGCTTCCATCGGTTTGCTGTCCTTCCATTGTGATATTGTCGGTTCGTAACCCATCTCCCTGCCCTGAACTAGAAATATCTGTGTCATGTCCTCCTTGTCCTTCATCAGTTCCTCCTGAACTGTTACCAGCTCCGGTGCTGACAATTGTGTTTGATTCTTCATCAAATGTTCCAGATGTTGTATTCTTTCCGTCAACATTTTGATCAATGCTATCTTCTCTCTCGTTTCCATTTTCTTCACCTTTAATGGGTTTAATTTTTGTTGCATTTTTTATGAATAACGCAACACTTGGAATGCCATGTATCTGCGTTTTATCAGATAACATTATGGAATTATCAGATACCCATAGAACTTCTACTTCTTCACCTTTATACTCAAACCTATCACCTTTATAGACATTGTATTTTTCCATTAATTCAATAGCGTCAGGATTACTCATTCCCTTAGTATCCAAACCTGGATAATGCCTTGCCGCTTCATACCATGAACGTAGGTAGGGTTTTGCACCGGCTCCTATATCTGCAAGTATCGCTTTAGAGAATTGACCGAAATCTCTTATACCGGCCTCAATATATGCACCGGAAATAATAAGCCCATCCATGGCCATTTCAGGATCGAACCCGGAATTAGTTGTACCTAGTTTTTTCTTTAATCTGGCCCTTGCCGCTTCTACTGCATCATTAGTAAAAATCTTGTTATCTTTGAATTGAGTAGCTTTGTTTTCTGCTTCTAATATTGAGTCAAACCCTCTGATAAAATCGTTAAAAGAGTTATCAGTTAATTTACTGTATTCAGACAAGAACGAACCCTTCTCCACAAAAGGATGGGTTTCGCTTGAGAATCTATAATAAGTTCCACCGCCGGGTTTCTTTTGAAGCTTAACTCTATACCCAGTAGTGTTAAAAATGTGATCAGTTACTTCTTTGGCTGTGAACTTAACGCCTCTATCATCCCTTGGATCGCTTTCTACCGGTTCTTCTTTAGTATCAGACTTAGCTTTCTCAATAACAGAAATTTGTAACCCAGGTGTTCTTTGTAAGTAACTTTGTGGAACATACACTATGTCACCGCCAGTCATCAAAACAAGGTCCCCGTCACTTTGATCTATTTCTTTTATTCGATACTCTACGTCCTGAATAGCATTACCGGCCCTTTTGTTAAAGCTGATTAAATCTCCTATATTTGCGCCATTTAATAAAGATAAAGTTTTATTTGCAATATCTGAGTAATCCGGGTTTGTTAAACTTTTTGTTTCCGGGACACCTGAAACTTTTTGTTCGTCCTTGCTATCTGCATCCACCACTCCATCTGTTTTAGTATCTGTTCCCTTGTCTGGTGATACTGACTTAGTTTCTGTTTTTTCATTTTTCTCTCTCCCAGGTTTAGGCGGTGTTGGTTCAGGTGTAGTACTCTCCTGTTCAAACTGACCGCTGAATAATTTACTTAATTCTTCTTGGTTGGCCGAACTATCGGATTTATCGGCTTTCTCCAGCATGGTTTTAACTTCATCTGGACCTAACCTTTTAATTGTAGCCCTGGCTGTACCTACAGCTTTGAGTTTAGTGGCTTCTGATTGTTCAAACGAATTACCGGTATCGTTATCAATTACGGCCCATTTCCACTTACCTTCTTCCCATCTTCTACCGACAAAGATGTTTCTATCGGGGATTAAATCAACCGGAGAAATAGAAGTATAAACAACCGGTTTCTTTGTACCCTTGTAGTTGTTCACACCGAAACCGATAGGTACATCACCCAACTGTATGGCATTGTATGCGTTTTCTAATTCTTCGTCCTTTATGAAATCTTCGATAATTCTTAACGTGCTGGCTTTGCTTGGGCGATTTTGTATGCCTCCTGCTCTACTTTTAGGTGTAACTTTAAACCCTGAAGATTTTTCAATTTTCTTTTTGAAGTTAGCTAGATGTTCTTTAGTGTTTAGGACTTTGTATGTTCCAGCATCTTTAACATTGAACGTTGTATATCCAATGTCATCGAGTGTTAATTTTATTTGCCTTTTTATGGCATCTTTTACATCGTTAGGTAGACTGGAATCGTATACCGGTAAAGAATCTTTTACTTGTTTGCCGGTAATATCCTTTGCTTTTTTAATGGCCGCATCTATATCCTTTATCAATTGATTCTTAGCGGCCACTTTATCCATGTTTACCTTTGTTCTTCTCGTCTCCGCTTCCGCTCCTGAATCCTTCTCTTTTGTCTGGTCTTTCTGCTCATATTCATTTACCGTTGTTAGGTTAGTTTCCCCGGACAAAATAGCCAAAGCTTCATTGTCCGACATATCATCATCTATGTTTCCGGTTGTAGACTCTTCTGTTTTAGGTTCCAGTCCTCCTTCAGTTGTTGTATTCTGGTTTTGCCTATCTTCATTGCCGGAGTACTGGCCATCTCGTTCAGTTCCTTCCTGATCAAACATATCCCCAGTTCTTGACGTTCTAGTGCCTGGTTCTGTTGTTCCATCTGAGAATTCAGGATTTTCAGATTCTCTTCTATTTTCCGCAATTGTTCGTCCATATGCTATCTCTATCAAATGTTGCAAAGTTACATTTTCCAGTTCCCCAGATGTTTGATTCTGGTCTTTATACTCTTGTATTGCAAACCCCAGGTTATCTCTGAAATCATTAGCGTTTACAATGGCTTGTTTTTCATAAATATCTTCTTGTTCTTTTTTAGCCAATGCTTTATTAAAGGCTTTGCGTTCTTTCCGGGTAAGAGTCGGTGTAAACATTTGACCGGGTTTAACGCCAGGCTGAGTTACTTCATCATAAGCCTTATTGCTATCTGATTCTTTTTGATCGGCTTGCTGATCTTGATACTGACCATAAGCGGAATCGCGCTTACCCTTCTTGGATGGTGACTCTTTGAACTCACTTGGTTCAGGCTGATTAATTAATTGAACGGTGTTGTACGCATCCTGATTTTCTGGTCGTTGTGAAGGTCTACGCTTAAACGGTATAGATTCAGGTTGGTTTATTGTTTGCGCTATATTTCCACCGGCTAACATATCGGTAGAAAAAGGTGCTTGGTTAGCTTGATTTACATCAGCGTTTATTTCTCTGTATTGTTGGGCCTGTAAGTCCCCAGAAACAGACGCATTTCTACTCGCATTTGCACGAATGTTGTCTACAACACGCTGGGCATACTCAGCATCGCCGCCTGATTCCTGCATAGCCGTGTTGAATATCTCACTGGCCCTTGATTCAGAACCGTCAGGATGGATAATAAATTCACCTGTAGACAGTCCCATATCGGGTAATCCGAGCATTTTATTACCGGCATCTACATCTAAACTATCATCTGGAGGTACGTCTTTTGGTGACCTCATACTAAAAGCTCCACCGCCAACGCCGCCAGCAATAGAACCTATAACCCCACCTTCAGCGGCATCTACGGCCACATTTTCCCATTCAGGTTGACCGGTTAGTGGGTTGATTATTCTACGTTGGCCCCCGGATTCAAAAGCTTCCTGACCTAACTCTGTGACGGCTCCTGTTTTTACACCTTGTACAAACCCGTAACCACCTTTTATTAGTTTCTCCAGGAATGGAGCGGCCACACCCATACTCATAGCACCCAGTACGGCACCTTGTTTCAATGCGGAGTTTTTAGCATCCTCAATATAAACTTCTTTAGCAAGTTGAATATCGCCGTTTGCGGCTTGTAAATAATTTTCAAAAGAAGGGATAGCTTTAAGTTGTTCTTGAGACAGACTAGATAATATTTCATCTGTCTCATTCATAGCAGAACCGCCAATGGCTGGGGCACCCACTGATCCTGCACCGACTGCACTACCTATCTCACCGGCGGCTGATGCACTAATACCACCTTGTGCGGCTTTTTGTGAAGCCAATTTAATAGCGGCGGCCCTACCTATAGCCCCTGCACCGCCACCGGCCACCATAAAGGGTACAGTAGAACCTAGTCCAGAGGCTACGGCCCCCATTAATCCCCTTCCTGAAAACTCAGTATCATCACCGAACATTCCAAAATTCTCATTAGCATCTTTCTGTGCTTGAGATAATGTTTCTTGTTGCCTTGCCACTCCTTCTCTGAGTGATTGCTCCATCGTCCAAATTTTATCGTCAGTTAGTAATCCTCTAACCCCTGTAAGCATGTCGGCGGCGGCTCCATATGCGCCTTGTTGCATCATATCTATGAAGTCGGAAATTATCCCTTGTTCTTCTTCAACACTGATAGGCGTTTGAATTGCCGGTTGTTCAGTTTCTTCTTGTACAGGGGCAGGGAACAATCCATAATTACTATTAGACGTTTGATAGGCCATGATGTGTTACACCGGTGATAGATGAAAAGGTTGTTTGCAATAATAGCATATTGGTATTATCGTTTTTTATTGTCTGATCTTCTTATAGGTCTAAACCCGGTTCTACTTCCCTTAACAAAACGCTCAAGACTTCTGGTATTTCTTTCTTGAAGTCTTAAACGTTTTCTATCTCGAATACTCCGGTTCCTTAAATATTGCAATTCCTGCATTCTGTAGTAATTTTCTACCGGGTCTTTTTTATCGTATGCCTGAACTCGTGGAGCAGAGGCTATAAGTGAAAACAGTATGATTACCATTATCAATGTTGCAATTTTCATTTCTTTCTCCCGGTTATTGATTAATTTCTTTTAAAGTGGGTTGATCAGAACAATCTATCACTAAGTCTGTAATAGGTTTTTTTCTAATGGGGTTATTGACAGAAAGCATAAATTGCCACCATTCAGCACCGTCCTCTGAATTTCTCCACAACTTAGATCCGTCTGTAAAAACGATGACAAGATCGGTGGCAATTACTACACCGCCGTGTCCGTTGTTATATTCAATGTTGGCCAATAAATAAAATTCAGACCATGTACAAGAGTGACCGCTCTTTAATGAACCAATATATATAATGTCGGTGATGATGTGCCCTGATACATCAACCGCTTGGACAGTTTCTAAAAACAAGTTCTTCATTTCTTATTTATAACTATTGTGACGGTGTTTCTTTCCTGAAGCTTTA
>Ga0164313_10003662_pt1 | contig 13665 bp, 11 predicted proteins | sample GuaBasSedimGuay4_FD_113735 | JGI IMG/M metagenome (GOLD analysis project Ga0164313, IMG submission 113735) | Subseafloor sediment microbial communities from Guaymas Basin, Gulf of California, Mexico - Guay4, Core 4569-4, 0-3 cm | ecosystem: Environmental > Aquatic > Marine > Hydrothermal vents... | reverse complement strand
GATACGAGCTGGATATGTACGTTGCAGCTACTTCCTTCCATGGTGACATTGGTAAGGCCAATGAGAATCTGGCCAATATGTTCAATGGTGTCCGGCCCAGTTTTGGAGTTATGCCGCGTTTTTATGCTACCCAGAATATAGCTGTTGCAGTCGACCTGGCCTACGTCATATATGCGGGGAAGGATGATGAGGTAAGCAGTCATGGTCGCTACTACTCATTTAATAGTCATGCCTTTGTACATGGGATTCGGGGGGAATATTATATTCTCGGGACCCAAGGACCATCATTTTCAGGTGGGGTCTATAACAGGAGGGGGATGGTAAACAACTACAACAAGTTGTACCTCTATCTCTATGGAGGGGTTTCCGGGGTTCTATCCAAATCAACTATTAAAGACCTGAACAACGGTGGAGAGGAGCCCATCAACAATCCAGGCTACAACAATAATATGGTTTATTCGGCCGTTTTCCCCGTGGGTGTTGGAATGAAGTTTTCCATTGATCCGCGCTGGAGCGTCGGGTTCGAGATGGGTTACAACTTCTCCATGTCGGACGAACTGGATGGATATGCTTCCGAATATTCTGAGTACCCCGATTCATACTATAATATCAGTGTTAAAGGAATATACAAAATCAGGAACGATAAGAACGGAAGACCGGTCTTCAAGAAACTCTACCGCTAGGGGAGTTGTGCAGCATGGCGGGGCGATCCTGCTGGTTATTATCACACTTTTACTAATTGCTTCTCCTGCTTCAGGGCAGCGAAAAAGTGATATTGGATTAATGGCGGCTGTGCCCTGGTATCTGGGCGATTTGGCGCCTACCATACCCCAACCTGTAATCAGTCCCCCGGCCTTTGGGCCCATTCTCCGCTACAACTTTAACATGCGGAATGCCCTGCGTGCTCACCTGGTTTTTTACGATCTGGCCGCTTCAGGTGAGATTTTCGGAGGAACAGAGGCGGAATTCCACTCAAGTTTCGTAGATTTGGGCCTTGATTTCGAATTCAATTGGTGGCCCTATAAAACGGCCCACACGAAAACGAAATATGCGCCTTATGTGACAGCTGGTGTGGGGTATAGTATTAACCTGACAGGTGAGCAGAAATCACACCTTTATCTTCCCTTTGGAGGAGGGGTAAAGGCGAACCTGGGTAAACGGCTCAGCGGAGGTGTGGAGGTGACCATGCGAAAAACATTCACCGATATCCTCGATGGTCCTGATTACGTGAATCCGGGCAGAGAAGTGGGGAAGATGACATTGGGGAATAGCGACTGGTATATGTTTACCGGGATATTCCTTACTTATAAGATTACAAACTATTTGAATGAGTGTCCCACCTATCCTGAAAAGGTATATAGGTTAAACAGTAACAGTAAGAGAAACAAGACTGATAACTGGTATGAAAAGCCTCACGACAAAGAGTCAATATTTGAGAAAATAGGAGCCATAGGTAAGGGACGAAAGAAATAATGGATCTGAAGCAGCAAATAGACCGCAACAGCCTTCCCAGGCACGTAGCCATTATTATGGATGGCAACGGGCGTTGGGCAGAGAAGAAGGGTGGAGAGCGTATCTTCGGTCACCGCAATGGTGTGGAGTCGGTGCGCATGGTGGTTGAGGCTGCGGGAGAACTGGGGGTGGAGTATCTTACCCTCTATGCTTTTTCAACGGAGAACTGGAACCGTCCCCGTACCGAGATAGACGGTTTGATGGCACTGCTTACCCGTGCCATAACAAATGAGACCAATAAACTAAACAAGAATAATGTCCGCCTGCTAATAATTGGAAATGTGACTGATCTTCCAAAGAGCGTTCATAAGCAACTGATGCAATCGGTGGAATCCCTGTCGGAGAACAAGGGACTTACCCTGGTCCTGGCGCTGAGTTACAGCGGCCGTTGGGAGATTACCGATGCGGTCAAAAAAATGATGGCCGATGCCGCATCCGGGAAACTGGATCCGGACCGGGTCGATTCCAATGTCCTGGAGTCCTACCTGGCCACAGCCTTCATGCCCGACCCGGAGTTGCTCATCAGAACCAGCGGAGAGAGGAGGATCAGTAATTTTTTGCTCTGGCAACTTGCGTATACGGAACTTTACTTTACACCGGTATTGTGGCCCGACTATCGCAAGGAGCATTTTTACGAAGCCATTATCGATTATCAACGACGGGAGCGGCGATTCGGTATGGTGAGTAAGAAGTCCGGAGCTTTATTAAATCATTAACAGAAGGATTATTTTTGCAGGAATGAGACAACGGACTAGGTTATTTATAACGCTCCTGATATTCTTTTCAGGTCTGGCGACTAGCCAGGTAGTGGCCCAGCAGCAGATCGACAAGGACACGCTTCAGGTCATGGACTACGAGAACCCCAAGGAATATGTGATTGCAGAAGTGACGGTCAGTGGCATCGAGTACATCCAGAAAGAAGTACTGGTCAGCCTTTCGGGACTTAAGGTGGGCAACACCATCACCCTTCCGGGCGATGAGGTGACCGATGTACTGAAGAAGTTCTGGAGCCAGGGGCTCTTTTCTGATGCCATGATCTCGGCCAAAGAGATACGCAACGACAGTGTGTGGATAGATATCTACCTTACCGAGCGCGCAAGGATGTCGAATCTGCAAATTCTGGGTATCGGGAAATCCGAGACCCAGGATATAATGGAGAAAATCAACCTGAAGAGGGGGCAACAGGTGACTGCCGATATCCAGGACAATACCATAAGGATTATCCGTGAGCACTTTGTGGAGAAGGGCTTTCTCAATACTGAGGTGGAAATCTCCCTGAGAGATGATACCCTCAGGGTGAACATGGTTCAGATGGACATTATTGTGTCAAAGAATAACAAGGTCAAAATCGATGAAATCTTCTTTACCGGGGTTAAAGATTTTAAACCTAAGATATTGCGCCGCAAGATGAAGGAAACCAAAAAGGTGAACATCAACATATTTAAGGCCTCCAAACTGGTTTCGGATGCCTTTAAAGAGGACAAGAAGCTACTGGTGGCCTTTTTCAATGAGAACGGTTACAGGGATGCCAAGATACTTTCCGACTCGGTGGTTTTTGTGGAGGGAAGCGACAAACTTCTAAATCTCTATATCAATATTGAGGAGGGGAATAAATATCATTTTGGAGATGTTACCTGGGTGGGGAATACCAAATTTCCATCTGAGCTGCTCGATGCGGTTCTTGGAATTGAGAAGGGCGATATCTTTGATCAAACCATACTCGACGAGCGGCTTTTTATTGACGAGGATGCCGTAAACGGGGTATACCTCGACAATGGATACCTTTTTTTCCAGCTTACCCCGGTGGAGGTTAGTGTAGAGGAGGATACCATCGATTTCGAGATGCGTCTCTACGAGGGTGATATTGCCCTGATTAACAATGTGATTATCTCGGGGAACGACCGGACCAATGAACATGTGGTGCGGCGTGAGCTGCGTACCCTGCCTGGTGATAAGTTCAGCAAATCGGAACTGATTCGTACGGTACGGGAACTGGCCAACCTGGGGCACTTCGATCCCGAAAATATCGAGCCCAATCCCATCCCCAACCAGGCAGATGGAACTGTCGATATAGAGTACAAACTGGTGGAACGTGCTACGGACCAGCTGGAGGTATCCGGTGGATACGGAGGCGGTATGCTGGTGGCTACTGTGGGAATCCGTTTCTCTAACTTTGCGGCCAGCAGGATCTTTCAGCCCAAGGCATGGCGACCGGTCCCCTCGGGCGACGGTCAGACCCTCTCCCTGAGGGCACAGACCAATGGAAGGGTATATCAATCCTACAACTTCTCCTTTGTGGAGCCCTGGTTCGGGGGAAAGAAACCCAATTCCTTCTCCCTGTCCGGATACTTCTCCAAGATGAACCGGAATCCATACGCCTTCTATTCCGGGGGCGGCAATGAAAATATCAAGGATGAATACTACTCCGTGATTGGAGCCACCATCGGACTGGGAAAAAGACTTACCTGGCCAGATGACTACTTCACCCTATATAATGGCTTCTCTTATCAGCGCTACAAGGTGAAAGATTACCCGGGCCTCTTTCTGGTGGACAACGGTTTTTTCAACAACTTTAGTTTCACCACTACGCTGGGACGAAGCTCGCAGGACCAGATCATCTATCCCAGGCGTGGTTCCAATATCAGCCTGAGCTTGCAGATTACACCGCCTTACTCCCTTTTCAATCCTGGTGTGGACTACGCCACTTTGCCGGATGAAGAAAAATACAAGTGGGTGGAATACCATCGCTGGATGTTCAAGGCCGACTGGTTTCATGCGCTTTTGGGCGACCTGGTGTTAATGACCCGCATGCAATTTGGTTACCTGGCACACTACAATGACGCCATAGGCCCCTCACCCTTTGAAGGCTTTGACCTGGGTGGAGACGGGCTTTCAGGCTACAACCTCTATGGGCGTGAGACCATTGCACAGCGTGGTTATCCCAACCGGAGTCTGACCCCTACAGATGAAAACGGGAACAAATCGGGAAATGTCTATACCAAATACACCCTGGAGCTGCGTTACCCGGTTTCGCTGAATCCTTCGGCAACCATTTTTGGCCTTGTCTTCCTGGAAGGAGGGAACGCCTGGTATGCCATCGATGAGTTCAGTCCATTTAATGCCAAGCGTGCTGCCGGAGTGGGTATAAGAGCATTTCTGCCCATGTTTGGTTTGCTTGGGATCGACTGGGCCTGGGGCTTTGACAACTATCCGGGACACAATGAGATCAGTGGTTCACAATTCCACTTTACCATCGGTCAGCAGTTCTAATTATATCTGATAAACTACTTTGGTACGGTGTTTGAACCAGCAACTAGTAAACAATGATCAGACAGAGATCTAAAAACCTTATCACCATGAAAAAATTAATATTATCGGCCCTGGTACTCACGCTCTTTGTTGGAAGTGCCCTGGCACAGAAATTTGCCTTTGTCGACTCTGACTATATTCTTCAGAACATCCCGTCATACAAAGCAGCCCAGGACGAGCTGGATAAAACTTCTGAAACCTGGGAGGCAGAGGTTGCCGTCGAGTATGAGAAGATCGAAAATTTGTATAAGACCTACCAGTCGGAGCGTGTTCTGCTCACAGATGATATGAGAACGAAGAGGGAAGAGGAGATCATAAGCAAGGAACATGCAGTAAAGGATCTTCAGGCCAAATACTTTGGTCCCGAAGGCGATCTGAGCAAAAAGCGCCAGGAACTGGTGAAACCGATCCAGGATGCCGTTTACAAGACAGTAAAAGAGCTATCGGCAGAAGGCTCTTATGCCATCATATTTGATACCGCTTCGGGGGCCTCTATATTGTACTCAAACCCCCGCTATGACTTGAGTGATGAAGTACTTAAAAAGTTAGGTTATAAAAATTAAAATCTTACATTTGTAGCCGCTTCTTAAAAACAAAGTAAATAATACGCAATTAACTTACAATGAACATGATGAAACGAATGATTCTGGCCGTGGGTATTCTCAGTATGGCCTTTGCACTCCAAGCACAGAAATTTGGGCATGTTACTTCCGAACTATTGCTTCAGGCCATGCCTGAGTATGATTCAGCACTGGTGGAATTGGAAGAACTCAGACAACATTACACACTGGAGCTCGAAAGAATCCAGGTTGAGATCAATCAAAAGATCGAGGACTTTAACCAGAGTGAAGCGACCATGAGCGATCTGATCAAAGAGGCCAAGGCTTCCGAGATCCAGGAGCTGCAAATGCGCCTTCAAAACTATAACCAGACTGCACAGCAGGACCTGCAGCAACAGCAATCGCTCGTGATGCAGCCGGTGATGGAAAAGGCTCGCGGGGCCATTGACGAAGTGGCCAAGGAGCAAGGCTTACTCTATGTATTCGATCTGAGTCAGGGTAATCCCATCTACACTTCCGAGGAGAGCCTGGATATGATACCACTGGTGAAAGCCAAGTTAGGAGTGCAATAGTAACTAGTACTCAGTACTCAGTGACCAGTACTCAGTGCTGGGATCTGGCATCAGGTTGATAATATTATATGGGCTTGTGAATCTTTATCCGGTTCACAAGCCCTTTTTTTTGTACCTTCATTTTCATAAAGACAAGGACAATGAAAGGTTCAGAGGAAAATGGTCCAATAGGAATATTTGATTCGGGGGTAGGCGGACTTACTGTGGCCCATGCGCTGCATACCCTGCTGCCCAATGAGCAACTGGTCTATTTTGGCGATACGGCCCACCTGCCTTATGGAGATAAGTCGCGCGAATCCATCGTTCAGTACTCGCTGGGGATCGCCGATTTTCTGCTGGAACAGAAGTGCAAGGTGATCCTGATTGCCTGCAACTCTGCCTCTGCCAATGCCTTCGAGGAGGTGCAGACTCATGTGGGAAGCAGGGCGGTGGTGATGAATGTGATCGACCCGGTGGTCAACCATGTATGTGTCAATGCGGGTTCTATCCTGGACTCCGAAGGAGATGCTGACCGTACCGAAGTGGATAAAGTCCATACTATAGGGATCATTGGTACCAAGGCTACTATCGATTCGGGTACTTATGAACGGAAGATTAAGGAGACGCTTGCAGAGTTGCTGTCTGACTCCAATGAGATTTCAGAGGTGTCACACCCCGGTCTGAACGTGAGCTCCATGGCCACCCCGCTGTTTGTTCCTATGATTGAAGAAGGCTTCGTATTTGATGATATTTCTAATGCCATTATCCGCTCTTACCTTTCCCGCAAAGAGATGGTCGGAGTTGGCTCATTGATTCTTGGATGTACCCACTATCCTATTATCCGCAATCAGATCAGCCGCTTTCTTAATTTCGAGGTCAATGTGCTGGATACGGCGCGGATTGTTGCACTTTCGGTGCAGGAATTTCTTAACGCCAATAAGCTGCTGGCCACCAAACGTTCCGGCGAAAATCTGTTTTACATCTCTGACTACACTCCTTATTTCGAAGTGATTGCCAATATGTTCTTCAACGAGAATATCAAGTTGGAAAAGCGTAATATCTGGAGTTAATTACTAATCTTGTTGAAAAACTTACGACATCTAGCATCTGATATAAAGACTATTAGTAATTTAGTGGTATGATACAAAATGTAAGCATAGACCATCACACAATTAGTGGTTTTGGTGGTTTTACTGAGGAAACAGTTTTTATTATGCCAAACAAAGGAGCAACCTTATTGCTTGGGATTAATGGGGCTGGTAAGACGACTGTATTAAATTCAATCTATTATTCTCTATCTAATTTAATCTCCGGATTTGTCCCCTTGCGGCCAAAGGAAATCGGGATTTCTCAATCTGCTGTATCCATTAAACGAGATAAGGCTGAGGTCTTCACATATCTCAGTATAAACGATGAGATCCCAGCCAACGAAATTGGCTATCGTCTGTTAAAAAATGGCCAGGTTCAAATTATAGGAAAGGATTCTAATCGAATAAGGAAGGAATTCAAGGACCTTTTTATGGATGGAATCTTGCCTCTTTTCAGATACTTCCAATCGCAAAAGACAATCGATAATTCAACCGTTACCAGCATTATATATAACAAAATTGAAGACAGGAATACAGGATATAATCAGCACTATTCAAAGAGCATCCTGATTCAGGAAGTGACAAGTTTCTTAATCAATCAGATCAATATTGAGAATCAGGAAAAAGTAGATAAAAATGACTTTAGTGTTGAAACTCCAATCGGCATTTATGTACGAAGGACATTAAGAGATTTCTCCAGTGCTCTGTATGATGGTATTGTAGATGTTAAGGTTGGTGAGAGTAAATATTCAACGGGGCAGAGTATTATTCTAACGAAGAATAATAAGTCGTTCGAGTTCCTTCAATTATCCAGTGGAGAGCAATATGTTTTCAGTATCGTTTTAGAATTGATATTCCGAATCGTTACCCTGAATCCAAATAACCCGGATTTTAGAGCAACTCCAGGCATTGTTCTTATCGATGAAATTGAAGATCACTTGCACCCAAAATGGCAGTTGACGATCATTGGCGCCCTGGAGATGTGTTTCCCAAATATTCAGTTTATTATCTCGACCCATTCGCCCCTGATAGCTTCATCTGTCAGAAATAGTAATATTCTTCCGCTCAGCGATTTTAAAGTTATACCCATTGAAGAAATTCCAAATGTTTATAGCGGTACGGCGGATGAATTACTCGAGAAGGTTTTACTATCTGACGTTCAGATTAGTAATTTTTCAACAGAAAAGGATGAGATATATAAACTAATTAATCTTTTGAAATTTGATGAAGCTGAGAAGGTCCTGGATGAATTGAAAACCGAGTTGGGCGCTTATCCTCAATGGATTATTGACCTTGAACAAAGAATCTCATTTGGGAAGGTATGAGCTTTATCCTTAAATCGAAGGAGCCTCATTGCCTGTCAGAGTTGAATGCGGTCCCAACAAATACTTACGATGATCTGAAGGGCGATTGTCAAAAAGAAACAAGAGCCTTACTTCATTTAGATCAAAAAGGGCTTTGTGCATATTGCCAGAGAAAATTTATTTCTAACGTTTTTATTGAGCATTGGATTCCTCAGTCCGCATCGCCTGAACTTCAACTGAAGTATTCAAATTATCTGGGTGTTTGTTCTGGGAAGTTGTATATAAATGAAAATGAGGGAACCTTTAATGTGTTTTGCAGTGTTTCCAAGGGAAGCAGAACTATTACCTTTAATCCTCTCGATGAATCTCATTTTGAAACACTGTCCTATAATGAAGCTAATCAAATAGCATCAAGTAGTTCTAAAATTGACAGCGACCTAAATGACTTATTAAATTTGAATTTTAATATTTTATGTAAGTTAAGGCAGGATAGTTTTGAAAGATATCTGAAGAATATTCTTCAGGTTGCCAGATCTATGAAATTAGAGAAATTGGAAGTGCTTCAGAAAGCAAAAGCGGATCAGTCAAAAGATCCAAATGAATTTGTGCATTATACCGTATATAGATTGAATCAACTAATTGACCTTCACTCCTCTTAACTGGATGTGGCGTCATTCCTTATACCAATCCGAATACATGATGTAATCTTTGGCGATGCGCTTGATCATGGACTCACGGCGCTCAGGATTGACTGTTTTAATGCGTTTCACAGGGACTCCGGCATACAGGCTATTGGGCTCCAGAACGGTCCGCTCCAGCACCACCGATCCGGCTGCCACAATGGTGTTGGAGCCCACCACCACATGATCGAGCAGCACCGATCCGATGCCAATCAGGGAGTGTGCTTCGATCCGGGCCCCATGTATCACCACATTGTGACCGATGGTCACATCGTCGCCGATTTCTGCCACCGAGTCGTTGAAGGTGGTGTGAACGGTGCAGTTGTCCTGTATGTTGACCCGGTTTCCAATGCGAATGGGATTCACATCCCCCCGCAATACCGCTCCAAACCAGATGGAGCAATCGTCACCCATGTGCACATCGCCGATAATGGTGGCATTGTCCGCCAGGTAGCAATTCTTTCCCATCTTCGGGGTGAAGCCTCTTACACTTTTAATAATTGCCATAAATTAAAGTCAGGTCTTGTATCAGATTCGGATTCCCACGATCACCATATCATCGATCTGCTCGTACTTGCCCTGCCATTCGCGAATGGTATCGGACAGCACCTGCTGCTGCCGGGGCATGGACAGGTCGGCATGCTCGGTAATCAGCTCCCTGAACCTTGAATATTTGAATTTTTTCCGCTTATCTCCGCCAAACTGGTCGGCAAAGCCATCGCTGAATAGATAGAGCTGGTCGCCAAGCTCAAGCTGTATCTTTTGCGTCTTAAAGGGCCTCATTTCTTCATAATAGGAGAGGGGCATAGGGTCGGGCTGGTAAATTTTAATCTTTCCCCGCCGCAGCAGATACAGGGCGCTGTTTGCTCCTGAATACTGACAGAGCAGACTTTCCGGGTCGATGCTTACAAGGGCCATATCCATACCATCTTTCTGTTCGCCCATGGCTCCTTTCTGGTCCAGGGCTATGATAATCTCTTTACGCAGCCGGTCAAGGATCGGTCCCGGGTGGCTTATCCCTTCCAGGTTGACAACTTCCTTCAGAAGGGAGGCCCCCAGCAGGCTCATAAAGGCTCCCGGGACTCCGTGTCCTGTGCAGTCGGCAACAGCAATAACCAGGGATTTCCCGCTCCTGGACCACCAGTAGAAATCTCCACTGACCTTTTGCTTGGGGCGGAAGAAGATCAGGTGGCCGGAGAAGTGTTCTTCCAAAAGGGCCGGGCTGGGAAGCATGGCGTCCTGGAGGCGCATGGCATAATCGATGCTGGAACTTACCTCATGATGATTTTTTTCGATTTGCTCCTTCTGTTCCTGGACCAGGTCCCTCTGGGCCTCGATTTCATCCCTTTGTGCCTCTATCTCGTCCCTCTGTGCTCCTATCTCATTTCGCTGACCCTCGATCTTTTTGTTTTGTATTTCAAGCTCCCGCATGTCTTTTTGTTTCCGGAAATAGGCCCGGGAGGAGATCATCAGGAGGACCAGAACGAAGACAATGCCAATAAAGGCCACCGCCAGCAGGATGTTTCGCTGACGCAGTTCGGTTTGTGCTGTTTCAAGCTCTTTGTTTTGTAACTCCTGCTGCTGACTAATTCGCAGAATCTCATTGGCTTGCAGCTCTTTGGCTTTCTCTGATTCTTTGCTGGCCAGTTGCCTGATTAAAGTGGACTCCTGGGAGAGATCGAAATGATTGATTAGCTCATTCAGGAGTGCATTTTCCTGGAGCAAGGTGACCTGTTCGATCCACCTCAGGTTGGTGAAGCAGTTGGCCACAGGTCTGTGCCCAAACATGCGATCTTCCCAACTCACAGTATCACCCCAGGGAGTCATATGATTTCCCAGGTCAAACCCTATTCCAATAAGTGCTGGAGGAAGCCCATGCCGGGACTGGATCCTTTGCAGGTCGTCTTCGTATTGTATCAGCATTGTTTTCAGTTCGTGTGCCTTTCCCTCCTCCATAAAAAACTCCTGACTCAGTTCATTGCTTGCTAAAAGGCGAAAATTATATCTCCGGAAGTCATCCCGGTCCCTGTCTCTGGCAAATAAGGAGCGGAATTCTCTTCGGATCGTGAGATTCAGATGAATGGCAGCCTCGCTGCTCTGCTGCAGCTCACTGATGGAGCTTGTTAATTCCGCTTCACTGGTGTCCTGGAGGGTTTCAAGGCTTTCGTAAATGATTGAATTGGCCGACCGAAGTCCCGCATTATTCTTCCTGAACTGCTGCTCCAGAACCAGGTAGCCATTTACGACGCTGGTAGAGATGGTACTTTGGGTGACAAAAATATAGATACAATAGCCGATTACAATCATCAGAGTACTGGTCAGACTCAGGGAACCTCCGCTTTGTCCTTTAAGGGCTACATAGAGATAAAAGAAAATAAATGCAGGGAGAAGATAAGTGACGATATTAAGGAGAATACCAGCTCCGGCCCAGTGCTGGACCTTAAAAAGAAAGGCAATAAGCATAAGGAAGAGCGTGATAAAGCGTACTACGAGGTAGGCGGTATGAAGTGTTGAAGAGCTAAGCCTTCTTTCCCGGATCAGGTTCAGGGGCAGGTAGGCCAGATTCAGGATAAACACAGAAAGTGTCAGAGCAACACTTGCACCGGGCCATCGCTGGAATTTAAATAGTACCCCCAGGACAAAAAGGATAAGGCCGGCAAAGCCAAGGATGCGTTCAATTTTTTTCACCCAAGTAAATTAGTGTTTCTTGTTTGATTATTCAACCCTGAACAAGGTTTAATCCGGATTGGCATTATGTTTAAATATCTATATATCTACATGGGTGTATACATGACTTTATTGAGTGCCGGCCGGCATGTTAAAAAAAATGTAAAGAAAGTACTGCGGGGATAAGCACCGGGTATTAAAATACCTAACTTTGATTCGTATTTATCATACTAACTTTTAACTTATTTACCCATGGCAAAGAACCACAGGGTTATAGAACTGGACCAGGTAGTAGTGAAGTTTGCAGGCGATTCTGGAGATGGCATGCAGCTTACAGGAACACAGTTTTCAGATACCTCTGCATTTATCGGGAACGATCTCTCCACCTTTCCGGACTACCCATCAGAGATCAGGGCGCCGCAGGGGACCGTGGCAGGAGTATCAGGTTTCCAGGTCCATATCGGTCATAAGGAGGTAAGCACCCCCGGTGACCAGGCCGATGTACTGGTGGCCATGAATCCCGCTGCGCTCAAAGCAAATATGAAGTGGTTGAAGGATGGTGCCACCGTCATTATCGACATTGACAACTTCGACAACAAGCACTATAAGAAGGCAGGTTATGAGGAGGATCCGCTGCATGATGACTCCCTTGATGGTTACAATTTGGTAAAGGCCCCCATCACCGAGCTTTCACGTAATGTGGCCGTGCAGGCCGGACTCGATAACAAGAGTGCAGATAAAACCCGAAACCAGTTTGTGGCCGGACTGCTCTACTGGTTGTTTAACCGTGATCTGAAGATCGGTGAAGACTTTCTGAAGACGAAGTTCAAGTCAAAGCCGGCACTGGTCAAAGCGAATATTGCGGTTCTGAACGAGGGCTACAACTATGCGGAGACCATTGAGGCACTCTCCACCACCTTCCATGTGGACCCTGTGAAGGGGAAGAAGGGCTTGTTCAGGAACATTACCGGCAACCAGGCTACGGCCTGGGGTTTGCTGGCTGCTGCTGAGAAGTCAGGCCTGGAACTATTCCTGGGATCATATCCCATCACTCCGGCCACTGAGATTTTACAGGAGATTACCAAACGAAAACACATGGGAGCCATTGCTTTTCAGGCTGAAGATGAAATTGCCGGGATCAGCTCGGCCATTGGTGCATCTTTTGCAGGGAAGCTTGCATGTACCAGTACCTCGGGACCTGGATTGGCCCTGAAGGGTGAGGCCATCGGTCTGGCCGTGATCACCGAACTACCGCTGGTCATTGTGAATGTACAACGGGGCGGACCTTCCACCGGATTACCTACCAAGACCGAGCAAGCGGATCTGCTGCAGGCCCTCTATGGCCGAAGTGGCGAGTCGCCCTGTATTGTAATTGCGGCCTCATCCCCGGCCAATTGTTTTAACTATGCCTTCCAGGCTGCAAAACTTTCACTGGAGCATATGACACCTACGATCTTGCTGACTGACGGTTATCTGGCTAACGGCTCGGAGCTATGGAAGATCCCTTCCATGAAGGATATGCCGGAGATCAAGCCACCGCTGGTGAAGGACAATACAGAAAATTACCAACCTTATAAACGCGATCCCCAAAGGCTCAACCGTTACTGGGCCATTCCGGGTCAGCCCGGACTGCGTCACAGGATTGGGGGACTCGAAAAAGCAGATGTGACCGGAGAGGTGTCGCACGACCCCATGAACCACCAGGTGATGGTGGAGCTGCGCGAAAAGAAGGTGCAGAAGGTGGTGGAATTTATTCCCGGGCAGGAGGTAACAGGAGCGCCGGAAGGCGACCTGCTGGTGGTGGGCTGGGGCGGAACATACGGTGCTCTGGTCAGTGCTGTCAGCGACCTGCACGAGGAAGGGAAGAGTGTGGCACTGGCACATTTCAATTACATTAACCCGCTGCCGGGCAATACAGCCGAAGTATTCTCCCACTATAAAAAGATCCTGGTGTGCGAGCTCAACCTGGGGCAGTTTGCCTCCTACCTGCGCTC
>Ga0164313_10003661_pt1 | contig 13667 bp, 14 predicted proteins | sample GuaBasSedimGuay4_FD_113735 | JGI IMG/M metagenome (GOLD analysis project Ga0164313, IMG submission 113735) | Subseafloor sediment microbial communities from Guaymas Basin, Gulf of California, Mexico - Guay4, Core 4569-4, 0-3 cm | ecosystem: Environmental > Aquatic > Marine > Hydrothermal vents... | reverse complement strand
GAAAGATATCATCATCAATAATGTAGTTTTCAAGCCACTCTTTATCTGTTTTATCTACGGCTAAACCACTTCTGATGTTTTCAATAAAATTGCCTGATGCAATTTTCTCCTCTATCACTTTCAACGGATATCCAAAAAATAGGGTACTTAGCAATTTGTCTGCAACTTGTAACTTTTGAGTTTCACTTAAATGATTATAATTTGCATCTGTCAACTGTGTAAGGCTGTAGTCAGAAGAGGGCATATTTTTGTAGTAAAAACCAAGACCCCTGTATTGGGATCTAGAAAAATCATCTTCTTCATTGTCTGTATTGGTTTCTGTATTTATATTATTGTCTTCTGTGTTGATCGAAGTTTGAGTATTGTTTGTAGTAGCAGTACTGCTTGTACTGCCTCCACCACCACAGTTTACCAACATCACTGTTGTTACGAGAACTGAGAACCATCTTAGTATTGTATATCGTTTAGACATGTCTATCCTTTTGTTAGAAGAAAACGTAACATAAGGAAGAGAAGAAAGGGGAGGTACCAAATAAAAGTATAATAGTAGAGTTACACAAGAATATACTCTATTTTTATGGATAATCGGTAACCTGGCGATCTTCTATTAAACAAAAGAAGACCCATGGCTTTCTGTCCCTACCTCACGATAGGTTTAGCTTTGTCGTATTAAAAGTATTTGAGGCTAGCATATAATTAATTTATATGGTTTGCTTCAATACTATTGATGAAGTATAACAGTTTAGTATTAAATTAATTTTAAGTAAGACTTATTTTTTACTATTTGTTTTTTTAAGTTCTGCTTCGATTATCGCTTTCATTTCAGGCATATGTTCCATCATTTTACTTTGACCGATCTTTGCACCAGCTGCTGCGAGTTGCGGCATGAGTTGTACGGTTTTTTGTCCCAGTGGAGTTTGGTAAAACTTATTGAGTTCATTGAGTTCTTTAGCAGTATAATTTTTGGCATAAAGTGCTGCAATATCACCACGTTGTGCTTCCCATCCCATATATTTTGTAAAAAATGCATGAATAGTAGGCTCTATTGTTTTGAGTTGTGGGTTGGACTGTATTTGCATTTGGGTGATCCTTGTGATCATCCCTTCATAACTCTCTTTCATGTTCATAGTTGCAAGCAGTGTATAGGCAGCAGAATTGGCTGCGTGAGCAGATACAGTTGCTTTTGTTGCTTCTGAAGCCTGTAGTGAAAATGGCAGAGAAAGTATCGCTGCGAGAAGTAGAGATGTAGATGTTTTTTTTAACATTGTATTCCTTTTAGATTAGTGAAATAATTATAACCTATGAGACTTAACGAGATAAGAATGCATCTACTTTTAATCTAATAATAAATACAATTGTATTCAGAGGGTTCAAAAGGAAACATATGAAAATTTTACTCATGGAAGATGATCCTGTTCTTGGGGATATTGTTTCTGGCTATCTTCAGGAATTTTATGAGGTGATACATGCCTTCGATTCAAAAGAAGCACAGAAATGTATAGATGAAAACCGTTTTGATCTGTTCATATTTGATATTAATGTACCGGGTAAAAGTGGGGTGGAACTGCTTTTAGAATTACGTAGTTTTAATGACACAACCCCTGCGATCATTGTGACTGCCTATAGTGATACCAAGTATTTAAAATCAGCGTTTGACGCAGGTGCACATGATCATATACGTAAACCTTTTGAGCTTGAAGAACTCAAATTACGTATAGAAAAAAGTAGGGTACTCTTTCACATAGAACAAGATGCTCCGGTAGTACTCTCAAAGACTTTGACATATTACCCCAATAAACATTCTGTGAGTGATGGACAGGGTGAAGTAACCTTACGTCCTAAGGAAGTGGAGATACTTAACTATTTTATAGGCCATCCCAGACGGCTTATAAGTACAGAAGAGTTGGTGCAAAATATTTGGGAATTTGACACCTTACCGAGTGATGCCACTTTACGTTCGTACATTAGAAAACTACGTGAAGTGATCGGAAGTGAGAAAATTATAACGCAAAGAGGATTGGGGTATAGATATGAATAATCTTGAGAAAAAATCTTTTTATATTGATGTAACGCTATTTGGGCAAAGCCCAAGTAGCTACTTCAGCAGTGGGCTCATGCGACTAGTCACACTTAAAAAGGGTTTATCTTATGAATAATCTTGAGAAAAAATCTTTTTACTCTTTTTTAGGACTTTATATTGTCTCTTCTCTTTTGTTTATTTCTCTGATAGGGTACTGGTATTATACAGCACAGAAAAATGCCTTGGAGAATGAAACCTACTATAAATTGCAACACATTGCAGACATGAAGGCTGGAGAGATCATCATGGCACACATGCAGGGATCAGAGTTGAAAAAGTCTTTTATACCTGACGGGATAGAACTGGCATTGATTGATGTTAACGGTATGGTCAAAGAGGGAAAACTTGTTGAGCCTTTTATGCGTAGAAAAGCGGGTTACTTTGAAGCCAGAGGATATAATATCTTTGTATCAGATGCACCTAGAGAACATTTAAATATTACCTTTGTTGTGGCGCAGTCTGAAAGCTTGTATCATGAACTTGAAGTACTGAAAGCAATGGTTTTTAAAGTGATGTTATTTGCAGCCATACTCATGGCATTGATCGCATGGGTTTTGTCTAAACTGTTTATGAAGCCTGTACGGCAAAGAGTTGTACAAATAGAACGCTTTATCAATGATGTCACCCATGAGCTTAATACTCCGATCACGGCACTTTCTATGGCAACAGATCAGGCATTGAAACAAGAGAGCTATACAGAAAAAACACTCAAGAACATCTCTATCAGCACGAAGCAGCTTTATGACATATACAGCTCTTTAGCGTATTTAAATTTTGCAGATAAAAAGGAAGCAGGGGTAGCCCTGGACATTACCGATGTCTTGCAAAAAAGTATAAGCTATTATGAACCTTTATGTGAAAGTAAACGTATTTGTATAAAATCAGATCTGGAAAAGCATATTTTTACTATACCTGAGACACAACTGAAACTTCTATTTGGAAATCTCATTGGAAATGCTATAAAGTATTCACCTGCAGGATCCACCATTATGCTTCAACTCAAAGAAGGTTTGTTTAGTATTAGAGATGAAGGTATAGGGATAGAGATCAACAAACAAAAAGAGATATTTAAGAAGTTTAAAAGAGGTACAGAGTATGCTGGTGGTTTTGGTGTGGGACTTAGTATTGTTAAAAGTATATGTGATGAATATGGGATTAAGATAGAAGTGGATTCCATACCGGGCAAGGGTACAGAATTTAGATTGCGATTTTAATTACACTTTAAATCAATGTAGTTTTGTATAAACTTTCTTACATCCGCATAGACAAAAGAGTCTTTGTAGCCTTCTACTTTTCCACCACTTGCATTGGGGTGTCCTCCGCCATTTCCAATATGCGTAGCCATTTGTGAGACATCCAGTTTGTTATTGCTTCTAAGAGAAAAGTTTCCTCTGAAGTTGACATCCATATAGAAGTCATAGTCATCATTTTCTACCATACAGGCATTTCCTATGATAGAAGCATTCCCCACGTTGTATCCTAGGATGCCTTTGTGACCTTTATATTCTATAGTAAGGCGTTGTCTGTCTGTGGTAAGCAGTTCTGTTACAAAACTGGCAACAAGATTATCTTTGGTGTTGTTTTTTTCTTGTCTGAAAAAGGCTTTTTTGATCTGGTGAAGGTCATCATCAAGTTTGATGGGTGCATTTTCATCTTCAACTCTATTTTTTGCTTCTTCGATCATGGAGAGTTTAAAGGCTCTATCCTGTGCGGGGAATAATACACGTCCTATTTCTCTAGCGCCAGATATCATGCCTAGCATCACTTTTCCATATTCGAACAGTTCATCTTCATTAACCCAGATATCGATGGCATTGATGGCTTTGACGATGGGGGCTAAATGTCTGTCTTTGTCGAAGTCGTAATGTGTTTGTAACCAGTCATAGGTGATAAGTGTTGCACAACGTGTAGTATCTAATTTGTACCAGGCAAAACGCTCTGCAGCATTTGCACCCGTGGCATGGTGATCAAGAAGTTGTAACTTTGCTCCAATGCGTATGGCTTCTTTCTCGATCCAGGAACCTTCTTTTGTAGTTAGATTCAGGTCTGTAATAAGAATGAGTCTTTCTGTTTCATCGCCATGTAGAAATTTGTCTTGTTCTATTTTGGCAACGATCTCGCCTAAACGTGCAGAGACTTCAGGACCATAGTTTGCGTTGTAAGATTCAATATTTTGGAAACATTGCTGGGAAAGGTATTGACATCCATAACCGTCAAGGTCTATGTGTGAGAGGTGGTAAATATGTTGTTGCATAGTAAAAGTGCCTTATTGTTAAATATAAGCGTATTATACTATGAAGAACTTGTAGGGTAGGTTCAATCAAACCTATGGTGAATAATAAGGCTTTGTTAAAGTATGTCGCTTAGCATAAGACCATTTAAGAAGCCATCAATTTTACTTTGAAAATTATGGAGGAAAGGTGAAATGCTACAGGTTCCAATGGTTCCATTTGGACAGGTGTTAGCGTATGATGTGCAGTCAAATACAACGGGAGATTTACCCTCTGCTGCAAAAATGATGTCATTGACAGAAATATCAGTGGTATCTTTAATCAATATGAACCCCCCGTGTGCACCTTTTCGTGATTCAAGTATGCCTTGTTTTGCTAAACTTTGTAATATCTTTGCAAGAAAACTTTTAGGGATAGAAAGCTCAGTAGCTAATTGTTCTGTACCAATAGGGCTATCAGATTTTCGTATGACGTCTAAAGAGAGTAATGCATATTCGCTTGCACGTGTAAGTAACATAGTTTAAAGCCTTATAAGTCTATTAGGACTATTTTACTCTAAGTTAGATTAAGTAAGCATGATATCTTGTTGATATACGCTATAAGCCCTAGGTAAGCTTATTATGATATTATTCCAGACTCATTTATGAGAATTAAAATACCAATCAGGAGGTCATTATGGCTTTAGATCAGGCGAAAAAAGCAGCAATTATTGCTAAATATGCTAGAGGCGAAAACGATACAGGTTCAACGGAAGTACAAGTAGCACTTATCACGGATAGAATTACTTACTTGACAGAACACCTTAAAACAAATAAGAAAGATCACTCTTCAAGACTTGGACTACTTAAATTAGTTGGTCAAAGAAGAAGACTTATGAGATATCTTAAAAACACAGATCTTGCTAGATGGAATACTATCAAAACAGATCTCGGTATCAGAAACTAGTAAACACTTTTCTCAAAATATACAAAAATCTCTTAAAACTCCTATATGTGGAGCTTTAAGAGTATTTATTCACTTTCTTAAAACCTCCCAAAAACACAAAAGACTTTAAAATACAATATTAAAAATAGCATATTAAGCTACTTGTATTTCTCTTTAATGTAGCACTTGCTTTTGTAACAATAATTTTTCTATGTCTGCAGTATTTAATGGCTTTGAATAGAAAAATCCTTGAACGATATCACAATTAAATGATTTGAGTAATTTAGCCTGTTCTTTTGTTTCAACACCTTCAGCAACCACTTTTAAGCCTAATTTCTTTGCCATCTCAATGGTCGCAGATACAATGACCTGATCACTTTCATTTGTAGATAAGTTGCTTATAAATGATTTATCTATCTTTAGTTTATCAAAATTAAAAGTCTTAATATTTGAAAGAGATGAGAACCCTGTACCATAATCATCAATAGAAAATGTATGTCCCAATTTTTGTAATCTTGTAATATTTTCTTTTACGATCACATTTTCCTGAAGTAAGGCATTTTCTGTGATTTCAAGTTCTATGTCATGGGGATCAATATTATATTGTGACAGATGGGAGTGAATTGTAAGTATAAGATTACCTTCATGTAATTCTTTTTGTGAAAGATTGATAGAAACTTCGGGAAGTTTAATCTTTGCAAGTTGCCAAAGATGGAGCTGATTACATACCATATCTAAAAGTAAATGGGTTATTTTAGGCATTAGTCCTGTCTCTTCTGCCATAGAAATAATACGAGAGATAGGAATATCACTGAGTCGTGAATGGTTACAGCGTAAGAGCACTTCTATACCGGAGAGACTCATATCTTCTAAGAAGAATAGCGGCTGATAGACAAGGGTGAAATTTGAATCATATATGGCATCTTTCAGTGTATTTAAAATGAAATAGTATTCATTGGAAATGAATGACATCTCTTCTGTGTAAAAAGCATGATTATTCCGTCCCTGTTTTTTAACCGAATACATAGCCTGGTCAGCAGCATTAATGAGTGTCTCAGGTGTTTGGCCATGTTCAGGGTAGAGTGCCACTCCCATACTGACGCTGATATGGAGTGAAAGATTACCTATTTTCTGAGGTTTTTTAAAGATAGTTTGAATTTTTTCTATGATGGTTTCAACTGCATGTTGATCATTAACATTTTCGCTTATAAGCAGAAATTCATCACCGCTTAATCTGCCAAGAACATCTTCTTTTCTGCATATAGATTTAATTTGTTTAGAGACGGAGAGTAATACTTCATCCCCTATCTGATGTCCATAATTATCATTAAATTCTTTAAAGTGGTCAATATCAATAAAGAGTAACATACCATTTCTTTTTTGTTGTTGCATAGTTGCGATAGATTGTTTTAATTGTTCAAATAAATATGCCCGGTTTGGAAGGTCTGTCAAAGTGTCATACGATGCTAAATAATCCATCTTATTGTTTACTTTGGATGTCTCTGAAATATCTGTAATCATAATGAGAATATGATTGGGTTCTTTTTGATCATCCAGTATCGTATTTATGGTCAACCAGGAAGATATTTTTTTTGAGTTGGAGGGGCTGATCTCGACTTCACCTTGCCAGTGTCCTTTGGTCATCATGGCTTTATCCATTGCATCTTTAATCTCTTGAGTGATCATAGTAGATAAATAATCAAAGTTTTTACCTATAAGTTGAGAAGAGGGTAGTCCAAGCATACGACCTATGGTATTATTTGCATGGATGATATTTCCTTCTTTGTCTTCAATGAGCATGCCCCCAGAGGCTTCCTGAAACACAGTCTCTATAAGCCGTGCATCTGCTTCTTGTTGTTTTTTTTCTGTGATATCACGTGAAATGATCATCACAGTTTCCGATTGGTCTTTTTTTGATTCTAAAGGGATAACTTTCTTTTCAAAGTATCTCACTCCCAAAGGAAGGGTAAGAGCAAACTCTCCTGATTGAAGGCTTTTTGTTTTCATAACAACTTGAATCATATGCATAAGTCTCTCACTTGACTGAGCATCAAAAACATTAGGTATAGATGTTCGTAAGAGTACTTTTTTTGGGGCGGGGAGTAAATGTTTTTTATTGTCTGCGTACACTTCGAGGAAGTTACCTTCTTTATCTACAAGGTACATTAAATCTGCCATAGCTGAGATAATAGTGTCTAAATGTCGGCTATTTCCATTTTTTTTATCTGTTTTAGAAGCCAGTGAAACAAATTTATTGAGTAGCTTATGCATATTATATCTCCCTAAGATATTTGCGTATTGAGTAAGTATAACATAAAATATTGTATGAAGATAAATTTATAAGTTTAGTCATAGTCACTAAACTACTACTTGACAAACATACACTCAATGTTGTATAATGCTTTCAAGCATGGTAATAAATGCAAAATATTTACAAAGAAGGAGATCTGTATATGAGTCAAGAAAATGAAAATCTTGAAGAGTCTCAGACTGAAGAAGTTGCAGAAGAACAAGTTGAAACAGAAGAGACTGTTGAAGTTGATCCTTTAGAAAGTGCACTAGCTGAAGCTGCAGAGTATAAAGATAAATACTTAAGAGCGCATGCTGATTTTGAAAATTCTAAAAGACGTTTGGAAAAAGATAAAATGAATGCTGTCTCTTATGCAAACGAAAGTTTTGCTAAAGATATATTGGCAGTGATGGATTCTTTTGAAAATGCATTGGCTTCTATGGAAAATAGCGTAGAAGACAGCTCGGAAGTTCTGGCAAACATGAAAGAAGGTGTGAACCTTACTTTTGAACAACTCAAAAAAATACTTGAAAAAAACAGTATTAAAGAAGTGTCATGTGAAGGTGAGTTTGACCCTGAAGTCCATCAAGCTATCATGCAAGTCGAAAGTGACGATCATGAAGTGGGTGATGTGGTTCAAGTGATGCAAAAAGGGTATACCATCAAGGATAGAATTTTACGTCCAGCGATGGTAAGTACCTGCAAATAAAAATTAATATAGATATATAAAGGAAATAATATGAGTAAAGTATTAGGAATAGATTTAGGAACAACAAACTCTGCAATGGCAGTATTTGAAAATGGCGAAGCAAAGATCATTGCAAACAAAGAGGGTAAAAATACAACACCTTCTATTGTAGCATTTACAGACAAAGGTGAGATCCTTGTAGGTGAGTCTGCAAAAAGACAAGCGATCACAAACCCGGAAAAAACTATTTATTCTATTAAGAGAATCATGGGCCTTATGATGAGTGAAGATAAGGCTAAAGAAGCACAATCGAAACTTCCTTACCACATTGTAGACCGTTCAGGTGCATGTGCGATCGAAGTAGCTGGTAAAACATATACACCTCAGGAAATCTCTGCAAAAGTACTCATCAAGATGAAAGAAGATGCAGAAGCATACCTTGGTGAGACGATCACTGACGCTGTTGTCACTGTACCGGCATACTTCAATGATGCACAAAGAAAAGCAACAAAAGAAGCAGGAACAATTGCTGGACTTAACGTACTTAGAATCATCAATGAGCCTACATCAGCAGCACTTGCTTACGGTCTTGATAAGAAAGAATCAGAGCAGATCGTTGTTTACGATCTAGGTGGTGGTACATTTGATGTTACTGCACTTGAAACGGGTGATGGCGTGGTTGAAGTTATGGCTACTGGTGGAGATGCATTCCTTGGTGGTGACGACTTTGATAACAAAATCATCGACTTTGTAGCAGACGAGTTCAAATCTGAGACAGGTATTGATGTTAAAGCAGATGTTATGGCACTACAACGTGTTAAAGATGCAGCAGAAACAGCAAAAAAAGAACTTTCATCTTCAACTGAAACAGAAATTAACCTTCCGTTTATTACTGCGGATGCAACTGGACCAAAACACTTGGTAACAAAAATTACCAGAGCGAAATTTGAATCACTTATCGGTGATCTTGTTGCTTCTACTATTAAAACAGTTCAAGGTGTACTTAAAGATGCAGGTCTTAGTACTTCCGAGATCAACGAAATTGTAATGGTTGGTGGTTCTACAAGAATTCCATTGGTTCAAGAAGAGATGAAAAAATTCTTTGGTAAAGAGCTTAATAAATCTGTAAATCCAGATGAAGTGGTTGCACTTGGTGCTGCTATTCAAGGTGGAGTACTTGCGGGTGATGTTAAAGATGTATTACTTCTTGATGTAACACCACTAAGTCTTGGTATCGAAACTTTAGGTGGAGTAACAACGAAGGTAATTGAAAAAGGAACAACGATTCCTGCTAAAAAGTCACAAACATTCTCAACAGCTGAAGATAACCAACCAGCTGTAAGCATCCATGTACTTCAAGGTGAGAGAGAGTTCTCTAAAGATAATAAATCACTTGGTATGTTCGAACTTAGAGACATCCCGGCAGCACCACGTGGTGTACCACAGATCGAAGTGACATTTGACATTGATGCCAATGGTATCCTGACAGTATCTGCTTCAGATAAAGGAACAGGTAAATCTCAAGAGATCAAGATCACTGGTTCGAGCGGACTTTCTGATGAAGAGATAGAGAAAATGGTTCAAGATGCTGAAGCAAACAAAGCTGAAGATGAGAAAAGAAAAGAAGTAGTTGAAGCTAGAAACCAGGCAGATGCATTGGTTCACCAAACAAGAAAGTCATTGACTGATCTTGGTGAAAACTTTGATGCTACAGAAAAAGAAGGTATCGAAGCAGCTATTACTGATTTAGAAGATACACTTAAAGATGATTCTGCAACAAAAGAGCAGATTGAAGAAAAAGTAAAAGTATTGACTGAAAAGTCACACAAATTAGCTGAAGCTATGTATGCTAAAGAGCAAGGCGGAGCAGATGCAGCACAAGGTGCTAAAAAAGCAGATGATGACGATGTTATCGATGCGGAAGTAGAGTAAGACTCTAGTTCCCACTTGTTCCTCCTCTCCCGAGGTGTGAAACATTAAACTCGTTCCTCCAGTCCTCTGGTGGAACGCATACGCACAGCTAAACTACCAAAACCTTTCAACCCCAATCAATCCTTGTATATCATTATAATCTCTAGCAGAGCTATATCTCCAATGGACTGCTTCATCAACATAACCTCTCTTTAGAGGATTTTCATGTATATACTTTATCTTCGATGTCATCATGGCATCTGACTGCATGAGTTTAGGTTGATATCCTTCTTCCCATATCTGATACGCTTTATCTATTTTATGAGCCTTTTTATAAAACTTAAATTGTTCTAGTAAAGTTTTGACATTTCCTTCTTTTAGTAATTTAAGTATTTGATTTGCTGTATATCTTTTAAAGGACTCCATTGTTTTAGGTAGGTCATCACTTTGTACTACCATGTGTAAATGGTTTTCTAGTATGACATAAGCGTAAATCTTTAGGTTATCTTTTTGTTGTAAGAATTTTAAACAGTCTATGATGATTTGTACACTTTCTTTTCGTGTAAATATGGGTAACCAATGCAGTATTGTACAGGTTACAAAGTGTGGATGCGTTGGTTCAAATATCTTGTATCTACTTCTTCCCACAGTATTACCTTTTTTGTAGGGAGTATAACAGTTATTGATCTATGCAGTTCATTTCATGTCAAATTGACATATTCTTTATATTGGATACCCTTGTTTCTCCGTAACCTACACTCCAGTAAAATAAACTACCAAACTCAACTCCGCCGATAGTAGGAAATAGATTTTTTCCTTATGCTACAATATTGTATATGCATTCCACCTCAGGAGAGGAGGAACGAGCAATATAACTATCAATCTAAAAGTCAAAGGGTTGTTGGACCATCACCCACATATTGGCACCTTCTTCTCCATACCCCACATCAATACGTACAGGTATTTCTTCGACCAAGGCACGCAAACTAAGACCTACATCATACTTCATATCATTTAAAAGATCAAAGTTGTAATGGTTATGGACTCTTCCCACTTCAGCAAAAGCAACGACTTGAAACCAATCTACTTTTGCGGGGACTAGATCACTGCCTTTAAATGGGTTATAGTCAAGGATAGCTCTGTATTCAGCTGTAGCATAAAAGACTGCTTTATCGGAGAATCGATTATTATCATAGCCTCTCATACGATTAAATCCGCCAAGTCTTGCTCCTTCCCAAACAGGAGGGCGATGTGACCCTATAATATTTTCGTTATCGTTCCATGAAAAAGAGTACCCTGTCCATAGACTTAGTGCCAGTACATTTTGCTTAGTAAATGAAAAAGTATCAAGAGAATAGTATTGGTTGTATTTAAATTCTAAGAAGTCCCAACTTTGTGTAGAGTCGCCTTTACCAAAATCTTTGGAGTATTGCATTTGAAAATGATATCCTCTTGAGGGATTGGTATCGAAGTCAGTATTATCATGGGTAATATGAAACCTTAAACCATTGGTACTCCAATCGGGTAGGTCTTTGATATGGTCTAACGTGTCAGTTTGGTAAAAGGTTTTGATACCTATAGATGTTTGACCCGTAACAAAAGGTTTACCTCCTCCTTTTGATCGCTTGCACACAACAAACCCATTCTCAACTTGACATAAGCCTTGAGGGTTTTCAAGTCCCGAGCCGATAGGCAGGATATATTCAAACTTCATATTTAAGAAGTTGGACTCTCCTGAGCTTAAAAATACATCATTTTTGTTTGAATTATTACTCCCGTCTAGGTAATACTTTGATTTAGGAAAATAACTTTTTAGACCATATACTGAAAAAAATGTTCGGTCTGTATAGGGTAGTTTATAGTCTGAAAAATAAAAAAATCCTCCCTTAAAACTTCTTTCTCTTTGTTCACCATCTATAATGACTTCCTGGCTCTCTCCTCTAAACACTGTGGCAACGAAGCTTGTCTGAGGTTGGAATACACCTGACATAAGGATGCTTAGTCCTCCTGCAAGCCCTGTGGTATCACTGGAAAAAGCATAAGGCAGTACGGTCCAGTCTTTTGTTTTTGTTTTTGTAATATTTTGATCGTATAGCGTATCTGCACACAAGAGATGCGAAGTAAGAAGCATAGATGCAAAAAGTGGAAAGAGCATGTGATCTTTGTAATTCATACATGAAGTATAGCTAAATATATTTTTCAAAAACATTTAGGCTATAATATATCATTAGCAAAAGGCAAGGATAAAGAATGGCAATAAAAAAGTGTAGTACCCTGGATGAAGCGAGAGCTGAAATAGATGTTGTAGATAGCGAAATCGTTGCGCTTATAGCAAAAAGAAATGATTATATAAAACAGATCGCACATTTTAAAACCAGTGTTGAGGAGGTAAAAGCCGAAGAGAGAATAGCTGATATTATTTCAAATGTAAGAGCACAGGCTATCTCACTTGATCTCTCTCCAAATCTTATCAACGATCTTTATGTTCGAATGATAGATGAAATGGTAGAAAATGAAATCTCTGAATTTAAGAATGCTCAGAGATTCTAGATTTAATCTCCCGGTGTGACCGCACTTACCGCTGATCCTGCAACATCAATAGTCGCTCCAGCCACACTGCCTGCGATAGAAATTGGGGCTGTAACAACTTGTGTGCATCCCGACATTAAAATTGAAAATACGGTTATATATAATGTTAATTTATTCATGAGAGTATTCTAACATAAACACTATGTGTACTCCTTTGCACAAAGTGTATGTTAAAATATCTTATTGATTACAAAAAAGGTTTTAGATGAAGATATTGTTGCTTGAAGATGATGTGATATTGCAGGAAATAATTGAAGAATTTCTTATAGATCAGGGCTATACCGTAGAGAGTTTTTTTGATGGTGAAAAAGCACTGGATGCCATAGGTGTGAGTACGTATGATATGTTACTGCTTGATGTCAATGTTCCCAATATAGATGGTTTTGAAATTCTTAGCTATTTACGTGAGATAGGCAATACCACACCGGCTATTTATATTACATCACTCGCAGGCATTGATAATCTTAAAAAAGGTTTTGACCTTGGTGCTGATGATTACTTGAAAAAACCTTTTGAACTCGAAGAACTGAATGCCCGCATAGAACATATAGTCAAGATCTACCGTCTGCAAGAAGAGATAGAGTTTGATGGGATGAAGTTTATTCCCAAGGCACATCAGATCTTTTTAGGAGATAAGGTTATAGAAATGAGACAGAAAGAAGCACGGGTATTAGAATATTTTATACGTAATAGCGGAAAGATCATCTCATGTGATGAGATCATCGAGAATGTATGGGATGATGAACATATTCCAACACACGCTACTATTCGTACCTATATCAAAAATTTAAGAAAAATGTTTGAAAAAGAATATTTTGACAATATTAAAGGAGAAGGTTATCGTTTTAACATCATATGAGCGTAGATCTCTTTTTAGATTTTTAGCACTTTATCTGTCATCAGTATTTGTTTTACTAGTTATTATAGGTTATCTTTTCTTTGAAAATAACCGTG
>Ga0164313_10003660_pt1 | contig 13669 bp, 11 predicted proteins | sample GuaBasSedimGuay4_FD_113735 | JGI IMG/M metagenome (GOLD analysis project Ga0164313, IMG submission 113735) | Subseafloor sediment microbial communities from Guaymas Basin, Gulf of California, Mexico - Guay4, Core 4569-4, 0-3 cm | ecosystem: Environmental > Aquatic > Marine > Hydrothermal vents... | reverse complement strand
GGCAAAATGCCAGAGTTCATCACTTGTGCATTTTCTTTCCCGCAAACATTCTTTAAGCGCCTCCAAAGCCACATCCAGTCCGATTTTATTGCGGTATTTAAAACAATCAGCAACGGTTTTTGCCGGGTTATAGATCCGCACTGGAACCCCTTCGACAACCTTCTCCTCCACACCCAGGTCCATAGCCTGGCCTGAAAATCGAAAAATCCGCAATGGTGGAAAATCTACTTTTGGTTTACGTACCCTGCGGTCAACCGCCATCCAGATCTGGTGAGGATTCTGGGTACCAATGTGGTGATAAACCAGAGCACTCAGTAGGCATATCACTCCGTGAGGGACGCGTTTGGCTGCTTGTGCAAAGTCATGCGATTCCGTAACATCACAGTCGGCTGAAATATATAGCCCCCTCCCGGATCGTATCAGGAGTCCTTTTTCACACAACCTGCGTAGATATTCAGGATGCAGCCCAGCCTGCCGAATTTCCCGGGCTCGAACCACCCCGGTATTCTGGACCATCCTCATTATTGTTTCTTCTGGTTTTTGGTAATTCACCATTGTGTCATTATGTATACATTATTTAATATTTGTAAACTATTTGACACAATGGCATTTTGACCTGAAATGTCAAGCAGATCATAAGAGTAAGGTTTAAATGCGATTGTTGTAGCAGGATGGTACAAATTGTCAGTAAGTGGCAATTAAAGACACTTGAAATCTTTCAACTTATAGATATAACAAATCATTATTGGAAATTGGCCTTCGGCACCATAATTATACAATAAAAAAAGGACTGCGCTTTTTTAGCACAGTCCTTTTTTAGTTTTTTCTGGTACGCCCGGCCCGATTCGAACGGGCGGCCTACGGATTCGAAGTCCGGCGCTCTATCCAGCTGAGCTACGGGCGCAAAGGTTTATATCTTGGTTAATGATGGCCGCAAATATGTGTGAGCCATTTAGTCTTGAGAACTTTCTGATACAGGAATGATTTAAATAATGCAAGATATATTCAAATAGTTATGACCAAGCCAGGTTTAAGTCCGGGGTTAAATCTCGCCAAACGCTGATGCTGTTTTATATTAGGCTCAACAGGAAGCGATCAGCAGAGACCACGCGAACTCCATCCTTCAGAATATCAATTCCCGGTTTTTGGACAACCTGATAACAAAAAGGGATAGCGAGTTTGTGCTTATAGTAGAGCAGCGTTGGTGCAACACTGGTTTCGTTGACCTTTACCTCCACGGCAAACCAGGGCTTGCCATCGATGGTAAACAGAAAATCGACTTCCTTCTTTTCGGCACTTCTAAGATAATATAAATCTGCTCTGTAGCCTTCATGGTCGTAAAGGAAATGGGCAAATTTCAGCAGGTGAGAACCGATGCAGTTTTCAAAGCGGGCACCGCTATCAGGTATTTCCGACCAATCCCAAAGATAGAGCTTGGCTTCTTTCTTCAATGCCCTGAAACGTCTGCTGACAAAAGGAAAAATGCGGAAACAATAATAGAATGATTCCAATATTTCCAGCCAGCTGGTAATGGCCCTGTGACTCACTTCGAGGTCCTCTCTGAGTGAGTTCAATGACAACCGTGACCCGGCTCGGTGCGGTAGCATATCGCCCAGGAGCTGCATGCTGACAATATCGCGCACCCGTCCGGCATCGCGAATGTCTTCACGAAACAAACGATCTGCTTTTTCATTGTGCCATCGCCGCAAGCCTCTGGAACTTTGCCCTAGGAAAGGTTCAGGGAATCCACCGAACTTTATAAGGGACAGTAGTAGGTCATGTTCATGTTTGGTGGGAATGTCCAATGGGTTGAATATACTGATCTCTGAATTTGCCTGACAGGCCTCGGCAAGCGAAAATGGGTGCAGACGATAATAATGATAGCGGCCGAGCATGGAATCTCCGCCTTTACGATAGATATCGAGCCGCGCACTACCGGTCACCAGAAAACGAAACCTATCCTGCAGCACATCGTAATATCCTTTTACCATTTGTTTCCATTTCCGATATTTGTGAATTTCGTCGAATATGAGCAAATCCGCCTCACCGGGCCAGATACCATTCATGATGGAATGCCGATGATCTCGATTATCCCAATTAAAGTAGCCGATGTGCTTAAAATGGCTGGCGATAACTTCACGGGCAAACGTTGTTTTGCCAACCTGGCGGGGGCCGCCGATAAAGACCATTTTTCGGGCAAGGTCTTCAAGGACAGCATTAATGAGATAACGTTCGGTTGCCATGATTGTTTTCTCGGGTCATTAACTTAAAAATGGGAATATCCGCCATCAAAAAATCGGTAGGCGTTTCTGATTCTAATAGCAGATTAGTGGGGAAAAGTCAAATATTTTTGCCTGTAAGCAAAAAAAGTTTAAAATTATTTTGCTTATAGGCAAAATTTTACAATTGTATTAAATAAAAAAGACCGTCAGTACCCGGAACGGGCCTGACGGTCTTTTTATATGGGGTGAGTGATGGGACTTGAACCCACGGCCACCTGGGCCACAACCAGGAGCTCTACCAACTGAGCTACACCCACCATAAAACGGTTGTATCTGAAAAAACAGAATCTAACAGAATGATACTCATATTTCAAGCGGAAATATTCAAATATCGGCATTTAATGCCATTAGAAACGAGCTGCCATATTTTGGGCCGATATAGATACCCTGGTCGTGAATTACTTTTAAATAAGGTGCTGCAAACTATTTATAATGGTACGAATTGAAAAAGCGTGTAAATATATCCCATAATTATTGACCGTGATTACCTTCTGCTATACAATTTCCGGATCAGGTAAAACAGTGATTATTTTACCTTGAAGGATGACACCGGTTCTACAGAAGTATTGACTTAAAAAGAATCCATAAAAGGCGAATTAATTGAAAAATTTCAATATCATAATCATGCGGGTCATCCTGGGGGCATTCTTTGCCGTCATACTCACCCGATTTTTCTTTGGAAGGGTCGAGCCGGTTTACGTGGTCGGCCTGGCGATATTCATGTTCGGAATGTCCTATGTTACGGAATACTTTCGAAGCAGGAAGCGGAATAAATGAAACAGATCATTCTCGGTACAGCCGGGCATATTGACCACGGGAAAACAAGCCTGATTAAGGCGGTAACCGGGGTCAACACCGACAGGTTGAAAGAGGAGCAGGAACGGGGCATAACCATCGAACTCGGGTTTGCCTCCATGGACCTTCCCGGCGGCAGGCACCTGGGAATTGTCGATGTGCCGGGGCATGAAAAATTCGTAAAAAATATGGTTGCCGGTGCCACCGGTATCGACATGGTGTCCATGGTTATCGCTGCCGACGAAGGTGTGATGCCCCAAACCCGCGAGCATCTGGAAATCTGCGCCCTGCTGGGCATACAGCATGGGTTGATCGCACTGACCAAAACCGATCTGGTGGATGAAGAGTGGATGGAACTCGTCACCGAGGACATCCGGGAGTTTTTCCGGGGAACCTTCCTGGAAGACTGCGCCATCGTTCCCGTGTCGTCGGCCTCGGGTGACGGCATTCAGGAATTTGTCGCCGCCCTGGACGCGCTGAGCGCCACGGTTCCGGAAAGGTCGGTGACCAACCTGTTTCGGCTGCCGGTGGACAGGGTGTTCAGCATGAAAGGGTTCGGGACGGTGATCACCGGATCGCTCGTCTCGGGTAAGATCAACGTGGGTGACAGCATTACGATCTATCCTTCAATGACCACCTCGAAGGTCAGGGGGATACAGGTCCACAACGAGAGCGTGGAAACGGCCGGACCGGGCATGCGTACGGCCATCAATTTTCAGGGGCTCGAAAAGGCTTCGGTCAACCGCGGCGAGGTGATCTCGACACCGGGATCCCTGAAACCGAGCTACATGGTAGACGTGTCCCTGCACTTTCTCAACAGCAACCGCAAGCCGGCCAAAAACAGGACCAAGGTAAGGTTTCACACAGGCACCAGCGAGGTGTTCGGATACCTGGTGCTGCTGGACCGGGATGAGCTTAAACCCGGGGAGGACATCGTGGCGCAGCTGAGGCTGGACACACCGGTATCTCTGGTAAGGGACGACCGTTTTGTCATCCGGAGCTATTCTCCTGTGCGAACCATCGGCGGCGGTAAGGTGCTGAACCCTGTTCCGCAAAAGCACAAACAGTTCCAGACCGACGTCGTCGAGGGGCTGAAGGGGCTGATCAAAAGCGAGCCCCAGGAGATCGTCTCCTTTCACGTGCAGGATGCAGGTGTTGCCGGGGTGACCTTTTCCGATCTTGTGATCATGACCAACCTGCCCGAAAAACAGCTGACATCCATAACCCAGGCGCTTTCCTCGGTCAGGGAGATCATTCAGATCGACAAAGATACCCGGCGGTTCGTGCATAAAATAATTTTTGATTCCCTGCAGGATGATACGGTGTTAAACCTTGAAAACTATCACAAGGCCAACCCCTTGAAGGCCGGCATGTCCAAAGAAGAGCTGAAATCAAAGTTTCCCGTGAAAGCCGCGGACAAACTGTTCAGTGCGGTGATGAATCAGATGCTCAAGGCCGGGAAAACAGTCCAGGAGGGCGAGGCCGTGAGGATGGCAGACCACAAGGTTTCGCTCGGAATCGACCAGGCCGACATAAAGAAAAAGGTGCTGGACATCTATCTGAAGGCCAAACTGCAGCCGCCGTATTTCAAGGAAGTCACCAGGACACTGGAGGTCGATCCGGCAAGAGCCAAGGACGTCCTCATGCTGCTGGTGAAAGAGGGTACCATGATCAAGGCCAAGGAAGACCTGTTTTTTCATTTGGAACCCTACGAAGACCTCCGCAAGCGCCTGGTGGATTTCCTGGTGGCCAACGAAGAGATCACGACACCTCAGTTCAAGGAGATGACCGGTGCTTCGCGCAAATACATCATCCCTCTGCTGGAGTACTTCGATGCCAAGAATGTGACCATCCGGGTGGGGGATAGCAGGCAGTTGAGAAAAGGGTGAATAGTGCTCATCCAAAAATGAGCAATTTGCCCGATTAGTGCTGACGCTTTACTTCGTGTCTGTTTCTAATGAATGAAAGGAATGTAAGACTTATGAAAGAGATGAAAAATACGCCTGGCGCCGATGCGAGCTTCATCAGCTTTGTCGTAAAACATATGCTGCCCGTACTAGGGGTTGTTGTGGTGGCCATGGCTGTTTTGTGGTTCGCCCTGCAGTATTTCGAGTCCCCGAACCGGCATCAGGATAGACAGCATCTGGATGCCCAGCATTTGGCAACCCCGCAGGCCCTGGAAAACATACATGCATCGGAAACGGCCCATGAAGTTGAATCGGCGCATGTTCCCGATTCAACGCATGAATCGGAAACAGCATCTGTTGAAGACACCCACCAGGTTGCGACCGGGGTGGATATGCATGCTGCAGCAAAATCCCATGAACCTGAAGCCGCGCACGTGGCTGCCGATTTGCAGGTGCAGGTCCCCGAGACCGACGCCGGCACTTCGCACGCAGAGTCGTCAGAAGCCTCAGTTGCCGGGCATGACAATGGCAAGGATAGCGGTGAACAAGCAGTGGCCGAACATGGCACGACGCCACAAAAAAAATACCCGGTGCCGGGGATGGCCTTTATAGATGCCGTGATCGAGCCCATGGATAAAGAGCTGAACCAGAGGAGCTTTGGTTGGCGCCCCAACGACATCATCGAATATACGGACAACATCAACCAGTTCCAGCTGGGTGTTCTGGAAGTGACCCGGCGAACATCAAGAATTCTGGCGGAACGTATTTCCCGCACCGGCAGTTCGGCCAGGTTCGATCCCAACCTGGAAAATGCCATGAACTCGTTCATGATCAAGGCAGACCGCTATATGTTTCCCTCGGCTGAAACCAAATACAGGGATGGTTTGATGGAGTTGCGGGCCTATTATGATAACCTCGAACGCGGGGAAGCCCAGTTTTATACCCGTACGGATAACCTGATTCCCCTGTTGAAAGCCTATGAAGACCTTCTGGGGAGCTGCGATGAGAACCTGGTCAAGAAAAATGAGGCCGATGGCCGTGCAGTCAGTTTGTTCATGGCTGACGATTACTTTTTTTATGCCCAAGGTGTTGCCAGCGCGCTCTACACCATCCTGCAAGCTATTGAATTGGATTTCCACATCATGGTCAGCCGCGAGGGGGGCACCGAAGTTCTGCACCACGCTATTGAAATGTGTCACCAGGCTACGGAGATCGATCCCTGGTTAATATTAAACAGCGGATACAGCAGTCTTTTTGCCAATCACCGGGCCAACATGGCGGCTCCCATCAGTCATGCACGGTTTTATGTGGGGGTATTGATCAAAATCCTATCCACCTAAAAGATAATTGCGGTTTTTTTAAAGACCGCAAATATCTTTTAGTGAACGCGGCTTCGCCGTTATTAATTTCAAAAAGAATCGTGAAGCGACAGAAGCAAGTGTATATTTTTAACATTCCCATAATTCAAATTGAAAATAGTTGGAATGAGTATGCGATTCCTTTTGTATAATATTCGCTACGCAGCCGGTATCGGCAAGCTCTTTCACCTACCGGTACCCTACAGTGGCTATTTTAAGAACACAGACGGTAATCTCAAGAAGATTATCGATTTCATTGTGTCTGTGAATCCTGACATCATGGGGTTGATCGAGGTGGATGCCGGTTCGTTTCGCTCGAGCAAAAGCAATCAGGCTGAATCGATTGCCTGGGAACTGCAGCAGAACCACATCTACCAGTCCAAATATTCCACGACTTCGGTTGCTCAGAAAGTACCCTTACTGAACAAACAGGGTAATGCCATATTGACCAACCAAAACATTGTTTCCCAGAAGTTTCACTACTTTCGCGAAGGCATCAAACGCCTGGTTATCGAGCTGGAGCTTCCCGAATGCGTTGTCTTTCTGGTGCATCTGTCCATTAAGTTCCGCCACCGCCACTACCAGTTGGAATCGCTGCATAAAATGGTGGAGAAATCCACCAAGCCGGTTATCGTGGCCGGTGATTTCAATGTTTTGTGGGGTGACCGTGAACTGCAGCTTTTCCTGGCAGCGACCGGATTGAAAAATGCCAACAGCAACGGGGAGCCGTCGCACCCCAGCCGTGCCCCGCGGCGGCAGCTCGACTACATATTTCACAGCCCCGATATCCAGATCACATCCTTTGCAATACCCCGGGTCAAGTTCTCCGACCACACGCCGCTGATCTGTGAGTTTGAAATTAAAAAGGTTGAAGGCAGAAGGGTGAACGAGTGACAGCAGCAATGCTGCAGGCAAAAGACAGCAGTGCAGGGTTAAAATCCTGGCCTCCACTGACAACCTAAATGAATTCTCCGATGATAGTGTCAACAAACCGCATTCCCCTGGGGGTAGGCACACTGCGCGTGTCGGTTACGATCAGCAGTCCCCGGCGTGCGAGTTCCTGCAATGCGTCAGCGTATCGGGCGTGAAAATCCAGGTCGAACGTTTCTTCCAGTCGGGGGATGTCGATTCCATCGATGGTTCTCATGCTCAGGTAAAGGGTTTCCATGAGGCGCTGCTCCGTTGTCAGGGTTTCGCTTTCCGCAACGGGCAGAACGCCCTTTTGCAGGCGGGAAAGGTAGGTCTCAAGGTCGGGGACGTTCCAGCAACGCTCGGGGTCGATGAAGGTGTGGGCAGCAGGACCCAGGCCGATGTAGGGCGCCGACGACCAGTATTTCTGGTTGTGCCGGGACCGGTAAAAATTTCTGTCTGCAGCGGTATTGCCTTCATGCGAGGTTCGAGCAAAATTAGAGATCTCATATTGCTCGTAACCGTGCTGGCTCAGGAAGTTCTGGGTTAGCTTGAAAAGTTCGGCAACAGCGGTGTCATCGAGGGGCGCCACACGCCCTTCGGCCATCATCTTTCCCAGCGGCGTGCCTTTTTCGAAGGTCAGGGTGTAGCAGGAAAGGTGTTCCGGCGAGCAATCAACGGCACGCTGGAGGTCATTTTCCCAGGAAGCCGGATCCTGCCCGGGGATGCCGTAGATCAGATCCAACCCCAGGTTGTCAAATCCGGCTTTGCGGGCAGACACGATGGCTGATACGGCTACATCGGCCGTGTGAATCCTGCCCAGAAACTTCAACGCAGCCGCGGAAAATGACTGAACCCCCAAGTTGATCCGGTTAATGCCGGCCTGCCGGTAGTTCAGCAGGCTGGCCTCGTCCACCGTTCCCGGGTTGGCTTCAATGGTGATTTCGGCATCGTTCTGGATGTTGAAAATCGTGAAGGCCCGGGAGAGCAGACGGTCAATGGCTTTTGCCGGCAGCACGGACGGTGTCCCACCGCCCAGATAGATCGTGTCAAAGGTAAAAGGCGGGTTTCTCAACAACTCCATTTCGTGAATGAGGGCCTCCACGAAGACCTCTCTCAGGGTGAGGTCCGTGATGGAATAAAAGTCGCAGTAGGCGCACTTTTTTATACAGAAGGGGAAGTGGATGTACAAGCCAGCATTTGCGGCCATGGTTTGATTTTTTCCAAGAAACAAAGTGACAGAAAAACAAAGTAGTGAAGCACAGAGTGACAAAACAGGGGTTTAGGTTAAAGTCCAAAAGAGCCTTTTTGCTTATTGCCAACCGTCCCTTCAGTCCTTCACTTTTTCACTTAATCCCTGGCCACCGACAACCGTCTTCACTTGTACTTCGCCCCCAGCTGCATGCCGAGGCCGAGTGCTTCCCGGTTCATATCCAGAAAACCGGATGGAATGCGGGTTTCAAGAACCTTCATGACCGAGTCAGGCTGGATGATTTCGGTAATGGCCAGCAGGGTGCCCAGCATGCAGATGTTGAAAACAATGGGCTTGCCAATGGTGTCCATCACCGTTTCAAACATGGGGATCTCTTTCTGCAGGGCGTCGGCTTTGCGCTGGGTTTTGACGTAGCGCGTATCCGTGATCAGGGTCCCGCCGGGGCGGATGATGGTGTAGAATTTGTTGTAAGCTTCCTGGGTCAGGCAGACCAGTACATTGGGTTGCAGAACCTTGGGGAAATTAATGGTTTCATCGGCGATAATGATGTCGCTGCGGGTCGCACCGCCCCGGGCTTCCGGGCCGTAGGCCTGGGACTGCACGGCCATGAGCCCTTCGTGGAGCACAGCGGCTTCGGCGAGTACGATGGCCGCGGTGATAACCCCCTGACCGCCGGAACCTGAAAATACCATTCTGCATCTTTCCATGCTTATGATCCTTTCATGGCATGTTCGATGATTTTGTCGTATTCTTCGCAGTACTCCGGGATTTCTTTCTGCACGAAGATACCGCGTTCGATCAAATCGTCGTTTTCTTTTTTGGCCTTGGAACCGATGGGCGTGGTGAAATCTTTAAACCACTCCATCATTTCCCCGGCGTCCCCTAGCTTATTTTTACGTCCGAAGTAGGTGGGGCACTGGGTCAGAATTTCAACCACCGAGAACCCTTCGTGCAGAATTGCTTTACGGATGATGTCGGTCATCTGCTTGATGTGATAAGCCGTGGTGCGGGCCACGAAAGAGGCCCCGGCTGCCATGGCCAACTGGGCGATGTCGAAATCGTGGTCGATGTTTTTGTAAGGTGCTGTCGTGGCTTTTGTTCCGTAGCCGGACAGGGGTGAAAACTGACCGCCGGTCATGCCGTAGACACGGTTATTCATGACGATGGCGGTGATGTCGATGTTGCGCCGGGCGGCATGTATGAAATGATTGCCGCCGATGGCCAGTGCGTCGCCGTCGCCCATGGGCACGATGACGTTAAGCTCGGGCAGCCCCAGTTTGACGCCTGTGGCAAATGCCAGCGCGCGCCCGTGAATGGTGTGCAGGGTGTGAAAATCCACGTAGCCGGATATGCGGGACGAGCACCCGATGCCGGATACCATTACGATTTCGTTTCTGCTCATGCCCAGCTTTTCGATGGCGTGCAGCATGCCGTTCATTACGATGCCGTGCCCACAGCCAGGGCACCACAGGTGTGGGAAAAACCGCTCCCGTATATAGTCTTTGATGGCCATGGATTAAGCCCCCTTGCCCATGATGATCCTGAGAATATTTCTGATGTCGGTGGGGGTGATGAAAACCCCGTCGACCCGGTTGGCCAGGAAAACCCGCTCCGGATCTCCGACGGCCCGTTTGACGGCCCGCAGCACCTGTCCTGCATTCATCTCCACCACCAGGACGTATTTGGCATGTTTGCACTTATCCTTGATCATCTGGTAGGGAAACGGCCACAGGGTCTGGAGTTCCAAAAGACCCAGTCGTTCTCCGCGCGGGCGCCTCTGCTCGACTACGTGCAGGGCTGAACGGGCCGATGAACCGTAGGAAATCAGGACACATTCGGCATCGTCCAGATAATACTCCTTGTATCTCATGATCTGGTTGACATTGTTTCTGATTTTATCCACCAGGTGCCGGTGAAGGCCCTGAACAATTTCGGGCTTGCTGGAGGGGAAGCCCCACATGTCGTGAAACAACCCGGTCACGTTGTACCGGTGGACACCGCCGAAATCGGACATGGGCAGGCGGCCGTCCTCCCTGGGCAGGTAGGGGTGATAGTCAACACCGTCTTTGACAGACGTGTGCAGCCTCTCCACCAGCGGGATGACGCCGGGTTCCGGGATGACGAGCTTCTCACGCATGTGGCCGACCACCTCGTCGAACAGCAGCACCACCGGTGACCTGTAGGTTTCCGCCAGGTTGAAGGCTTCCACGGTGATGGCAAACACATCCTGGTGGTTGGAGGCGGTGAGTACGATCATGGCGTGATCCCCGTGGGTGCCCCAGCGGGCCTGCATGACATCGCCCTGGGCCACGCTGGTGGGTAGACCGGTGGAAGGGCCGCCGCGTTGCACATTGACGATCACACAGGGGATTTCCGTCATGATGGCGTAACCCAAAGCCTCCTGTTTGAGAGAAAAGCCGGGGCCGCTGGTGGCGGTCATGACCTTCTTTCCGGTCAGAGATGCACCGATGATGGCGCACATGGAGGCGATTTCATCCTCCATCTGGATGAATTTACCCCCTTTACGGGGCAGCCGGCTCGATAGATGTTCGGCAATTTCAGTGGAAGGTGTAATAGGGTACCCGGCAAAAAAGTCCAGGCCGGCATACAGTGCGCCTTCCACGCACACCTCATTGCCCTGAATGAATCTGATATTTTTATCCATGATAAAGCCTTACGTCACTCTTTTTCTGCGGTGATGATTTCAATGGCCAGGTCGGGGCATCTGAGTTCGCAGAGCTTGCAGCAGATACAGTCCTCCGGCCGTGCGGCAACAACCTTGTCCATTTCGTCGAGTTCCAGCACCGATTTCGGGCAGAAGTGCACGCAGATGCCGCACCCTTTGCACCACTCCCTGTTGATGCGGTGTTCCTTCAATTTCGGTTTTGCCATGGGGTAATCCTTCTAAGAAGAAGTCTGTTTTGTTTTTTGAATTTTGAGTTTGACTGTTTCTGGTTGCATATTGATTTTATACCCTATTGTCAATATATAGATTGTTATGCAAAAAGCAACCATTACAGTTCTGGCGGCAGTGCTGATATTTTGCGCCCTTATGGGCGGCTTTCTGTTGGAACTGTTCAGGTTTTCCGGCAAACCGGGCGGAACGGATATAAATGTGCAGATCGTCAATGTACCGCCGGGTCAAGGGTCAAAGGCCACGGCTGCGGATTTGTACGCCAGGGGCATCATCACCAACGCATTCAAATTCAACCTGTATGCCAGGATCAAGGGATACGACAAGCAGATCAAAGCCGGCGAATACCGCCTGGCGCCGTCCTACTCCCCGAAACAGATCTTTAACATTATCGTCAGCGGAAAGGTTCGTCTTTACAAGATCACCATTCCCGAGGGGTATAACCTGGCCCAGATAGCCGCTATGATGCCGGCCGCCGGTTTGGGACCGGCGGAAGACTTTTTGAAAACCGCCCATAAAGGCTCCTTCGTACGTGAATATAACATTCCCGGCGATTCTTTTGAGGGCTACCTCTTTCCGGACACCTATCATTTTCCAAAAGGAGTATCAGCGGATAAAATCATTCAGACCCTGGTCCGGCGGTTTCGTGAGGTGTTCATAGCGGAGTGGGAAAAGCGCGCTCGGGAAAAACAGTTAACCGTCCACCAGGTGGTCACCCTGGCTTCCATCATTGAAAAGGAAACGGGCGAACCGTCCGAACGCTCGATCATTTCCTCTGTTTTTCACAACCGCTTGAAAAAAAACATGCGCCTGGCCAGCGACCCGACGGTGATTTACGGCATAAAGGGTTTTAACGGCAATCTAACCCGCAAGGACCTGAGAACCTTGACCCCCTACAATACTTATAAAATTAAAGGATTACCGCCAGGTCCCATTGCCAACCCGGGAGCCAAAGCCATTAAAGCCGCCCTGTATCCCGCCAAGACCAACTACCTCTATTTTGTTTCTAAAAAAGACGGCACCCACCAGTTTTCCACCAATTTCAAAGATCACGAAAAGGCCATAAGGAAATATCAGCTGCGACGATAGACCTGCTGCGCAATTCTATCGTTACGCCTGCGGCCGTCATTTACGCTATCGCGTGTAATTTGCCCTTCGGGCGTGATTTATGCTGCGCATGTCATCGGCAACCTGCGGATTATCAGCTGTTGTTCATAATTGGTAGCTCTCAGAGCCACGAACCAAGAGTTAACAATAAATTAAAGTTACAAGATACTTACCTAAAACATAACACGTAAAACGAATACTATAGATACGCTGCCTTCAGCTGCATGATCCTGGACAGCGAGCGTTCATTGGCGGCTTTGGCGCCTGTATCATCCGTTATGCTGCGCAGGGTTTCCTCGAAAGCCACTTCAATGGCCGGGCCCTTGTGACAGATCAGGGCGATATCGATCTCAGCCGCCAGGATGCGATGGATCATGGTACTGATTTCGAAATGTTTGGTTACGGCGCCCATATCGAGATCGTCGGTTATGACCACACCCTGGTAATCCATTCTCTCCCTTAAAAGCCCGCGGGCGATTTTTACAGACAGGCTTGCCGGCCATTTTTCGTCCAGTTGCTGGTAGCAGATATGTGACAGCATGATGCCGGCAACCCCTTGGAAAATGGCGGTTTCAAAAGGTAAGAAATCTATTTTCTCAAGCAGTTCCAATGATGCATCCAGAAAGGGAAGGTCATGGTGCGAATCCAGCCGGGTTTTCCCGATACCCGGGAAATGTTTGGCCACGGCCATGATGCCCCTGTCCTGAAGCCCCTTTATGATCGTCATGCCCAGCTTTGTAACCCACGTATGGTCGTCGCCGAAGGCCCTGTTTTTCATGATGCCTTCCGGACCGGGCAAGGCCACGTCCAGCACCGGAGCCATATCCATGTTGATGCCAATGGATGCCAGCTCCCTGGACGTTATCTCGGCAAAGCGGGTTGCGTCTTCGATGCTCCGCATGTGGCTATTGCCGGGAAATTCAGTGAACGGTGCTTTTAGCCGGGCAACCTTGCCGCCTTCCTGGTCCACGGCGATCAGCAGCGGCGGCTGGCCGCAGGATTCGGCCCAGGCCTGGGCCTCATGGCAAAGGTCGCGCGCCTGGCCGGGGTCAACGATATTCTGTGAGAAAAGAATGATTCCGCCGACGTTTAACGTGCCGATCAGAAACTTCAGGTCTGAATTGAAGCGGGCCCCTTCAAATCCGACCATTAAGCGTTGGCCGGCTTTCTGTTCCGTTGTGAGT
>Ga0164313_10003659_pt1 | contig 13670 bp, 12 predicted proteins | sample GuaBasSedimGuay4_FD_113735 | JGI IMG/M metagenome (GOLD analysis project Ga0164313, IMG submission 113735) | Subseafloor sediment microbial communities from Guaymas Basin, Gulf of California, Mexico - Guay4, Core 4569-4, 0-3 cm | ecosystem: Environmental > Aquatic > Marine > Hydrothermal vents... | reverse complement strand
TTCATCTTTTTGATAATACCCGTTTCTATATCCTGCAATTAAATTTTCGTTATACTTTTCAGAATAAATACTAACTACTTTTTTTACTACTTCTTCTTTAGCGCCAAATAAAAATATTTTATGGTTGTTTTTATAAGCAAGCTCCACTAGGTTTTCCATTAAGTCTATCCCAGCTACTCTTTCTTTTAGGGGTTTGTTTAAAAATTTTGCAGCCCAAACTACTGCCTGCCCATCTGCATTAATTATATCGCTATTATTTACACTTTCTCTTAATTGATTATCCTTTTGCATTTGAACAATCTTTCCTGCGTTAACTACAACATGGTGAATGTGATTGCCGCTTATAATAGCTTCCTCTACATAGTCTACTGTTTCCATCATAGATAAGTTATGGACTCTTGTGTTTAAAATATTTTTTATTGGAATACTCATAAATTATACTTATTAGCAAGCATTTTTTCTCTTATGATTAATAAATAAATTGGAATCGTATTATAAGTAAAAAAATTGCCTGCAAAGAATATAATTAATATTAAAAAACCAATAAAAAAGATGTCTATTTTAATCAACTTGAAAGTGATAAAAAACTTATAATAAACTAGCAGATAAAAAGCACCTCCAAGAAAACCCCAAAAGTGTATTAAATCAATAATATCAAGTTGTGAACGATCAAATATATTATTTAAGCCTCCTATCAAATAATTAATAAAATTCCAATTCTCTTTTATATTGGGAAGGGTGTTATTCAAAAACAATTGATCTCTATAAGAGAATATTGAAGATACTAATCCATGATTCTCTCTTATTTGATTAAACTTTCCAAATTCAAAAAACAGAAAGTAGCCTATTATAGATGTAATTAATAGAATAACAAAGCTTAATAAATACTTCTTTTTATAGTTTTTAATTCTCATAAAAAAATAAGCTAATGTAATAACCGACAACCCTAAATATATCGATTTAGTCCCAACAAAAAAACAAGCTACAAAAACTAAAATTGATTTCCATTTATTGAAAAATTGTTCTTTATATGAATATAAAAAATAAAATAATGAAATTAAATAAAAATAAGTGCTTGTAGAAGATGTTCTTAATAAGCCATTATAACCAAAACGACTGAATTTATAGGTTTCAAAAAACTGAATACTAAACAAAAAACCAAAAATGATTAAAAAGGAGTTTATAATAATAATTACTTCAAAAATTTTAAAAAGTAGCTTGATTGAATTTTCACTTTTTATTAAATGATTATTAAAATAGAAAAATAGAATTAATGGAAAAATATACCTTAAAAATAGGACTATAATATTTGTTGAAAATCCATCAGGAATAAAATATTGTCCCATTAAAAAACAAATACTTAATCCAATTATTGATAAAAAATGAAAATATTTTTTATAATAGAATACTATTTTGAAAGAAATAAAAATTAAAACTACAAATTTGATAGCGCTTTGTATGTTTGTGTTATTTCCTGAAAGAGTTATTATTTTACCATAAGCCTCAGAACAAAAAAAAACAACAAGTAGCACTGACAAAAAGTTGTCAATAAAAATCCAATTTATAATATTTTTAAAGGTTTTATTAGTCATTTATATAATTATCATCTTTTGTAAAATATAATATTGAGCTAAAAATAGCAACAAAAGTAATTCCTGAATTATTTTTTAAAAAACTTTCAAAAACACAAATTATAAGTATCATATTAATAAACACAAAATACTCTATATATTTACTCTTTATAGATAAATACACGTTTGAAAAGAAATAAAAACATAATACTAAAAGCCCAAATATCCCAAATTCTATAGTATAAGTTAAAAATAGGTTATGAGAATCGTATTTTAAATTATATGAATTTTCAAGGCCATCTTTTTGATATTGTGATGCTAATACATTTTTCTCTGTTCTGGTACCATAACCAAATAATGGTTTTCGTTCAATAACTTTTAGCCCCGATTTCCATCTTGCAACTCTGGAGTCTGCATGAATTTTACTATTATATTTAGTATCAATTTGATTGGATAACTCCCAAGATAATTCTTTTGTGAGTCTACTATATATAAAAGTTTTTGAAATTGAAGAATTAAACATAAAAAACAAAACACTACCTACAACAACAAGCGAAATTAATCCATATTTAAATCTTTTTAATTTAATAAGCTTAAATAAACCCCATAATATGAAAGATGATAGTATTGAAAAATAGAGAAAAAATATTATTCGTGAATTTAAAAAAAGCACACCTATAGATAAGATTATTAAGATCCAAAAATTAATAATTCTTGTTTTTTTATTGTTATTCTTGATAAACCTCATTAACACAATAGTTATAGAAAGTATAATATAAGACCCTAAATAAGTAGGATGAATTTCTAAAAAATCTGTAAAATAATAATAGGTGTGATAATAACTGAAAATTTCATCGTCAAAAGAGAATAAAGGCCTTGTTGAGAAGTAATTAATAAAGTTATTACAAAGTAAAATAATAACTGACAGTAAGGAGCCTAATACGATTCCTTTAAATAATTTATTTTTAATCTCAAATAATGACTTTTCATTGTGTAAAAATAAAAGAAACGGACATAAAAAGAACGAAACACCTCTTTCTATTGCTTTAATTCCTTCACTTGGTGTTTCGGTTATTAATAATCCAAATACATTTATTAAAAAAAGAAGTAGAGTCGTATTGAAAAGAGAAGTATAGCTTCTCTTCTTAAATTCTTTTTTTATTAAAAAGAGGAAGGCTGAACTAATAAAAAATAAAACTAGAAAAAGATTGCTTAGTTTTATTAAAATTGGTAAAAAAAAAGCCGTTAAAAAAGAACTAAAATAAACAATGGTATTTATATTAATTCTTTTTAAATATGAATTATTTAAAATTCTCACCATTAACTTCTATCTTTTATATATTTTGCTGGAACCCCACCTACTATTGTGTTTGATTTAACGTTTTTCGTAACCACTGCACCAGCTCCAACAATCGCCCCCCCTCCTATAGTAATTCCAGGCATGATTATTACATTTCTTGCCAACCAAACTCCATCTTCAATAATTGGTGGGTTAGGAATTGAATCGCCTTGATCTACTATTGGGATACTTAAATCACTATGATTATGAGAAACACTTAAAATAGATACATTTGGAGCTATTAATACATTATCACCAATAACTGCTTCTTGAATAAATACATTTTCATTGATTCTACAATTCTTGCCTATTTTTAATCCTTTTGTATTAGAAATATATACCCCATTTTCTACTTTGCTTTTTTTATCATAAGGCATCACTCTTAATATTTTTGATAAATACCAAACTCTCATTTTAGAAAATACAGATACATACCTAGAATGAGGTAAATTATAATAAATAATATAATAAATAATTATTTTTAGTTTTTGAAACATAATTCAGATAATTTGTTTTTTAAAACCAATGCAATATGTTTAGCTTCATAATTTATTGAAGTGTTAAAGGCGTTTATTGACAACTGTTCTCTTTCTTGGCTTGATAATTTGTAAAATTTTAATATTGTTTTTCTAAGTTCCGTAAAATTGCTAGGTTCAAAAAGAAAACCATTATACCCTTCTTTAATATACGTTTTTAAACCCGCAATATTGCTTCCAATTACAGGTGTTTTACAGCTCATAGCTTCTAAACCCACTAAGCCGAGACTCTCTGCCTCCCTTTTGGTCGGAAATATTAAAACGTCAATATCATTGTATAAATGAATTAATTCATTTTGATTTATTAAACCCAAAAACTCAATTTTATTAGATAAATTATATTTTAATATCATCTCTTTCAATTCCTCTACTTGTTCTCCATCTCCTGCAATTTTTGCCTTAAATTTAAAGGATTCTTGATTTAATATATGTAACGCTTTTAAAAAATCGTCCCATCCTTTTCCTTCATCAATACGAGATATTAACCCTAAAGTTGGTGTTTTATTCTCTTCAGTCTTTATATGGTAAAACTTTGAAGTATCTATCCCTCCAGAGGGTGATACAAATAGCTGCTCTTCTTTTAAAAAGCTATAGTATTCCAGCATTAACTCTTTAAAATATGGAGAGGGAGTAATAATAAGATTTGTTTTTTTTAAAACCGCTTTATTAATTCTATCTATAAATTTTCCCTGAGAATCTAATATATCCGAACCATGCACATTTATTACGAGAGGTTTTTTTTTGCCGAGAAGAAGAATAAAAAATAAAACAGGAGAATTATGTGATAAATAATGAACGTATATTAAATCATAATTTTTAAATACATAATTTTTAATAATCGATAAATAATAACCTAAGTAAGTAATAATTTTTTGAAAGACCCCTTTTCGTTTTCCTTTTATAAGAGATTTACAAGAGAAAGAAACTCCTTGATTTTCTAATAAGTTTTTAAAATTTTTAACAAATACCCCAAACAAAGGGTCTGTTTTTGAAGGGTACATATTTGAAATAAGAAAAATTCTCATGTGTTAACAGTATTGTCTAAATAAATTTAATGTCTTATAATTTTCTTATATAATTCACCTCTATCTGTTACAATATATACAAAATAGATACCCTCGCTTAATTGATTGAAATCAATCTTACTAAAATCGTTTGTCATTCTTTTAACTCTTTTTCCAGAAACATTAATAATAGCTATACTTTCTATATTTATGCCATTATTAGTTATAAATAAAAAATCGCTTACAGGGTTTGGGTATACTGAAATATTTAAATCAAGATTAATGTCATTAATTCCTAACGGTTCACATTCTGTATCTCCCTCCTCCTCAATAAATATTGTTGTTGAATCTATTAAGGTCCAGTTAGCGGTACTGTAATTACAATCATCAACATAGATATAAGGAAGGTTTGGGTTATTCGTGAAGTTAATTTGCCCTATTTCAGTATTATTATTATTTCTTAAATCAACATACTGGAAGTTACTATTTGAGGCATACACCTCTAATAAATTTGAATTGTTAGTGAGGTCTAATTCAACAACAGGAGTCCCACTACAATATAAATACCGTAAATTAGTGTTCTGACTTAAATCAATGGTTGTAATATGAGTGTTTGTACAACTAAACTCAAATAGTGCTGTATGTTGCGTTAAATCCAACTCAGCTATTGGATTGTATTGACAAATAAAGAAATTTAAATTAACATTTTCATGAAAACTTAAGCTTGATATTTGATTATTGTCACAATTAAACCCACTTAAACTTGAAAAATCTTCTAGACCAGTTGCGTCAGAAATAGACCTATATTGAATGTCTAAATTAGACACACTAGAAATGTTTGCTGTTAATACATAATTATCTAAAACATCATCAAGCCCTAAATCAATTAATCGTTGTTCAAAATTATCGTCTGGGACATAAGTTGTTTGAGCATTTATTATATAACTAAACATTAGGGTTAATGACAATGTTATTAATTTCATAATATGAATGTTTATATTTCAAATTTAAAAAATATTCAATAGTTCTGTATCCTAATTATCATTTTAATTTTTCCTTATTATCTTGATTTTTAATAAACATTAAACTAAATAAGAGTCCTATAAATACGGCAGACATTCCTGAACTATAAACATGACCAGCTGTTGTTGAAATAATAAACAAAATAAATACCATTAAAAATACAAAACTTGAATAAACATTAATTTGTGTTCGTTTAAATTTTATGGATTGTATAAATAAATAAATATTAAAAAGTAAAAACAAAATTAATCCGATAAGCCCTAAAGAGAAAAATATATCTATAATATCAATTTCAACAGTAATATTATCATTTAAATATTCATATCTAGATTGTCCAACACCTATTGTCTTTTCAAATAAATTATAATTTTCTTTATAAATATCAAACGCATCGTTAAAAAAATTATTCCTGTTAGAAAGTAAAAAAGTTAAAATATCGAACTTATTCCAAAAATAATTTAACCTTATAAAAACAGTTGACTTTAATATATAATCCCAATAATATATTATAATTGAAGGGATAATCACAAAGACTGATGAAACTATTATTAGTAGTTTTTTTATATTTATTTTAAGAAAAGAGCCTCTTATTGGTAGTAGTAAAAAAACAATAATAATACCAAATATCCCTGTTTTTGAAGAAACGGTAACACCTACAAAAATATTCAGTAAAAGGAATAAGAAATATTTAAACTTACTATTATCCATCCATAATCTATATGCAATTATTGAACTTAAAATAATTAGCAAAGCAGAAATTTCATTACCTGCATAAAAAAAACCCTTACTTCCTATTTCTCCAAATTCATACATTGGATAACCTAATCCTACATATTTCAAAAAAATGTTCCCAATTAAAATTAAATAAGAAAAGTTAACTAATTTAAAAATAAGGTTTGTGTTTTTTTTGTGATCATTTTTAATAACATCAACAAAAAACATAAAACATACTAAAGGAGTAATATATTTTGATATTTTAATAACATCAAACAACAACGAAACTCCTTCATTTCCATTTAACAATTGATAAAATGTAGGCAATAATAATAGAATGAAACTAACAAAAATGAAAATTAACTTATTGGGCTTAACAGCTAATCTAACAAAAACGAAGAATAAAACAATGATTTTAAAAAATTGTCCAATAGAAATAGGAAGAATAATGCCGGTTTTCAATAATATTCCATTCAGCATATCTATAGGCAGAAGAAGAAACATTACTAAAAGAATATATCTATCTAACGTTTTTAATTTTAACATTTTTTTATAAAATATTATATATTATTAACTATTTGATTTTTTCTTTTAATAAGGATTTTTCTAAAATAAAAAGAAGCCCAATTAATAAAAACAAATAAGACAAAAAGTTTGTTAATACAGCACCAATAATACCATATTGAGGCAACAAACTAAACACTAAGATAATATTTATTAACGCAACAACTATAACTACATAAAAACGATATTTTTGTTTGTTATAAATAATAATAAGCATTTCATAGTTTGAAAAAATAAATCGCATTAAAGCAGTAGCTAACACAATTTTAAATGCAATATTAATGGTTTCTGTAAAAGGTACTTTTATAAGTTCTAATATTTCCATTTTAAAGAACAACATTGCTAAAACCATAAGGAGCCCTATTAAAAAACTATAAACTTGTATTTTTCTAAAATTAATAAGCATGGATGGTTTATCCTGTGATTTTAAAAAATTTAAAACCACTTGCGATAATGAGACAGTAATTAAAAACAATGGAGAAATGATAACAAACATGGCACGATAATACCCATACGTTTCTGTGTCTAATAAATAAAATAATAATAACATCCCCGATTGAGTATACACGGCAGTAGCAATTTCTTGAAATCCAAAATACTTCCTTTCTGCAAACGATTTCTTTAAACGGCCATAAGTAACTTTAGGTTTAAAGTCTTTTAAACTAAATATTAATGTTTTATTAAAAAACAACGTAATTATAAAAACAAATAAATTAATACTTATAAGAAGAATAAAAATGAGATGAAGGCTTTTAATTGAATTTTCATAAAAGAATAAATAAGAAATAAATATTAATAAAGAAATAAAGAAAAAGATATATGCTTTTAATTCTTTTACAAAGTCACCAACTCCTTTAAAAAAGGAAAAAACAATTATATTTAATGAAAGAACAAACCCTAATACAATACCATAAATAGATAAATCCCAACCTTTTATTCCATTTAAAAAAGGGCTTAATAAAATATAGAGCAGCAAAAGTCCTGTAAAAAGGGTGGCTGCAATAAAAATTGAATCGTAAAACTTACTTTTACTTTTTTCTATACTTTTAACTTCATTTATAAGATAAACGGAACTACCAAAGGGAATAATTGCTAATAAAATATTTGAAACTGAGTATACAAACGAAAATATTGCATAATTTTTTATGTCTAAAGTATTTATTAAAGTAATATTAAATAACCACCTAGAACCAAATTGCAATCCTTGGGAAGTGTTATTTAAAAAAATATTTTTAAGAAATTGTTTAGTACTCATTTTATTTAGGCAATTAAAAAAATTATTTCAATCTAATATTTTTTAAATATATCATATCGCTTTTAACGCCTCTATATTTATCTCTATCATATAAAAAAATATGTAAAGAGTCCATCTGTTTTATTTTGGTGTCTACCTCTTTAATTATATATTTATAACCATTTTTATTAATAATATTTGGCTGCATTCCCCAAATAATAAAATTTTCATTATTGGTTATATATTCTTTTTTAGGAAATACTACCAGTCCAAAACTATATTTTTTAACAGAATCATTTATAACTTCATCGTCTAATAAAAAAGCAAACTTGTAGCGAGTAGAGTCAATCTTAAAAAACGCAACTTTTTTTATATAATAACCTTCCAAAAGAGGCTCATTAATGTTTCTTATTGCTTTATAATTTAATAATCCATTTTCTAAGGATTGTTCAATCGTTTCATTATTACAACTAATGCAACCTAATAATATTATGTAAATTATATAGTGTCTCATATTTATTAATCAAAAAAAATATCCTTAAATATTCTTTTTTTTTCTGTCTTTTTTTGAATTGATATAAAAACTTATTTTTGAATTTCTAAGAACCTTGCATCTACTTTTTTAATTAAATAATTTAATTCTTCTGTTCTATCAAAGTTAAAATTAAGCTCTCTTATGGCAATAATATTTTCAGAATTAGCTTCAAAAACAATTTTTACTTTTTGAGCATTTAACTCTTCAAATATTTTGTAATGTTCAATAAAAGTTTCGAACTCTCCTGTAATATTATATGCTGTTACTTTGTCTTTAATTTCACGAGGAATAAATTGCTGTACATAATCCCAATCTTCACTTTCTTCGTTATATGAATATAATTTAAAATTTATTTTAGAACTTATTTCGTTTATATGATACAAAGTAATGGCGTTAATGTTTTTTCTTTTCACGCCAAAGTCAACTATTAAACTTGAAGGTTTATGAGAACTCCAGAAATTACCCCACGCCCATTTTTCATCAATTATATTATTAGCTCCATGGTTTATACTATCAATAGAATGACTGGCTTTTACCGATTCTATCTTTTTGTTTTTTAATTTATAATTAGAAATATTTATAAATGAACCTTTATCGTTTTCTAAGAAAACCTTAGCATATTTTTTAAAAACAGGATCACTACTAACTTTATATAACCAAAGTAACTGTATAACATGCTCCTGATGATAATGTTCCTTAGAAACCTCGTTTTTCCAATCTGCAAGACTATAACGAGAAGTATATTTGGCATCATAGTCTTCCAGATGATTTTTAATTGTATTAATTCCAGAATTAAGAATTTTTAATGCTAAATCAGAGTCCAAATCTCTATAAACATTATAAACGCCCTCTAAACCATATATAGTGCCATTTAGCACTCTTGATGGACGGCTTGTGCTATATTCCTCAAACCATAATTCATCCTTATCCCAATACCGCATAAAACCTCCATTTTCAATAGGAACTAAATATGCTTTTAAAGCCTTATCTATTAATACTAAGTATTTTTCATCTTTTGTTAAATGGTAAGCTTCCAAAAAAACATTTAATAAAAGCCCTTGACTAAAGGAAGACGTCCAGCCTGCATCTAATAAATATAATGGTAAGGGTATTGAAAAAAACCAAAAGCCGTAATTTTCCGTTTGGTGAAAATTATCTTCTACCCATTTTAAGTGATTAAGAAATATTAATTTAGACTCCTCAGATTTAGTTTTCTTATAATTATTAATAGCTTTTAATGAAACTTTACCTATTTCTGTAGGATGATATATACCATTCTTATTAACTACGCCATTACTATCTAATTCATATTCATCTATAGGTTTTACATCCTCTCCAATATAAAAAGTACCCGAATGACGATTTGTGCTTTTAAAAACTAAAGGTTTAGAAATATCAAAAGTAGTGCGGTCATTAAATGTTACTTTTTTTGTGTTTTCTGTACAACTCAAAAAAGAAAGAAATAAAATGAAAGTTGATATATAAAATTTCATATTAATAATTGTTTTAGCACGAAAAAATCTTTGCCAAGACTCACCTTTTCCCAATAACCAATATATTCCCATCTTTATTAAAAAGAGGGGAATATTGCAAAACCTATTGAGTTAAAGAGCATATTTCTCTAACAATTTAATACCCCACAAAAATCTAACACTTGTTTAGAACTTTCTAGTTTTAAATCTTTAAAGTCTGAATGTGATACTAAAAAAACAATAATATCGGCTTGTTTTATGGCTTCTGAGGTTTCTACTAAAACCCTATCAAGACTTGAAGTTAAATTTGGTTCCACTGCTAAAATAGTATGTCCATTTTTTTGTAAAGTTTCAGTTACATATAATGCAGGAGATTCTCTAAGGTCGTCAATATCTGGTTTAAAAGCTAAGCCCATACAAGCTATTATAGGATCTCTGTTATTTTCAATTTTGAAAGCCAAGGCTTTGTTTTTTATTTTCTCTAAGACCCATTCTGTTTTATAATTATTAGCTTCTCTAGATTTTCTTATTAATGGGCTTTCTTCTGGAAATTCTGAAACAATAAACCAGGGATCTACTGCAATGCAATGACCACCAACTCCTGTTCCGGGGTTTAAAATATTAACTCTGGGATGTTTGTTTGCTAAAGCAATCATGTCCCACACATTAATTCCTGCTTTATCACAAATAATAGATAATTCGTTTGCAAATGCAATCTGATTGTCTCTAGATGCATTTTCAACCAATTTTACCATTTCGGCTGTTTTAGCATTGGTTGGATGAAGTGTGCCGTCAACAAAATGCTTATAAAAATTTCTTGCTTCCTGTGTTGATGCTTCATCTATACCTCCTATAGCTCTATCATTGTGTTTTAATTCATATAAAATATTTCCAGGTAAAACTCGCTCGGGACAATATGCTAAATAAATATTGCCTTTTAACTCGGGTCGTTCCTCAAAAATGAGTTTCTCCATTTTTCTTGTGGTTCCAACAGGACTTGTAGATTCTAAAATAACTAATGCTCCTTTTTTAAGTGTTGAAATAATGCTTTTAACCGCAGAAGCCACATAAGACAAATCTGGCTCATAATCCCCTTTAAAAGGAGTCGGTACCGCAATTAAATACACCTCTGCAGAGATAGGCTGCGTTGCTGCGTTTAAAAACCCATCTTTAACAACTTTATGAACCAAACCATCTAAATCTGGCTCAACAATATGAATTTCTCCCTTATTAATAGTTTCCACAACACTCTGACGAATATCAACTCCCGTAACTCTTAATCCTCTACTTGCTATTAATGCTGCTGTTGGTAATCCTATATACCCAAGACCCATCATTACTACGCTAGGCTTATTATTCATATGTCTTTACTATTTATAAAATTAGACATATGCTGTTCGCAATTAGTCATTTTATTTTTTGATAAAAATTTTAACATGCTCGTTTCATTTATAATTCTTTAATAAAATTTACAATTCTTTCTGAAGCTTTTCCGTCTCCATAGGGATTATGTAACCTGCTTTTAGATTGATAATACTCTTTATTGTCTAACAATTTTTTTGATTCTTCTAAAATCACGTTGGTATTAGTACCAACTAAACAAACCGTTCCAGCATCTACTGCTTCTGGTCGTTCTGTGGTATCTCTAGTTACTAGAACTGGTTTTCCTAAACTAGGAGCTTCTTCTTGTATCCCTCCACTATCTGTAATGATAAAATAAGATTTTTCCATGAGCCATAAAAAAGCAGCATAAGCCAAGGGTTTTACTAAAATAATATTTTCAATACCAGATAATAATTTATTTACAGGAACTTCCACGTTTGGATTTAAGTGAACAGGATAAATAATTTGAGTACTAGGGTAGTTTACTGCAATTTCTTTTAATGCCTTACAAATTTTAATTAAACCCTCGCCATGATTTTCTCTACGATGCCCTGTAACTAAAATAATTTTTTTTGAAAAATCTAAGTGTTTCTTTAAATTCTCAATTTCTGAATCCCGAAAGGATTCTTGATTTACCTTTTGAACTCCAATTTGCAATGCGTCGATCACTGTATTACCGGTTACCAAAATGTTTGCATCCTTAACATTTTCTTTTAGTAAATTTTCTTTTGAAACTGGTGTCGGCGCAAAATGATAGTCAGCGATTTTTCCAGTTAGTTGCCTGTTAAACTCCTCTGGAAATGGATATTTTCTATCAAATGTTCTAAGCCCTGCTTCTACATGACAAACTTTTGAACCATAATAAAAAGCCGCAATTCCTACTGCCATAGAGGTAGTCGTATCTCCATGTACGTAAACAAAATCTGGCTTTACTTCCTCCAGTACAGGCTTCATTCCTTCTATAATAGTAGCCGTAAGACTGTAAAGGTTTTGGTTTGGCTTCATTACATTTAAATCGTAATCTGGGATAATCTCAAAAAAATCTAAGACTTGATCTAACATCTCACGGTGTTGAGCGGTAACACATATTTTTGTATTAAAAGTTGTGTTTTTCTTAAAAGCCAACACTAAAGGGGCCATTTTTATAGCTTCAGGTCGAGTTCCAAAAACAATTAGATTAGTTTTCATGCTTAATGTTTATTCTCTTCGTTTTTTGCAACTTCTCTTAAATAATAATAACTATGCCTCATAAATGCCAATAATAGAAACAAGCCTACAAACATTATTGGATAATAGGTTAATTTATTATTAGAAAACTTTTTTTCAACATTAGTTATAAATGGTTTATTTACGATAACAACAATATCCTCAGAATACAATAAATCCTTTTTGATGCGTTCATTTTCTCTTTGCAAAACCATTTTCTTTTGAAGAATTAATTCTATATCAAAATTTTTATCAACCACAAATACTTCTTCTGAAGGGGAGGAAATTGATTCATTGCTATTATATGCTTCAATTACATTATCTATTTGACTAATAATTTTATTGTTATTAGAAATTCTGTCTTGCATATTTTGAACCTCTCTATCTTTTATTTTTTCTAATAATGTATTTCTATTAATTTGGTTTAATACCTTCTCTATTGTCTCTATAGTTGCGTTGCTTGAAAGGTAAAGATGTAACAAATGGTTTTTATATTCAGAGGTAAACGTATTAGAAATCTCAACATCTTTATCGTTAAATTCTAGATTTTTAAGTAAGCCTTCCAAATATCTTCCATTACCCCCAAAATTCGTTGTAATGTCTTTTAAATTAACTATTGGAGATATCGCTAAGCCCCTAATTTCTAAAGAATCTGGTGTTAAGCCTACCTTTTTTAAAAAAATGTTGTCGTGTTCCATTATTTTACGATCAAATAATTCTATCTCAGAGTATACATAATCTACTGAGTCAAAATTAATTCGAAGCAAAACAGTAGCTTCCTTTTTTTGTTTTGAAGAGGATTGTGTAAAATAACCCAAAGCAGCACCAATTATTAATAGTATTAAAATAATTATCCATTTTCTTAAACAAAAATCTAAAAGCCTAAAAAATAAAACCACCCATTTTTTAATTATTTTTTTAAACCCTTTATAGACAGATTGCAAGTCTATTTCGTCTGAATTATTCTGTTCCATATTATTTTATTATTAACTATTTATAAGTATCAATAAACTCTTTTTCCAATTTATCAATGCTATATTAAATGTTTCTTTTAATTTTTTAGTATCTAAAACACTAAATTTTGGTCTC